>Ga0172372_10006422_pt1 | contig 16037 bp, 14 predicted proteins | sample LakKiv5m_2_FD_114544 | JGI IMG/M metagenome (GOLD analysis project Ga0172372, IMG submission 114544) | Freshwater microbial communities from Kabuno Bay, South-Kivu, Congo - kab_092012_9.5m | ecosystem: Environmental > Aquatic > Freshwater > Lake | place: Democratic Republic of the Congo...
AGATACCTATGGTCTTAGCTCTAATCGCCATCATACTTATGAGCGGCTCTATGAACTTAGTTGAGGTCTCTGACTCTCAAGCTGGCGGACTGAGTATGTGGAATATATTCGGCAATGGACTTATCGAGAATATCCCTAATTTATTTGCTAGCACTCAGGCTTCGCGTGAGCTGGGCTTACTATCGCTGGGCTTAGTAAGTCTCTGTGTTCTATTGTTTATAATTTTTATTACAGCTTCTACAGCAGAAGTTAACCGCATACCTTTCGATATACCTGAAGCTGAGTCTGAACTAGTATCTGGTTTCAACACAGAGTGCTCTGGTATGAAGTTCGCATTATTCTTCTTAGCTGAATACACTAACTTATTCATCGCTTCTGGCGTAGCTGCGGTGCTCTTCTTAGGTGGATCGCACTTGCCGATTAGCCTAGCAGCGGAGAATGCTCTCTACTCTAATCTGAGTCATATAGCTATTAGCTTGCCTCTAGTGGGTGATATTAATGGCTTATTAGCTGACGTCAATCTAGTCTGGGTGCTTACTAGTTTAGTCTTTATCACTAAGATATATTTGATGTTCTTGCTGGCGATATGGATTCGCGCTACTCTGCCGCGTTTGCGCCAAGATCAATTAATGGAGTTCGGTTGGAAGTATCTTATTCCATTAACTCTAGCTATAATTTTTATTATGACCATTCTCTTGGAGGTACTAGGTAGATGAATATCTTAGAAGCGACAACTAAGACTGTAGATGGTCTGGTGAATATAGCCAAAGGCATGTACACCGTGGTGAAGCACACTACTCGTGATCCCATCACGACGGCTTACCCGCACACTATGCCTGAGCTCTATCCACGTTCGCGTCATAGACTGGCTCTTAACGTCGATCCGGATACTGGCGAACATCTCTGTATCGCTTGCAAGCAGTGCGAGCGTGTATGCCCGGATGCTTGTATCTCAGTTATTCCACATGATACGGTCAAGGCCAAATCTACTCAGTTCTATATCGATCATGGTCTCTGCATGTTCTGCGGACTTTGCACTGAAGTATGTCCTACTGACTGTATTATCAACACTGTGGATTTCGAGATGTCAGAAGAGACTCGCGAAGATCTAGTCTATGATATTCGCAAGCTTACTCTCACTCAATCTCAGAGCCGCGAATACTTCAAGCTCAAGGAATACAAAACCAAATCTCAAAAAGAAGCGGAGAAAGCTGCCGCCGCTGCTGCCAAAGCTGCTGAAGCTCCTGCTGCTATAGATCCAGCTAAGGAAGAGGCGTGTAAGGTGACACTTCAGAAGATGCTGGCTAAAGTTAAAGCCGGCGTATAATTGTGTCATCGCTAGCCCATTAGGGGCGTGGCGATCCATTTGCGACTATTTAGTCCACTTTGCCGAAAGTAACACAAGTATTTTTCTTGGTAATTTTGTAAATACTTCAACTAAAGTAGATTTAGGGCGTGATAAAATCCCGTCATAGCAGGTATAAAAACAGGCAATGTCATTGGATTTACTGGTTCTTGTCTGTTCATACCTTAATTATAGCTTAAGCTGCTTTAGGCAGAGCAAGTCTAATCGGGTTATTTTTTGATCCGAGAGGAGCATTCTCTATCGCTGGCATAAATATCCGTTCTATAACTTTGTTCATTATCTCTTGAATTTTCGCATGAGCTTTTGAGAAATCAAGGCCCCATGCAGTTGTAGTAAAAGGAGTTAGCCAACCTATAACACCATGAGCATTCTCGGCTATTTCGATAGGATCTGAGATGGATTCAATTAATCGTCTATTACGCTCAGCACTTTCAGTAATTAACACTCTTTGAGGTATTTTAGTTGCGGTAACTGGTAGTAAGCTCTCAGCACTATCAAGTACAGTACCTTTTGCACCCTCTTTACGCATTGCTTGCAGTAGTTGCAGTGTATATGTAGCAGGATTTGGTTTAGAAGGAGTTGCATTGGCGCTAGTTTCCAAAGCTATTAACATTCCTATATACCCCGAGAAGTTTCTAAAAAACTTTTCTAATTCTTTGGTTTTTTTAAGTTCACTTGTAGTACCAAGAGGACGTTTATCACCAGTAAACAATTCGTTCCTGCCTTGAGCATAATCTCTTAAAACAGATTCAACATTATTCTTTAATCTGCGTCTAGTTCTATCTAAGGTATGTGCTAAAGCCCAAGCATGGTGAACATCTTTAGTTTCCAGTCCTTGAGGTGGATTAATAAATTGCATGCATTAGATTATATCTTGCCAGTTTAGATAATGACAAGATGTAATAACTAATTGATTTAAGATTTTGCTATTAAGAAAAGCTCTCTAAGCCGCAACCGCAGACTTAATCTCAGCCAGCTGCTCAATTCTTGCGAAGAACTTCGCCTGCCAAGCATTAAAATCCGCATCAAAATCGACATCAAGATCCTGGCGTGGCATCATCTTAGTGCCGCCTAGTCTGACTATGCTCTCTTCTACTTTGCGCCCGCAGCCACAAAAATCAGCGTAGGTCTTGTCGCCAAGAGCTAGCACAGAGAACAAGAAATTATCAGATAAGTTAGGTGCTTTAGCTTCGTAGATAGCTTTGCAGAATTTTTCTGCCGCGCTTGGAGGATCACCTTCACCCCAAGTTGAGATCACCACTAGTACTAAGCCGGCGTTAGTTAGATCGTTAGGCGTGAGTCCGCCGATAGGTTTAATAACGGTAGCGTAAGAGCGCTTATTAGCTTCGGCTACTACTTGCTTAGCAAGTTTCTCTGAGTTGCCGGTTTCGGTGCCGAATAATACTGTTAGCTTGATGTCTGCCATAACTAAAATATAACATGTAATTATTATTTAGTAGAGTCTTTGAGCTTTAATTCAATGAATTGCATAAACTGTTGAGGTCCTTTGCCCTCAAGACCTTTTGACATTATTTGATAACCCTTGCCAGCCTTAATAGCTTGGTAATAGTTAAGTTGCTCAGTTTTAGCTTTAGTCATAGTGTCTTTAAAAGCATTAACCAGTTCTTCTTTAGCGCTAGGTTTAATTAGTAATTCAATAATAGTAGGTTCTTCAGCGCTGTACAGCTGAGCATTTTTACTAATGTTTTGAACTGCTTTGTTTATACTATCTGGGGAAAAGAAGCCATCAGACATAATTAGCTCAGGGCAGGCTTCAAGTAAAATGACCTGCAAATCAGGATTGGCTTCTAGATTTATTTTTGCAGCGTTGTGCTTGATTATTGCCGCCAGACCATCAGCCATTCCACTCAAGTTATAATCTCGCACTAAAGCTAACTGCGCTTTGTGTGCAAGTAGTTTTCTTATGCTCATTATGTCTGCAGTCAAATCTTTAATTAGATTCCTTAGTTCTGGTTCTGGAGTTTTAGAATAATCAAGATCAAGCTTTGCTATGGTATCGGCAAATAAGTTACAGTGAGTTGATAATTCATTGGCATTATTGGCAAAATCGTTTTGTAAGATTAGAAGAGAAACCGTAGGCGTGACTTTGCTTGCTGAAGCGGCAGTAGTATCTAGCCTAGCTGTATAATCATCAAAGCTTTTTTCTAGTTTAGCCCTCTCTTGCCTAAAACCGTTTAGGGTTTTTTGGTAGTTAGCTAAGTCTATAGGATTATTATCAATTAGTTCAGTTGAACCACCAGGAGTTTTTTTAATGGATATATCAACAAGGCTTCCAGCTCTACTCATGCGTAGGCTTGTAACTTCGCCGCGACTGAGTTCTACTGTCTTTTCCGGAGAAGAGAAGGGTATACGGGAAGCGTAAAATCTGATATTTTGCAATTCTGATTTACTAACAAGATCTTTAAGCAGGGCTTGCATTGAATCAATAAATGCAGGATTAATATCCCTGTCTCCGCAAGAATCTAAAATAACTGTTGCACCGTTTTTTTTAAGAAGTCTACCAAGCGTTTTTGCAAGCTCGGTTTTTAGTTGCTCATCTTGATAATGGAAGATGTCTTTGGTTGAGTTGGTGCTAGTAAACGTAAAGCCCTCACCAGTCCCTAAGCCGTGAAAGGACCACTGCAGGGTGCTTACTCGATTTGAGCCATATTTTTCAATGAATTGTGTGTGCCTAGCTCGGAAGCTGTCTTTGTCTTGAGCTAGTTCATATAGAGTGGGATGCTGAGGATCGTTAAACCATACACCTAAGCCGGTTTCAAAAGCATTGTCATGCTCTTGTGCAGTTCCAACTATTAGACTTAGGTTTTGATTTTTATTGGTGGCGTATTGATCAAAATTAAGTGCTAGCTCTTTTTGGCGAGCATTCAAGTATATAAATCTATTAGTCAAAGTACTACGACTAGATGGTTCAATGACGTTATTGGTCGTACTAACAAAAATATCTTTTGGAATACTGTTTGTTGTAGTTAAGTTAGACGTTTTTGGCCCTTCTGCCTTGGGAGCAGCAGCGGCAAATAAAATCACGGGAGCTGGATTGGCTTCTAGTAACGGCATAGAGATATAAGTAAATCACCAGCCTGTGTTTGACATCTAAAACGCCTATAACCCTTTATTTAACTAGCATCGTCAGGGTTTTTACCTACACAGCCGCTTTCTGCAAATTATGCAAGTTCTCGATATTCTTAGCCACTGACGCTGCCGAACTCTTAAGTGCAGCAAGTTCATCTGGAGCAAGTTTAAGCTCTAATATCTCTTCTATGCCAGTAGCGCCAAGCTTAGTAGGCACGCCAACGAAGACACCCTTAATGCCATACTCACCATCTAGGTAGCAAGAGCAAGGCAATATAGCTTTGGTGTCTTGCAGTATAGCTTGTATCATCTCGACAGATGATGAAGCTGGCGCGTAGAAAGCTGAACCTGTTTGTAGTAGGTTCACGATCTCTATGCCGCCTTTCTGAGTGCGCTCTACTATCTGTGCAATTTTTTCAGCAGAGAGAAGTTCAGGTAATGGAATGCCAGCGACAGTAGTGTAACGCGCCACAGGCACCATATCATCACCGTGTCCGCCAAGTACACAAGGTTGTACGTTTTTGATAGATACGTTTAATGCTTCAGCGATGAAAAACGCCATGCGTGAACTATCTAATACACCAGCCATGCCGATGATTTTGTTTTTGGCAACGCCTTTTTTGGAGAGGATTTCATAAGTTAGCTGAGTCATAGCATCGACTGGGTTAGAGACGACGATGAAGATCGCGTTAGGTGAATGTTTGTGCGCGTTCTCGATGCAGCTAGTAACTATTTGTGAGTTTTTGATAAGTAGATCATCGCGGCTCATACCCGGTTTGCGCGCAAGACCAGCAGTCATCAGCACTATATCTGAGTTGGCGCTAAGTGCGTAATCATCACCGCCAGTGATACTGCGATCGTGCAGTTCTACAGGGCGCGCTTCCATTAGGTCAAGTGCTTTACCAGCAGCAATGCCGCCAGCTACATCTACTAAAACTACATCAGCGAGATTTTTTTCTGAGATACGTTGAGCAGCTGTTGCTCCTACGTTACCTGCACCGATTACTGTTACTTTTGCTCTTTTCATAAAATTTTTGGCTCCTTAAATAAGCACTATTTATATTATGCCCAGAAATTATATGCTTGGTGTTGCAATGGGCGAGTGCAAGATAATTGTAAAACATTGCTATGCTAGGATAAATGTAATGAGTGGGAGAAGGGACAGACGGGCTATAGAGGTTTTGGGTACCGTTAATGAGAGTGGTGAACTCTTGATTGATGTGCCTCTACCTTTTAGCGCTAATTGCAGAGTAAAAGTTTTAGTTGCAGAAGATAATGATGCAGAAGATGATATTGATTTATTAGCAGCATTTGCTAGTGACCCAGCAAACAAAGATATTTTTGATGATAGTGAAGATATTTATACTTTGGAGGATGGCAAGCCTTTTGAAGGCTGACAAATTGAGAGGGACAAATGGCAAGGGGCAAAATAGTTTTAGTACCGTTTCCGTATGATGATTTTTCTAGGTCAAAAGTGAGACCAGCATTGTGTTTGACGGATCCTATTGGTCCTTATGATCTAATAGTGGTTGCATTTATTACAAGCAGTACGAAGTCAGGGTTCCTAGAAAGTGATTTGCAGATCAGTGGTTATGGCTTGGATAGAGCTTCTAGAATACAGTTGCATAGATTAATGACAGTCTCAAGGGCAAGGATTCACAGAGAAATTGGCTTTATCTCGCCAGAAACCATGTCTAAGGTTAAAGTTAAACTAGAATGTCTCTTTCATTAGGTTATTTAGGTATTAGCTCTGCGCAAATTCTGCAGAATCTTAGCACTGAAGACTTATACCGCGAGTCGCGTGCCCGCGGTGAAACCGCAATCTCCAATCAAGAAGTTCTTGTCGCGGATACTCGCCCGCATACAGGCAGAGCGGTGAATGATAGGTTTGTGGTGCGCAATGCCGCAACTGAAACTCTTATCGATTGGGGTGAGGTGAATAAACCTATCTCGGAAGATAACTACAGAGCTATTCGCGAGCAGTATATGAACTACGCTAGTGAACGTGAATTGTTCGTGCAGGATCTAGTTGCTGGTGCTGATCCAGCTAGCAGTATTAATGTGCGCACGGTGACTGAGCTAGCCTGGCATGCGCTGTTTATGCGCAATATGCTTGAACCGCTAAGACTCAGACCAGCAGCGGAGCAAGCGGCGTATAAGCCTGAGTATCATGTTATTGATATACCTAGTTTTAGGATTGCTGATTATAAGCGTTATGGTCTTAATTCTGAGACCTTCATCTTAGTGAATTTTGCTGAGCGCGAGGTGATTATCGCTGGCTCCAAGTATGGCGGCGAGATGAAGAAGTCAGTCTTCGGTATTCTGAATTATCTCTTGCCGCAGCGAGGCGTGATGTCGATGCATTCATCAGCTAATGTTAGTGCTGATGGCAATGTAGCGATATTCTTCGGGCTATCAGGTACTGGTAAGACTACCCTCTCTACTGAGCCCGGGCGCTATCTTATCGGTGATGATGAGCATGGCTGGAATGATTCAGGTGTTTTTAATTTTGAACATGGCTGTTACGCTAAAACAGTGGGTTTGAGCTTGGAGACTGAGCCTGAGATCTATGCTACTACTCGCCGTCACGGCTCTACTCTAGAGAACGTGGTGATGAAGAATGGCGAGCTTGATTATAACGATACTAGTGTCACCGAGAATGGTAGAGTTTCGTATCCTTTAAGTTATATCCCTTTATCGCTAACTGGTGATGCTCTTAAGAGTTTAGATCCGTCTGTGTTTAGTGATAGGTTTGTGCGCAAACACCCGCGCAATATTATTATGCTAACTTGTGATGCCTTCGGGGTATTGCCTGCTGTGTCGCGTCTCTCGGCTGAAGATGCTAAGCGTGAGTTTCTCACTGGTTACACCGCTAAAGTCGCTGGCACTGAGCAAGGTATCAAGGAGCCTAAGGCGACTTTTAGTCATTGCTTCGGCGCGCCATTTATGCCGCTCAAACCCTCTGTCTACGGGGATTTACTCGCTGCTAAAATCGCTAAGTATGATGTGAATTGTTGGCTCTTGAATACTGGCTGGGCTGGCGGTAGTTACGGTCAAGGCAAGCGCATGTCACTTAAACTTACTCGCTCTATTATTGCGCGCATTCATGATGGAAGTCTAGCGAAGGAGAAAACACGCAAGCATCGCATGTTCTGTCTTGATGTGCCTGAGTCTATAGCGATGCCTGAAGAGGCGTGGGCGGATGGTTATGATATGGCTGCACTGAAATTAAGAGATCTTTTTGAAGAGACGCAGCATAAGATTAGTCAGTATTGTAAGTTGTAAACAATGTCATTGCGAGCCAGCCACGCTATGCTCGCTGCATGCTCCGGCGAAGCAATCCATTGCTGTTGTGCGAAGTATGGGGATCGCCACGACGGCTTCGCCGTCTCGCGATGACGGAGGATTGCTTTGCCACGCTAACGCTCGCAATCACTTCGTTCCTCGTAATGACGAGCTTAGGGGTAACAATAGTTTTCTATATCTGCGATTAACTGCTCTAGTTCCTTGCGATCTAGAGCCGAGACGAAGACTGGTTTGTAGTCAGCGTATCGGGCACGGAGATTGTCGATTGTGTCATTGCAGGGTGTTGTGTTTGTCATTACGAGCCCAGAGGGCGAAGCAATCCACTGGGTGGCGGCATGGGGGTCCTTCGCTTCGCTCAGGATGACGGAATTTTCGCTCAGGATGACGGAATTTTCGCTCAGGATGACGCTTTGCGTCACTTCATCACGGCAACGACCAAATTCGTCATCGCGAGGCGGCGTAGCCGCCGTGGCGATCCCTTTGCTGTCAATTAAATCAATTTTGTTAAAAACATATATCTTCGGTTTATCCCCGGCGCCGAGACTCGCTAGTATTTCTTCTACTACTGAGATTTTTTTGTGAATATTTTTATCACTACTATCTATTACATGTAGTAGTAGATCTGCTTCGATTATCTCCGCAAGTGTGGACTTAAACGCTTCAATAAGATCTGGCGGCAAATCTTGGATAAATCCAATAGTGTCAGCGATCATGACTTTTTTGCGAGCATTATGCAAGAAGAGTTCCCCGACCTTAGAATCGAGAGTCGCAAAAAGTGCATCAGCGATATATACTTCTTGCTTCTTAGTGAGAGCTTTAATTAGAGTGCTTTTGCCAGCATTGGTGTAACCCACTAGAGCTACGGTTTTGAGCTGTTTGTCGCGCCGTGACTCGCGGTGGCGCTGCTGCACTTTACTATAGAATTTAAGCTTCTCTTCTACAGCTTTGGTGCGGTTCTGCAAGTGGCGTTTCATGATTTGGATATTAGTTTCACCGACACCGATGGTACCGATGCCACCAGCCTGACGAGTCAGTTGAAGACCCATGCCAAATATCCTTGGTCCCATATGTTTGATACTTGCCATCTCGATCTGTAGTTTGGCTTCAGCTGTTGTGGCGTGCTTATCGAAGATTTTAAGTATGAGATCTATGCGATCCCAGACGCGGATTTTTTTGGGTACCGTGAATCTCACATCTTCTTCTTTTTGTTTCTCGATTTGAAAATTAATACAAAGCTCTTCTAGGTTATAAATCTGCCTAGGCTTCATGATGTTATTAACCACTACCATATCAAGATTATTGAGGTTGCCGTCTTTGGTTGCGATCTCTTCAAGCAGCTCAGTAACTTTGCCGCCACCGACGAAGGTTTTATAGTTGGGTATGCTGCGCTTCTGTACGGTCTTGAGCGTAGCTATGCCGCCGTAAGTCTTAACTAGGCTTTCTAGTTCTTGCAATCTAAGCTCAGACTCTTGTTTGGAAGTATCTGGGGAAATTATATCTATTAGTACAGCTTTTTCTTTCATTGATTACTGTTTGTGGATTGCTTCGGCAGTTCCTGCCTCGCAATGACGTGCATTGTCATTGTGAGCCCGAAGGGCGAAGCAATCCCCATGCTGCCACAAAGGGGTCCTTCGCTACGCTCAGGATGACGCTTCGCGTCAATTGCCACGTCGCTTCGCCGTCTCGCGATGACGGGGGATTTATGCAACATTAGACTTAATCCGACTACTGATCTCTAATATCCGCTTCGCCACTGCTTCAAGCTTAGCCGCGCTCATGCCGCAAGTAGGTACGCGCAAGAACTTAGATGATATTAGTGGTACATAGAAATGTTGCTCGAGACATTCATTAAATAGTTTGCGCGCGAACTCTCTATCGTTGATGCGCAGTGAGACGAAGAATCCGCCATCAGGTCTAATCACTTCAAGACCATTGGCTATAGGCATAATTGCCTCATTGCCACTAGCTCCTAGGGCTTGCATAAATACTTGTGAACGCTCAACTATTAGATCGCTAACTTCTTTTTGGAATTCGTGAACGCTAGCAAGTTTACTCATGTCTTTAAGTATGCGCAGAGCTATTTCTTGACCAGTGCGCGAAGCATTGCTAAAAGTCCCTCTTATTACTCCGCCGACAGTATCGCGCCATTGGTTGGCATGATCGATATTGGAAGTGAGTAGGGTGGCGACTCCGACGCGTGCGCCATACATCGCAAAACTCTTAGAGACAGTGCCAGCGATAACTATATTGAGTTTGTCTTTATTGGTCTCAGGACCGTTTGCTGTGAGGAAGAATTTAGGTAAAAAATTCAAACGCGAATAATCTTTACCACCGGGTCCAAAATCCAAATAAGCGGTATCTATAATCAGCACTATCTCGCGCTCTGGCAGTCCGCGACCGGCATCCGTGAGTCTCTGTCTATAGATAGCTTGTGCCATTTGCTCCCAAGCCGCTTCGCCATAGTCTTTGCCTAGAGGGTTATCGAAAGGAGTGTTGAGTAAAAATACTATCTTGGCATTAGGCGCTTTTTCGCAGCTAAACGCTAGAGTGTCGATGAAGGATTGGATATTGAAGTTGCCATCTTTATCTAGGATTTCAAAATTTACAAGAGCTTTGCGCTCAGTGCCCAGAGCAACACTGTCATAGCCAGCCCAATGTGGGTTGTGAGAAATGATCACATCATCTTTAGTGGTGAGAGCAGAGAGTGCGATGCTGATAGCATTGGTGCCACCGGCTGTTACTATCTCGGCTTTGTAAATATGCTTAGACTCTAATATAGATAGGGTTTTTTTGCCGAGTATCTCTTCAGAGAGTAACGCGCCGAGCTCGGGAATTCCCGGTGTCGGGCAATAAGTCATATCAAGCCCACCATGAGCAAGCTCAGCAGCTATTTCATTAACAGCAGCGGGCACTAGTAGCTTGCCGTCATCAGCATGCGCAGCTCCTACTATGGCTAGTAGTTTATTGGGGTCCTTGTCGTTGCTGGCTTCTTGAATTAAACCTACGATAGGATCTTTAGATATACGTGCTTCGGTGCTGTAAAAAACCATGAAACCCTGATATTATAGCAATTTGCAAGCTATGGCTAGTAAACGTTTTGGTAACCCTAATTTATTTTTTTACTGGATAGTCAGGACTTTTTTCCTCTATCCTTATTACAAATTATTTTTTAAGGTTGAGATCGAAGGTATGACTAAGATAGACTGGTCCAAAAACTACGTTATAGTCTCGAACCATAGATCTATGCAAGATCCGCCATTACTGGCGCATGCGTCCAAGACCGCAGTAGCTTTTTTGGCCAAAAAAGAATTGTTTACTAGTCCAGCCTTCGCTGCTCTTATTCATGCTCTTGGTGCGATTACTCTTGATAGAGAGAAGCCTGATGCAAGCTCGATGAAACTTGCCAAAGAAGCACTTTCTATTTGGGGTTGGAATCTTGGCATATTTATTGAGGGTACTCGTTCGGTGACAGATACTCTTGGAGAGCCGCATATAGGTCCGATTTTTGTTGCTCGTTTGGGCAAAGCTGAGCTACTACCAGTTGGCATCACATATAAATCTAAAAAACATGTTGTGATTAAGTTTGGTGAACCTTATGCTGTAGATAAAGAGCGCGGCATGGAAGAGCAGGCTTGGTATTGTCTTGAGAAAATATCTCAGCTCTGTGATTATAAATTACCTAGCCGTTAGTCATTGTTTCGTCGCTGCGCTCCTCGCAATGACGTATTACAGCGCTGCATCGTAGCGACGACTAACCAGATCCCAATCAACTACGCGCAAGAATATTTCTAGGTATTTGTCTTTGCCAGCAGCGCTGGTGCCGAAATCTTTATCATAAGCATGTTCATAGACATCAAGCGCTAGTATTGGCACCACAAAATTAGGGAAATTATCGCTATGAGTGTTGAGCCCATAATTAACTAATCTACCGTTAAGTAGATTAACGCAGGTAAGCGACCAGCCTTTAACTTGGCGTGCAATATTACTTAAGTTCTTGATGTAGTTATCAAAACTACCAAAATCTCTATCTATAGCTTTGGTGAGTGCGCGCGAGCGTTTGCCGCTACCCATGTTAGAGAAATAAATATCGTGCAGAGCCATACCATTAAGAGAGAAAGCTAAGTTCTTGAGATGATTAGCGTCAAGTTCACCAACAGTATATGATGCAAAATATTTTTCAGCAGCATTAACTTTATCTACGTAACCTTTATATAGACCTAAGTGGTTCTCAAGTATTGCTTTGCTTAAGCCTATTGTCGTTGAGTCTTTAACCAGATGACTAAAATCTTTAAGCAGGTAGGCACCGTTTTGGTATTGAGGGTATAGGTCATTGTCATCATCAGCTTTTGCTGGTAGAGATTGTAGTGCCGCTGCTACGCCTAGGGCTGCGCCACCGAGAAGAAATTTACGTCTATCTAATTGTTGTTGCATGCTTATGAATTATAGCTTGGCGGAGAGCCACGCCACTATAGTTCCGCTCAGAACCTTCTCGGTGCCGCTTTCTTGTTTAGTTAGGTGGCGATCACTGGAGCGAGCTAGGCTTTGTACCTGTCTTAGGTCATAGACATCGCGTTCACCACTGCTACTAGCATTATGCTGATATTGTTTGATGAAATAATTACAACTCTTCACCGAGACACCATTGTCGCTAGAGAGCCCGAAGCCCCTACATAGTAGTGGTCTAGCGGCATAGATGCTGCAGCGACCATTCTCGAGGAAGGGGCAGGAGTATTTAAAATTATGCGGATTTTCTATGCCGCGAATATTATTTTCAGGTAAATTTTTGTCCAGCACCTCTAAGCGTGAGCCATATTGCGCTTCGTAGTCTGCTTGGATTTCGTTGCAGCGCTGCTCAAGTTCAGCCATAGGATAATTATTGCGTTTGAGCCAGTCACGCAGATAGATATATTCGGTGTAAGACATCACAGGAAAAGTATTAGTGCAACAGTCGGTGCAAGCAAAATACTCGCAAGTGCTATTTTCAAGCCCAGCTTGTTTCATAACTGCTGCTTGGGTTTCGTCGCATTCACTGAGAATATCGCTCCAGTGTTTCAGCACTTCAGCTGCTGGATAGGCTACGTTATTCGCGTGGCTAATTAGATGCGCGCGCTTCTCAGTGTCTGGTTTGAACTCTTGATGATAGAGATAGCTATAACGCTCAGCGCCGATAATATCGCTTTGCATGCGTTTATAGATGGCAAGTAGTCTGATTGCTTCTAGGGATTGTTTCGCTTCGCTCGCAATGACGGGTGACTCGCTCGCAATAACTTCTACCTGTGCATAGGGGCTAAGGATTTGCCAGACTTCTTGATATTTACTTGCGATCTGGTAGCGCAGAACCCATTCAGCATATAACAGCGAGATGCCATTAAGATGCTCTTCGAGCACAGAGAGATTTAAAGCTCTAAACGCTCCATTAAGATTAGTGCTTAAAAATATAGCCGAGTAAAGTTTGATTATTTGCTTAGAGAGATTTTCTATAGAGCGAGCAGGCACAGAGTTCTTATCTGCCGCCAAAGGGAAGAAATCACTAAGTTTTAGTTCTTCGCCCAGTATTAACAGGTTGAGAATTTTAAGAGCTTTGATTTCAGCTAGTGCAATAAGGCTTGGATCTGCGAGTAAAGACTCTTTAAGTTCTTGATGTTTTCCCAGCAAATACAAATGTAAAAAAGGCGCGATTTTGATGCGATTGCTAAGTTCGGCTGCCGCTGCAACTTGGTCTAGCTCTTGGATATAACTTAGTTCAACACTAAATTTGCTACGTTGAAAATGTTGCAGTCCTGAGTCGTTGGCTTTGATTAATTCGAGGCTTGGGATGGTATTAGGATTAAGCATCTAAAAATTAAGCATAATTTTAACAGCATTGGCCATGGCCATGGCCTTGGCCCGAGCGGCCAAATTCGCTAGAATATAAGTTGTCATGGTTATAAGTTGTAGTATTTGTGGAGTTAAGATAACGTCGAAGAATAAGGTTTCTTATAGACCTAACTCTTGCCATGACTGTGAGCTTGAACGCAAGCGTCTTTATTCAGCGCGCAGACGTGAGACAGCAGCCCGCCGTAATAGTGCTCGTGCTAAAACCGCTGTTAAAAGCACCAAGGTAGCTAAGACCAAAAAACCTAAGTTAAAAGCAGTTGCCAAAAAACCTAACCTAAAAAACAAAGCTCAAGTTTCTAAAGAAAGAGCTCGCTTGCTTAAGCAAAGAGAACAAGAGAGACTTAAGCGTGAGCGCGAGAGACTTAAGCTACAGTTGCAGCGTGAGCGTGAACGCGAAAGACTCGCTAAGCAGCGTGAGCGCGAGCGTATAGCGCGCGAGCGTGATCGTGAAAGACTGCTCAAACAGCGTGAAAAAGAGCAAGAGCGCAGGATTAAAGAGCGCGAGAAGTTAGCGCAGCAGCGTGAGAAAGAACGACTAGCCAAACTCAAAGAAAAAGAAAGCGAACGCTTAGCTAAACTTAAAGCAAAAGAAGCAGTTAGATTAGAGCGCGAGCAGGAGCGTGAAGCTAAGAAGCAGGAGCGCGAGCAGGAGCGTCAGCGCAAAAAAGACGAGCGTGAACATGCTAAGCAAGAAAAAGAACGTGAGAAATTAGCTCGCGAGGAAGCTAAGCAAAAAGCTAAAGAAGAAAAAGCACGTAAAGCTCGTGAGAAGCAGTTGCTTGATATGAATATAATTTCGCAGGTGCCTGATTATGTTCTCGATTCTGGTATTGTCAAAGTTAAAAAGCGTAAGCTAACCGATAAGCGTAAGATAAGACAGCAATTCTTTGTCTCAGCAGAAGACAAGCCGGCTTTGCCAGAGGAGATAGATAAGACCAAGCTTACAGCTTTTAATCCTTATCATGATCCTGGTGAAGTTCTCAGGGCTCCTAGTTCTACTCCATGGGATGGCACTAATTTCAAGGTAGTTTCTGGTACTTTTGTTGAGCATAGTGATAAAGATGCTAATGAAAGTCGCGGACCTAGTGAAGAAGAAGTTAAAAATATTATTGAGCGTATCCGTCTTGAACATAAGACGCGTAAGGCTTAATTCTAGTCTTTGAATTGCATATATAGTATGTATATCGGGGAATATTAGGAACATACCTATGTGTTTCCCGTCCGCATTATAGGGTTAATCTATGTTTAAACGCGTCTATATATTATTGTTGGTTGTTTTGCTGAATTTCAGCTCGAGCTCTCCAATTTTTGCACTGCAAGCTGGAGCACTAGCTAACAAGTCTTCGCTGAATCTACTCGCGGCTGGTGGTAAACAAATCGAATCAGATTGGGAAGGCGATGATGAGAGTTGGGGTGATGATGATGAGAATTGGGGCGATGATGAAAATTGGGACGATGAATCTAGTTGGGAAGAAGATGAAGAAGCAGCGCCTGCACCAGCTGCGGTAACTAAGCCTGCTCCAGCACCTGTTGCTAAGCCTGCAATAGCAAGCCCAGCAGTAACAACAACTACTACTACAAGCCCAGCTGCTACGCCAGCTGCGGCACCGACAGTATCTGTTTCTGGTCAAGGTTTCAAAGCTTCAAGTACGCCAGAGCAACCAAGGTCTGCACTTATCCCTGAGCCTAGCGCAAGTGCTAGTCAGCCAAGTACTATAGTGCCACCTGCTATACCTGCTGTGCCTGTCGCTGAGCCAGTTGTAGCCGAGCCAGCTGTAGCTCCAGTGATACTAGAACAACAAGCATTGCAAGAACAAGAGCTTGGTGTCGAGGAGATAGCAACACCATCTAAGTCTAAATACACAGCTAATGAACTTAAAAACTTATTCAAAGTATATGGCAGTATGCTTCAAGGTCTAGACCCCAAAAATCCTAAAGATTTAGAGGATATAGAGAAGCTAGTAGAGATAGTAGGTATTCCTACTCCCGGTAAAGCCAAAAAAGATCCAACATTGCCGCCAGCAAAACCGGGCTTAGAGGGTATACCTTATGACCCACTAGTTAATTTTTCGGCGCGTAATATTCCTATAAGAGATGCCTTCGCTACTCTTGCACGCGTATCTGGTAAGAGCATCACGGTATCTGGTTTGATATCAGATAGAGATACTATTTCGGTTATCGAAGTTAATAGCCAGCCTTTCACTAAAGCGTTCTTGAGTTTAGTTGAGGCTTCAGAAGTGGATTTTGCGGTGCATGGTGATAACTACACTATACTTAAGCGCCGTGGCGGACAGACTAACAAAACCACAGCATCCTTCGGTGCTACTGAAGTGGATACAAGTATTCCGCTTGATGAGCGTATCGCAGATTTATCTTTTGATGATGAGAGCTTAGGCGC
>Ga0172372_10006425_pt1 | contig 16034 bp, 16 predicted proteins | sample LakKiv5m_2_FD_114544 | JGI IMG/M metagenome (GOLD analysis project Ga0172372, IMG submission 114544) | Freshwater microbial communities from Kabuno Bay, South-Kivu, Congo - kab_092012_9.5m | ecosystem: Environmental > Aquatic > Freshwater > Lake | place: Democratic Republic of the Congo...
AGGAGCAACGGGAGGTACAGGCTCTACGGGAGCTCAAGGTTTTCAAGGAAGACAAGGCCCAACAGGTTTACAAGGTACAGCAGGTACTAATGGTTCTAATGGTGCACAAGGTGCAACAGGTGCAAGTGCAGGAATAACATCATATACAAACCCAGCAGATAATAGGGTAATAACCTCTGTATCTTCTACCACAATAAATGCAGAAACAAACTTGACATTTGATGGCACAACATTAACAGTTGTTGCAGGAGATTTGAAAATAACAGCAGGTTCAATTTCAGTTGGAGGAAACATAGCAAATAGTGCAACAGATGGAAGAATTGATGCAAGTAATGATATTGTAGCATTTTCAACATCAGATAGAAGATTAAAAGAAAACATAAAAAAAATTGAAAATCCCATTGAAAAATTATCAAAATTAAATGGAGTTGAATTTGATTGGATAAAAGAACATTTTAATATACATGGGTATGAAGGTAATGATGTTGGTGTAATTGCTCAAGATTTAGAAGATGTTTTACCACAAGCATTAAGAATAAATGATAGTGGGTATTATGCAGTTAGATATGAAAAAATAATTCCATTACTTATTGAATGCATAAATGAATTAAGTAATGAAATAAAAATATTAAAAGAGAAATAATATGCCATTACCATCAAGCGGACAAATATCATTTTCTCAATTAGCAGCAGAACTAGGAAATTTATGCTCTAATATTAGTTTAAGGAGTTATTCTGCTTGTGCAAATCTATCATCTCCTGATGGTATGAGTGAATTATATGGTAAAACTTGTACACCTGTGTATGGTGCAGGAGTTTGGTCATCAGGAGGTGGTCGTATCAATAATGCTAGATTTGTAGCAGGGGCAGGTATTCAAAATGATGCATTCATAGCAGGAGGTCAAGCACCTGATGGTAGTGGTTTGCAAGGTGGGCCTTTAAGTTGTACTGAAGAATACAATGGCACATCTTGGTCAACAAGCGGAACATTAATAACAGGAGGATTCTCTGGTGCAGCAGTGGGAACAGTTTCAGAAGGACTTTTAATGGGAGGGATACGGCAGGTGTATGATGAGTTTGGAGATTTTGCAGGATTTCAATGCCATTGCCGTACAGAAGAATATAATGGCACATCTTGGTCATCAGGTGGTGCTTTATCTACTGCTAGACTAAATTTAGGTGGGGCAGGAACACAGAATGCAGGACTTGCATTTGGAGGATGTAGTAGTTATCAACGATGGACATGTACAGAAGAGTATAATGGTGCATCTTGGTCAACAGGTGGTGCATTAATACAAGCAAGACAACAATTAGCAGGTGTAGGAACACAAAATGTAGGATTAGGAATAGGAGGCACAGGAACTGCAATATTTTCATGTACAGAAGAATACAATGGCACATCTTGGTCAGCAGGTGGTGCATTAATACAAGCAAGACATGGAGGGGGTGGAGCAGGTACACAAAATCAAGCACTTCTTATGGGAGGCAATTCAACAGCAGGAGGTTCGTGTGTAGAAGAATACAATGGCACATCTTGGGCAACAGCTACTACACTTTCACCTACTTCAATTGTCTATGGTACAGGAATAGGGTCACAAGATGCAGCTCTTCTTGTATCTTTTGGAACAAACACATATGAATACACAAAATCAATTACAGGAAAATGTTTAGCATAAAATTAAAAAACAAAACAAAATGCCATCAAAATCAGAAAAACAACAAAAATTCTTTCAGATAGTTAAAGCCTATAAAGATAAGAAAATGTCAGCAGCAGAAGTAGGAAAGAATGTAGAAGATGCTGCTAAGAATATGTCTAAATCTCAAATAGAAAAATTTACAAAGTTGGTTAAGGAAATGATGGATTCAAAAAATTTTGGCAGACGAACCAAATAAAATATAAAAAAATAGTTAAATATTTAAAAATATAGTTTATTTTAACTACAACAGATATACTTATAGTTGATATTCAATAATATTCTCAAACTTAAAAAATCAAAACAAAATGTCTTTAGGTATTGAAAAGTTAAAACCTACAATTCAACATTTAGCTCAATTGATTTCAGCATTTACTAAAGTAGATGTAAACGGAAACGGAAAAATTGATACTGCTGAAATTTTTGGAATTGTACAAGTATTAGTGTTTAAAGTAATTTCTATTTATGGAACATTACCTGATGCTTTAGCAGAATTAAAAGATGTTAATTCAGCAGAAAGAACTGAACTGATTAAATTGTTCAATGAAGAATTTGACTTAGCAGATGACGTACTTGAAAGCTTACTAGAAGAGTGGTTTTTAATAATTGACCAAGTGATTACACTTTCTACAAAAACAGTAAAACACTTTTCTAATTAAGGGTGTAGTAGGTAAACTAAAAGTGCAATAGATTTTTGAACCCTATCGAAAGATGGGGTTTTTTTATTGTAGTTATATTATATTTATAGTAAGTAGTAATATTATATAAATGAAAACAAAGTAAAGGAAAGATGGCACATATTCCTATTTGGCCCGGTTCAGCATCATTCTTCCAAGGAGATACTCCATACGGCATATATGATAATGATTATGCATTTCAACAAGATGCAGATATGATTGCAGATTGGTGTGCAAGAAGATTAGGATATCCCATAGTAGATGTTGAATTACAACAATCTAATTTTTTTGCAGCATTTGAAGAAGCAGTAACTGAGTATGGTTCTCAAGTAAATACTTATGTAAGTAGAGATAATTTGTTATACTTGCTAGGAGCAAATACAGGTTCTCAAAGTTTATCTCAAGAATATATAGATACCAACAATGCATCAATATTTAAACTAGCAGAACATTATGGTACATCTGTAGGTGTTGGAGGAAATGTAACATATTACACAGGAAGTATACGAATAAAAAAAGATAAACAAATTTATGATTTTACAAAAGATAATTCAGTATCATTAGAATCAGGTTCATTTTCTAATGGTAATTTTACTATAAGAAAGATACATCATTATCCACTACCTGCTTTAATAAGATATCAAGACCCATATGCAGGTTCAGGATTAGGTACTCAAGGATTACTAGAAGGTTTTGAGTGGGGAGGTTATACACCTGCTGTAAGTTTTGTGTTATATCCACTTAATGCAGATTTGCTTAGAATACAAGGAATAGAATTCAATGATTTAATTAGAAAAAGTGCATATAGTTTTAGGTTAGTAAATAATAGATTAACTTTATTTCCAATACCATCAAGAGATACAACACTACATTTTGAGTATACTTTAGATAATATGGAGACTAACCCATTAAAGCGGGGGAGAGGAAGAATAAGCGATTACTCAAATGTACCCTATAGCAATATGGTATACTCACGTATAAATGCAATGGGAAAACAATGGATAAAAAAATATACATTAGCATTATCAAAAGAGATGCTAGGGTATGTAAGAAGTAAATATAGTTCAATACCCATACCTGAATCAGATGTTACATTAAATGGTGACGCATTATTAAATGCGGCAGAAGCAGAAAAAACTTCATTAATTGAAGAATTAAAAGAAATTTTAGACCAATTTTCAAGACAGAATTTACTAGAAAGAAAAGCAGCTGAATCTGAAGCTTTACAAGTAGAAATTAGTAGAGTACCTTTAAGATTTTATATAGGATGATAAAGATAGTTAATATATTAAAAGAATTGGACTATTCATTGCATGTAAATAGGCATAATGAATTTGATGTAGATAAGTATGAAAAATCAGATTATGACAATTTAAAAGAAGATTTAGAATATTAATATGGCACTATTTGGAGGTTCGAGGGATGTTAGTTTAATTAGAAGGCTTAATAGAGAATTGATAAACTCTATAATTAATACTGAAGTAATAGTATATAAGATAGCTACTCAATATACTAAAGTAAATATTTATGGTGAATCTTCCAAAAAAATATTTTATAATCCAATGAGAATTAATTCATTGATAACAAGAGAAGAGAAAGAATATGATGGTGACGATTTAACTACTTTTATGAGAAATGTATCTTTTTCATTTCTTAGAGATGATTTAAAAGATTTAAATCTAGTAATACAAGAAGGTGATGTTATTAAATGGGATTCTGAATATTATGAATTGAATTATGTAGGTTCAAATCAATTATGGATGGGAAGAAATCCTGATACGTTACTAACAACAGTTGAAGATGGAAGAGACGAGTTTGGATACAATGTAAGTATTGTTGCAAGAGGAGCAAAAGTAACAGCAGACCGTTTAGGAATTGAAAATGTGATGACTCCAAGAAATAGCATATATGATTTACCAAATAGAATATAATGGCAGAAAATCCTATAATATCACTAACAGGTGTTGAACCACCATTTAACAGAGCTTATGAGACGAGGAGAGATAATGACACCTTTAGAACTCCTGCCATAACATTATATGATGTCGATTATGCAGTAATGCATTATTTGAAAAATACTATAAATGCTCAAGTCGAACAAAATGATTCAATGGTTGATGTTCCTATAGTATATGCATCTGCTGAAGTTTGGAATCAAATCCAAGCAAGAGGATATATGCGGGATAAACAAGGAAAAATACTAGCTCCGTATGGAACAATACGAAGACTGTCTATGACTGAGGATGAAAGATTTAAGAAGTTGGATGTTAATTATGGTTCTGCTACTATATCCATAACACCTAAAGAAAGAAATTTCGAAAATATAAGAGACCAACATTCAACATTATCTAATTCAAAATATTCTGATGAATATTATATATCAGTACTACCTGATTTTTATATAGTAGAATATGAATTAATATTATTTAGTTACTATATAGAGCAAATGAATTCTATTGTCCAAGACATAATTCCGACAAGTAACTTTTCTTGGGGAGATTCATTTAAATTTAGGACAAAAGTTGGAGACATAAATTTTGAAACAATTAATCCAACAACTACAGAAAGATTAGTAAAAGCTACAACATCATTAACAGTATATGCTAGATTGCAGTCTGAATTTGAATTAAGAAAATCAACAATACAGAAGGCATATACAACTAAGAGAGTAGTGTTTAGAACTGAACAATCATCATTTGATATAAATGCTGTTGATAGATTTCCGAATGAACAGGAGTAATATAATTTTGAAAAATTTATATACTATTTATATGTAGAAAACAATTATTAAAATCAATAAGATAAAAAATGGCTAACGAAAGATTTGTAAGTCCGGGTGTATTCACGAGAGAGAAAGACCTAAGTTTCTTACCTCAAGAAATACAATCAATTGGAGCAGCAGTGATTGGCCCTACCCTCTACGGCCCTGCTTTTAGACCTACCACAATATCAAACTATTCAGAATACCTTAGAGCATTCGGTAACAGTTTCATTAGTGGTTCAGGAGCTTATGCACAAGAATTTAAATTTTTAACAAATTATACTGCACAAGAGTATTTAAGATACGGTGACAATCTAACCGTTGTTAGAATTGTAAATAGCAATGCAACTATAGCTAAGACTAATGTAGTTAGTTCAGGTTCATATAAAACATTTTTAAATAGTGGAAAGACCAAGACTAACCTAACAGCATCTCACTTTAATGAAGCCTCTGCTTCATTCAAAATTCATTTGATGTCTGAGGGTTTATATGGAAATAGTGGAACTAACATAGCATCAAATAATGGTATTGAAGACCCTTCTACAACTCAAACGCTAGGATTATTATCTTCTACTTATGGTACAAGATATAATTTTAGGTGGGAAGTTAATAATGTAAATCTTAAAAGAGGTACATTTAATTTAGTATTACGGAGAGGTGATGATAGAACAGGAAGAAAAGTTGTTATTGAACAATTCAGTAATGTTTCATTAGACCCTAATGATGCAGGATATCTACCAAGAGTAGTTGGAGACCAAGTGTATACACTAAGAGGTTCAGGAACAGGAAGACCATACTTACAATTGTCAGGTTCATATCCTAATCGTTCAAGGTATATTAGAGTTGAAATTCTAAAGAAAACATTAAATTATTTAAATGAGGCAGGTGGTATTAGAAGCGGAGCGTTATCTGCATCATTACCTGCTGCTGTATCAGGAACATTTGCATATGGAAGTGATGGATATGTACAACATCCAAGAGCTTTTTATGATAGCATTATAGCAAGTAATACACAAGGATTTAACCTATCTCAGGGAGCAGCAGGAATAAGTGGTTCTACAGCTTATTATGATGCAATTGATATATTGTCGAATGCTGATGAGTATGATATTAATACCTTGTTTATGCCGGGTCTAGTTCAGGAGGCAGGAGGAAAACATAGCGATATCATAACATATGCCATTGCAATGTGTGAAGAAAGAGGTGATGTCTTCCTAGTAGTTGACCCAACTAAATATGGTGATTCTATAGGACAAGCACAATTAGCAGGTGAATCAAGAAACTCTAACTATGCAGCAATGTACTATCCTTGGTTACAAGTTGCAGACCCTGACCTTAATAGGAATGTATGGTTACCACCATCTTGTTTAGTAGCAGGTGTACTATCCTTTAACGATTATGTTAGTTTTCCTTGGTTTGCTCCTGCGGGTTTGAACAGAGGTGGTATAGAGATTGCAGTACAAGCTGAAACTAAGCTATCTACAACTATGAGAGATGACTTGTATGCAAGTAACATAAATCCTATAGCTACATATCCAAGGGAAGGTGTTGTTGTTTGGGGACAGAAAACATTACAGAAGAAACGTTCAGCGTTGGATAGAATTAATGTTAGACGTTTATTGATAGCAGCTAAAAAGTTTGTAGCTTCAACATCAAGATATCTAGTGTTTGAACAAAATACTGTACAGACAAGAAAAAGATTTGTTGATATTGTTACTCCATATTTCCAAGATGTAAGACAGAAGCAAGGATTATATGACTTTAGAGTAGTAATGGATGAATCTAATAATACTGCTGAAGTTATTGATAGAAATGAATTGCGAGGTGCTATATATTTGAAACCAACAAGAACTGCGGAATTTGTAATTATTGATCTCTTTGTACTACCTACAGGAGCTGTATTCCCAAGTGATACTCCTGAAGGAACAGGAAATGATTAATAAAAAAATAATAAATACTATATTTATATAAAACAATATAACCATGTCAGCACAATATCGTAATAATTTTCAGTTTGTTGATATGAAGCAGCAAAATCGCTTCATAATGAGCATACAATCATATTATGAAGCGGGAGAGCAATCATATCTAATTAAGACTACGGATATTCCATCTATTGAGAATAATCCTGTAGCCGTTGACACCATCAACTCTGAATTCAAAATCAAAGGTAAATCAAGATGGCAAGACATATCTGTAACTTTCTATGACCCATATGAGTCACTAACAGCACGAAAAAGTGGTGCTGCTGTTGCTCATAATTGGTTGAATGATGAACATCACAACTCAAAGTTTGATACTGATGAGTATATGTCAACATATAAGAAAAAGATAACATTATATTACGTTCCACCTCAAGGAGACATTAATGGTCTTACAGGTGCTTATTGGGAGTTGAATGGTGCATTTTTTGCAAACATCAATTGGGGTAGTTTTGATGTATCTTCAGATGACTTAGTAGCTGTTGAAGCTACTATATCTTATGATTGGGCAGAATTTTTCCCATCATAAGGAAAACAATTAGTATTATAAAATAGTTATTAATAAAAAGTTTTAAATATGAGTTTAGATACAAGCTATCCAAAGAAAAATGTTACTCCCGAAACGGAAAGTTCTATAGTAACGCAAGGTGAAAAAGAAGCTGTAGGATATAGAATACCTACAGAAATCATAGACCTACCATCAAGAGGACTACTTTACCCAAAAGATAGTCCTCTTCATAGTGGGACTATTGAGATTAAGTATATGACTGCAAAAGAAGAAGATATCTTAACAACAGAGTCGTATATTAAAAAAGGAATTGTAATTGATAAATTTTTAGAATCATTAGTTGTTACCGAAGGTGTACGATTAGATGATTTATTAGTTGGTGATATTGATGCTATTACCGTAGCAGCTAGAATATTTGGCTATGGTAGTGAATATGATGTTCACGTTGAAACTCCATCAGGAAAGAAACAGAGGGAAATTATTGATTTATCTGAGATATCGTTGAAATACTTAGATGACGAATTTGTAGAAACTGTTGGATTAAATGAATTTAAATATCAACTACCATCATCTAATGTTACCATTACGTTTAAGATGTTGAAACAACTTGACCAAAAAAAGTTGCAAGAAGACATTGATAAAAATAAGAAAATATTTAATGGATTATCAAAGATATCTTCTACACAATTAAAGCATTATATATTATCTGTTGATGGTAATTATGATGCTAAGTACATTAGAGAATTTGTTGATAAGAATATGTTAGCATCCGATGCAAGAGCTTTGAGAAAATATATCGAAGAAATTCAACCCGGAATAAATCTGTCAGTGGAGGTGACAGATAAACAAACAGGGGAGACCTTTCGTGTTAATGCTCCCATCGGGGTACAGTTTTTTTGGCCTGACGTTAAATCATAAACTAGATGTTTACAAGCAATTATTAAACATAAGTTACAATAGCAAAGGCTCATTATCATTTACTGAAGTATATAACTTACCTGTATATGTAAGACGTATTTACATAGACGAGATACAGAGGTATATAAAAGAAGAAAATCCTAAACAAACTAAAAGAAGATAGTATTGTTTAGCAATATGTGCTAAATATAGTATTTATATTATATTTATAGTAAAATATTTGTATGAGTACACGTAATTCAAAAATTTTGGAAGAAGGATTCTTAGCAGGTATATTAGCATTATTTTCATTTGGTAAGCAAGTTAAAATGTTAGAAAGAATGTATACTGCTAGTAAAGACCCTGAAATACAAGAATTGATACACGATATAAAGTTCAATGAACAGCGTTACAAAGATGAAATAAGGAGATTAAAGAAAAAACATCCTAATGTTAAGTAATGGCTAAACAGAATAAAAATCCTTTAAAAGATATAGAAGAGTTAGGAAAAGCAGCGAGAGAAGAGGCTAAGAATATAGCTTCAGATACTGAACAACTACAAACTAAACTAAAGCAATTTTTTAAAGAAAATACTAAATTAACAGCAGCTCAATTACGAGATGTTGCTAAGGTATTAAAGGAGTATAAGGACTTACAAAAGATACTAAATAATTTAGAAGTCAGTGGTGAAGATTATAAAGATACCGTAGAAGAATTAAAAAAAATATTAGAGGAAATCAATGAGCAGTTAGAAGAAAGTAAATCTTTATATGATATATTACAAAAAAAGCTTAATGAACAATTAAATAAATTAGATGAGTATGCTACAATAAAAGATAAAATAAATAATTTAGACCAAGAAAATATAGGATTAATAGCTAGAAATTCTGATAACTTAGATTTAAGTGTACAAATATTAAGAGATAGAGTTAGATTATTAGATAGAGCTCAATCATTTATTGATATTAACGAGAAAAAAACACTAATTGATTCAGGGGCTTTTGATGCTTTAGTAAAAAGTGGAGTAAAATTTTCGCAAGAAGTTTCATCAATGAGTGAAGAACTCAATGAGTTAAAGAATAAAAAACAATCATTTATAGATGCTAAAGACACGGCTAATGCAGAACAAATTAATGACCTAATAGAAAGTGCCAAAACTAAATTAGCAGACGCAGCTGCTGAAGAAATAGCAAATAATAAAAAATCAACAAATGCTTTAAGGTCAGAGTTAGGAGTTAGACAAGAGATAAACGATGCATATGAAGATTATGTAAGAAGTGTAGATACGTCATATACTAAGTATGCTGCTATTGCTAATTTAATACCTTTTATAGGAGGTAATATATCTAAAGCATTCTTACAAGCTAAAGATATTTCTATAGATGCAGGTAAAGCTATTAGAGATACTTTTATAGAAACTAAAGACCCTATAAAAGCTTTAGCAGCGGGTATGAAAGTTATGAGGGGTCATATCGGTATGATGGGCCCTATCATCGGAGGAATGGTATTCGCATTCAAAGCAGTACACGGTTTACTAAGTTCTATCAACGAAATAACAAAAGGTATACAGGCTCAAACAGGATTAGCATCTGTTCAAGCATATGATTTATATAAGAATGCATTAAGTGCACAAACTTCTTTTCATAATCAACTTTCCACTTTAGAAGATATCATTGCTGTTCAAACAGCATACATACAGAAATATGGAAGATTTTCAGAGTTAACTGATACTACATTAGTTCAGATATCTGATGCTGCTAAAGTATTTGGGTATGCTGCTGAAACTGCATCACAGTTGCAGGGTACTTTTATGGAGTTAGGTGCTGATGAGAGAGTTGCAGGAAATATGCAGGTTGCTGTAGGTAATTTGGCTAAGGCGAATAAACTTGCCCCGGGTGTTATCGCAAAAGACCTAGTAGATAACTCCGAATATCTAGCAACCAATTTTGCAGGAATGCCAATCGAGGCAGCAAAAGCAGCTATAGAAGTTCGTAAATTAGGATATAGCTTATCACAGGCATCGAAGATACAAGACCATTTATTCGATGTTCAAGGAAGTTTAACAGCACAAATGGAAGCATCTGTTGCTATGGGTAAATTGATAGACGTAAGTGCTGCAAGAAACTATGCTCTTCAAGGTGATACCGTGAAGATGATGCAAGAGATTTCCAAACAATCAGGTACATATGCTGAATTCCAAAAAGCTTCAGTGCCTCAAAGAATGCTTTTAGCAAAAGCATTTGGTATGGAAGTTGGTGAATTGCAGAAAAGTTTATACATACGGGAGAAGTTGACAGGATTATCGGAAGAGGAACAGAAGTATGCTTTAGACCATTTAAAAACTTTGGATGGTGTAGAAAAAATGAGTGCAGGACAATTAAAGTCTGAAATATCTAAGGCTCAACAAGCTGAAAGATTTGATGTAGCAATAAGCAAAGTTAAAAATGCACTTATAAAAGCTGTATTACCTGTAGTTGAAGCATTAGTTCCTATACTAGAAACTGCATCAAATATATTATCAGTAATAGCAGTATTTATAAAAGGAATTGGATTGGCATTTGAAGGTGTTGGGTTTATTATAGAAGGTTTGCTAATGCCATTACAATTTATAAATGACATAATAGATGATGGCTTAACGGGAGCTGTTAAAAAATTTACAGATGCTTTTAGTGATGGATTTTGGAGTTCTACAAAAAATGTAATAGGTTTGGGAAGTGGCATAGGAATGTTATATCTTGCATTTTCTAAATTAAGTAAACTAAGTTTTGGAAACATAACAAGTATGTTTAAGAATATACCTGCTATGGATACTATAAAGACAAAAGCTAGAGGTATATATGATAGAGTAAAAGGAGCAGTTTCAAGTCGTATGGGAGGTGGTGCACCAAATCCACAAGCTAGTGCAGGTGGAAGCATAGGCACAGATTTGCAGAATACCATAAAAGCATCTAAACAGTTAAAACCTGAATCAGGACAAACTATAAAAGATTTTCTAAAAAGTTTAGCATCAGGTTTAGAATCTATGGGGTCAAGTAAAGCTAATGCGGGTGCAACAGGCTTAACTAAAGCATCTGTAGGATTTACTACAATGAAATCTGCAATACCTCAAATGAGAGCATTATCTAAAATAGATTCAGAAATGTTAAAAAAGAATTTACAAGGTTTAGCTTCAGGACTTAGGTCTATGGGTACGGGTAAAACCTTTACAGGTTCTGTAGGTTTAGCATTAGCATCCGTAGGATTTATGATAATGAGACCTGCTATGGTTGGTATTAAATCTATGGCATCTATTGATGGAGAAGTGTTAAAAACTAATTTACAAAGTTTAGCTTCAGGACTTAGGTCTATGGGTTCTAGTAAAGTTCTATTAGGCTCTGTAGGATTACTCCTAGCATCTGTTGGATTCATAGCTGCGATACCCGCTGCAATTGGTATGGCAGCATTAGGTTTGGCAGCACCAATGGCAGCTACAGGTTTAACATTATTAGGTACGGCATTGTCTACATTTGGTAGTATAATGATGAGCGGTGCGGCAATATTAGGATTAGCAATATTAATAGCATCAGCCGTAGCATTAGGATATGCATTGAGCTTAGCAGCACCTGCTATACAAGCATTTGCGAGTTCTTTGGAATCGATGAGTATGGAAAGAGTACTTGCAATAGGATTGTTAGGCCCTGCACTAGTACTCTTCAGTGCATCTGCTGTTTTAGCAAGTATAGGATTACTAGGAGCATCAATTGGATTTGTAGCATTTGCACTAGCATTTGGATATTTTGGAGAAAATATAATAAAGTATTCTGACCCTATTTCTAAGTTATCAGATTCTATAATAGCATTAACAAATAGCTTTAAGGCATTACAATCTGTAGATATGTCTAAAATATCTTCAAATGTAAAAACTTTGGGAGATGCTACAATAAAATCAACTGCAACAGTAGATTCATCAATAAATCCAAACCCTATAAAAACAAAAACTGCATATGCTACAGATACAGAGAAAACTCCATCTTTTGAAACTTTAAACACAGCATCACAAAATGCCAATATAAATAATAGATTAGATAGATTTATAAGTGTAATGCAACAGTACGTTAGCACTCCACCACAATTAGTAGTAGAATTTGATGATGGAACTGTTAGCAAACTAAAATCTAAACTTAAAAAAACAATGTAAATGGCAAAGGCAAGAAGTATATTACCTAATTCTCCAAATAGTGGAAATCAACAAAGACCTAAGTTTACTCAATTAAAATTTAAAATTATACCATTAAACGAGAGTGTTGATTTTCCTGCTTATATAAATACTATATCTTCTAGATTTTCTCCTAGTTGGCAACCATTTCCTGAAATAGGAAGAGCTGACCCTAAAGTATTAATGTCATCTTTTACAAAAGACGTAGATTTAAATTTTACAGTAGTAGCAACAGGAGGTTCGGAAAATACTAAATCAGTATTTAAAGATTTGAATACATTATCAAAAGCTACACTACCTAATTATTTTGATGGAAATAAAGGATTTCAAGGTAATTTTATAGTATTCACAATTGGAGATATATACACAGATGAAGTTGGATATCTTAGTTCTTTAGATTATCAATGGGAAAATGATAAAACAAGTTGGATAGATAATCTACCATTACTCACAACAGTTAATATGACTATACGATGGATAGGTACGAAGATGCCTTCATCAAATATTAATAGTATATTTAGTAATATAACCTAGTATTAATGAACAGATATAGAAGATTATCTTCAGAGATAAAAGATAAATCATCTCAAAATATGAGATATAGTTCTACATTCTATCCTAAAATACCTTTTAGGCAGAGTGATATTTATATATATTCTAGGAGATTGGATAGACTAGATTTATTAGCTTTTGAATTTTATCAAGACCAAACGCTATGGTGGGTTATAGCAAGAGCAAATGATTTGGGGAAGGGTGGTTTCCAAGTCCCACCCGGCATAAGGCTGAGAATACCATTTCCTATAGATGATTTAGAGATTCAAAAATTAATAGAAAATGGACTTACTTAGACAAAAGTTCGATGATTCCACATTTGGTATAATGTCCAAAAGAAAGGAAGAACATTATAGAATGAGAAACGGAGGTAGTGACCCAAGTGGTGATTATGCACGTAGATTACCTGCTTGGGCAAGAATTACTATGCCTAATACAAGATATCCATCATTAGAAGCTAACTTGGGAGGATATGCAGATAGTTACAACGAAACTACGAATAGACCTAAGAAAGCTATTTTAAAAAGTTTAAGTATAAAAAGAGTTACAGGTAAAGCTGAAAAGATGAATTTAACTTTAGAGATTGATGTTGAATTCGAAGTGTTTTCATTTGATGAATTTGTAACATATTCTAGAGCGTATTTGAGGAGAGAAAAAGATAGGAATCCAATAACTATAGAATGGGGAAATGGTTCTGATTACAACGGTAGAGGAAAGATTTCAAATAAAATAGAGGGAGCTTATGTAATAGCGGGTGGTTATTCAAATACAGAATTAAATACATATGTGTGTAGGTTTAATGCGATAGGCCCTGCATCTGCGGTAGCAAATTTAGATGTACTATCTTGTGATATATCATATATATTTCCAAATCAAAAATTCACATATGGCAATTCATTACTAGCAGGAACTGAAAATGTTACGAGTTTTATTACTAAAATAATGTATGATTTACAAGAAGGTGGTTCTAAAAGAACTATTGAGTTAGGGGATGGGTATGAACCTAAGTCTAACGGTATGGCAGGAGGAAATCCTGTTGGAAAGATTTACGAATACTTTCCCGGTAGTAATCGTTTCATATCCTTCATATCATCTTTCCTTAATAGTGCAGAAGAAAAGACAGGTGTAGGTAGTGATGCTCACGAATATGTCTCTTTGCAATACATAGTAGACTTAATTAACAAGACTATTTTAAAATCAACTAATGACAAGTGTGGGAATAAATTTAAGTTTAAAATTTCATTTGAGAAAGAAAACCCATACTCAGCAGTTCCTGCAAGTACATTAGGAAATAAATTTAGGTCGGCTGACCCTACTTCTGTATTATTTTTGGGGAGAGGTTCAGGAAACTATAAAAATACTGCAAGTAATGGAAAAGACTTTGAAATTGGAGGTTCATTCTTCAAATCTAATTGTTTTTTAGGAGACCGTGTTGCACATAGGTATATATTAATAAGTAGAAGATTTGTAGTAGACGAATTACATTTAAAATTTCAAGAATTAAACACTGCAAGGGAAGAATCAACAAAGAATAAAACAAATAAAACAGATAGAATTTCTGATGTTACCTATAGTATAAAAGAATTTTTTGAAACAATATTTTCTAGAATATCAAGATGTTCAGGTAACTTTGTAAACTTATCATTTAGATGTCCTGACCCAACTAAAATAAATGATAAATTTCAATTACAAGAATTAATTATTACGGATGCTTTAGCAGTCAGCGGAGCACCACATCCGTTATTTGAATTAGACCCTATAAAAGGTGATGGAAATTCACTATCTTTAGTAGTTGAAGGTAAGTTACCTACTGACACAGTAGATTTGGCATTGGTCACAGGAATACGAGAAGGTTCAGGAACTTCAGGTAAGATATCAGAAGATACTGAATATCCTGATAATGTAGATGAAGAGTATAATTCTGTAATAAAAAAATTAACATCTACAGATGAGAAGATAGGAGTATATGCTAAGATGGCTAAGAAAGATTTTAGTGAAGATACTATAGCCGATGCATGTTCCTCACTAGCTGAGTTTAAGAAAATACATAATGCGATTGAAGTAATAAGAGGCACAAATACTTCAGGTAAGTTTAGTTTTATGGAATATTTTGATTTAGAAATGAAAGTAGAAATGGAAGGAACATATCCTATCATAGCAGGAAACGTATTCACTTCTACGAATTTACCTGATTTCGCAAGACCTAGTAATGGGATAGGTTTTGTTGTTATGGATGTAGAAGATAAAATAGATGCTACAGGAGTTTGGACTACTTCGATTAGTACGAGAGCATGTCCATATTTAAATCTATAATTGTATGAAAGAAGTAAGGTATACTAAAGGTTTAGAATATTATACATTAGATGGTTTAGAATACATAGGAAATTATTATATAAATACAGATAATAATATAGCTTACGTATATGATGAAAATAAAGTAAACACTAAAATACTAATCCCAAGACATACTTTCAATACAGAAACAATAAGAATCAGAAATGAAATAAAAGGAGGTTATGAAGCACCTGTACCTGTAAAAATAAAACCTACAGATTTAGATTATACTGTTGGTTTTATAACAAGATATTTTGTTCAGAAAAGAAATTCTCCAATGAATACTATTATAGAAATAGATTCAGAACAGTATGTTAATATAAAATCTAATTCAAAAAAGAGTGGAATAGATTCTAATATATATAATTCAATAGAATTTCAATGGATGATTGCAGGAAATTCCAAATATGTACAAAATTATAATACAAGACAAC
>Ga0172372_10006426_pt1 | contig 16032 bp, 24 predicted proteins | sample LakKiv5m_2_FD_114544 | JGI IMG/M metagenome (GOLD analysis project Ga0172372, IMG submission 114544) | Freshwater microbial communities from Kabuno Bay, South-Kivu, Congo - kab_092012_9.5m | ecosystem: Environmental > Aquatic > Freshwater > Lake | place: Democratic Republic of the Congo...
CGGGGGCGGGGGCGGATCGTCCTTGCGGAGCTTCTTGCGCTCCTCGACGTACCACTCGAAGGTCTTGCCGCGCGGCAGCGCAGCGTTCTCGGGCATCTGCCAGACGCCGGTGATGGACGGCAGGCGGATGATCGCCCAGTCGCGCACGCGGAATTTTGTGTCACGGTCGCGGTAGACGCCGTACTGCTTGGCGTCCTCCTGAAGGAACGACTCGATCTCCAAGTCGGCGCAGATATTTGCTTCCTTGCCCTTGATGTTGATGTCGCGGGCGCGCTCGTAGTGCGCCTCCTGCCAGTGCAAAAGCTCGTGGCAGATGCCGTACGCCAGCTCGCCACACGTCCACGGGGCGACGGTGTCGCCGTTGGGAGCCTGGAACCCGTCCTTGAGGCGCGGGTCAATGTAGATGCGACCGTGCTGGTCCATGGCGACCGTGCACATGCCGGGCGCCTGAACGAACGTGACCTGCAAGAGAAGTCGCGTGAACTCCGGGAAGAGTTCGGTCACGCGATAGACGGCTGCGTCGAGCCAGTCGACGAAGCTCGTGCCCTTGCCGCGCGTCGCGATCGACTCGATCACGCTGGCAAGCTCGCGACCCTCGACTTCCTTCTTCATCGCCATGACTCGGTCGTAGGAGTCGATGGCCTTTGACTGCTGGGTCTTGCCAGCCTTCTCCAGGATCTTCTTGCGGATGTCTTCGATGCCCATGTGTGCCTCGATTGTCTGGTTGGTTGTGGTTGTTGGTTGGTTCAGGCCGCTGCGTCCTGCTTGATGCGGTCGGCCTCCTGCTTCGCGATCATCAGGCGCAGGGTCTGCGTCAGACGATCGGCCTGCTCGCGCAGATCGCCGAGCACGCCGCCGAGGACAGCCTCGTGCGATGCGGCGACGCGCAAGATTTCTGCGACTTCGTCGGTCGCGTTGTTGAGCTTGCGCATGCCCGGCTCTTTCTCAAGCTCCTGCGTGATCACGGCGATGCGCTTGCCGAACATTTCGGTCACGCCAGCGAGCGCCGCCTCCACCATGGACTTCTCCGTGTTGAGGACGTTGATGTGGTGGAACTTCGCGCCGCTGACGGGCGTGAACGCCTGCGTGAACACTTCCCAGATCGGAATGATCTGCGGCGGAACGTAGTAGAATCCGCCCGACGGCCGGAGCGGCACCATCGAGAAGAGCTTAGAGCGGGCCACCGTCTGCGTGAGGAAGTACGAGATGTCGTCGCCCACGAGGTGGGTGAGGTAGTACTCGTACTTCGCCTCGATCTCGTCGCGGTACGGGTGGTCGGGCGGATCGAACTGGAACTTGATCTTCTGCTCGCCGTCCTGCTCGTAGAACTCGGTGTGGCAGACGAGATCGACGGTCGCCGCGCTGTTGCCAGCGACGAGCTGCCCGTCGTCACGCTGCTGCGCGATCAACCAGCCGGTCTTGTTCTTCTTGCCCTTGCCGCCCGCGCCGAGCGGCTGGACGTAGAAGGCGGGCTGACCCGCGACCGTGTGCGCGCGGCTGACGGCGTCCATCGCACGACGCAGCGCGACCATGGGAGCGGGCTTGCTCGGGACGATGTTGGTGTCGTCATCGACGAACCCCGCAGCGCGGAGCGCGTCCTCGACGGGCTGGTACGGCACGGCGCCGTTCGGCACCCAGAAGACGGCGCGACCGACGCAACCGTCGGGCATGTCGTCGATGTTGATGGCCACGAACCTGCTGCTGATCGGGTTGTTGGGGGTGTTCATGATTGATGTTCCTGTGGTGAGAGGGGAAAGAGATCATTCGACGCCGAGGCGGATGCGGTTGGAGGAGATCACGTTGGCAAGCTCCTCGAAGTACGGCTGCTTGCTGAGCTTGCGCTCCATGAGCAGGTTGAAGAGCTGACCAAGCGGCTTGCGGCAGACGCCCGCGCCCGCGGTGTCGGCAGCCTTGATCATGAGCTGCGTCACGAGACGCGCGCTGTTCTGGTCGGGGTACTTGACGGCGTGGTCGAAGAGGCGCGTCGCAGCGAGACGCGTCTCGAACATGCCGGTCGGCAGGGACTTCTCGCCGCTGACCATTTCGGCAGCGGTCGGCACGCGGATGAGCACGCGCATCTCGGTGAGAAGCGACGCGCCGGAGGCGTCACCGATACAGCCCTTGACGAGCAGCGACATCTGCTCGTGGTCGTAGCTGATGCCAGCGGCGCGCGCCGCAGCCATCACGTCGGTGACCATGTCCCACGAACGCATCGAGCCGTAGGGCATGTAGTCGCCTTTGTCGTTGTTGGTGGCGCGCTGATCCCACGCCTTCCAGTTGTCTCCGACGTCTGCCCACGCCTCGATGAGCTTGGCGGCCTCGCCACGGTGCGTGTCGCGCCAGTTGGCGGGCACGATGGTCCAGTCGGGCTGCGCGACCGCCGTGAAGCCGTCGACGTTCATGCGATTCCAGCGCGCGACGTCGTCACGCGTGAGCGGCGGCATGTCGATGACGACCATGCGGTTGATGTTGCCCGCGTCGAGCGGGCGGCCGTTGGGCGCGTCGATCGCGGCGTTGCATGCCGCCATGAAGCGCGTGTTGCTCGGGAGCTGGTGCGGGCCGACGATGCGCTCGTGGATCATCTTGAGCGCGGTCGCCTTGACCGCACCGGGGAAGGTCGTCAACTCGTCGAGGAAGATGACGACGTTGCCGTTGTGCTCCATCGCGTACCGGAACATCGCCTCGGGCGCGTAGCGCACCTCACCGTCGGTGATGTACGGCAAGCCCTTGAGGTCGAGCGGATCAGTCATCGAGCCGACGAGACAGAAGATCTTGCGACCCGACTGGTTCGCGATGTCGTTGAACAGCGCGGTCTTGGCGCGGCCGAAGTAGCCGCGAACGAGCGGGCACCAGCCGGTCTGCATCGCGATGCCCGCGGCATCGAATGGCATGTACATACGGCTCGCGCCGTCGGTGAGAGCCATCTTCTTGGTGGTGGTGGTCGTGGTGGTCGTGGTGGTCGTGGTGGTCATGATTGATGCTCCTGATGATTTCTGCGAAAGACGAACATTGATGTTTGATGATTGCTCACTATGCTCACTATGAAAAGAAAGTCAAGTCCTTGATGGCTACTTCAAGGAAGAAAGAAAGTCTTTCGCGAAAGTCTGCACGGCTGACCTTTCGCGGTAGTTTTGCTCGCTCAGCTCGTATTCGATCGAGTTGAGCTTCGAAAAGACCGTTTCGATGCTCGGCTCCTCTCCAAAGCAGAGCCGCACTGTAGTGCGCGGCGCGTTCAGAAACTGATCCGACGAGCCCGGGACGCGCTCGATGAGCGCTTCGGCAAGTTTGTCGAGCATTTCAGCGGTCGGTGAGGTGCCCTCGTTCTCATCCCAGAGGCCTGAGATGCTTGCGAGGCGCGACGCCAGGTCGCGCGGCTCCGGCCACTTGCACCGGAAGTCGACTTCGGCGCACAAGCCGTCGCGATCCTCCACGAAACGAACCGACCCGCTGGACTTGGCGCGCAGCGGGTCGGTCTGAACGATGTAGTAGCCGCCTTCTAGGAGTCCGCCCTCGGCGATGCACTCCTCCAGAAGCCGGAAGACCTCTGGATACTGTTGCGACCACTTCTGCGGGTCATCCGGCCAGAGCCGGTACTCAAACTGCACGTGACCGGTGTTCCCGGCCTCTTCGAAAGCCGCGGCTTCGCGGTACGCTCTATCGAGCCACTCTTCATTTTCCAGAATCTGCTTATTGGTCATGTAGCCTCGCATGCTTGCTCCTTCGCGAGCCATTCGTCGCGGTCGCGGTCTCTGGACTGGAAAAGCTCTTCCTCCCACGCGGCGAAATGCTCTGCGAGGTAGGCGTGTTCGTGATCGGTGACAGGCGCAGGCGGCAAGCTCTGCGCAACAGACTTGCGTCGCGAGCGCTTGGGCATCACTCGCTCCTGTCGGGGCTCGTCCACACGGTAAGTTGCTTGAGAGTTGCAACGTTGCCGCGCAGATCATGTTTCTCGTACGTCGACGTCAGCTCAAAGCCATAGGCGGCCTTGTAGCGAGCGCAGAGCAGATCGTATTTCTCGCGCGTGATCACGATTCCGCTGCGAGTGATGCCGCTGACGCCGCTGTGATACCACGCGAGCGGCTCACCGATGCCAAGGCCGATTTGGCAGGGGCCGTTGCGGCGGTCGAAAATGCGCGGCTCTTCGCGGAAAGACATCGGGTAACGCCATGGGTCTGCGCTCCAGTCGTCGTCGCCATCGACGATCACGCAGCCAGGGAAGTCCGCGAAGATTTGTTCGCGTGTCGCGCGGTACTCTTCTTCGCTCGCGCCCAGATAGTTGCGCCATGCTGCGGCGCTCGACGAAACAGTGACGGCTTGTGGATTGTATGTCTTGATTTTGTTTGCGGCTGTCATGGTTTCTCCGGTGCAGGGATAGGAGCGGGCAAGATCGGATTCTTCTCCAGCCACTCCTGCCAGTGTGCTGAGCAGAACTCGCCGGGAGAAAAACCGCTCACCCACCTGTCTTCTACGTCCTCCCCATACGGAGCACTATCATCGAATTTCAGGCAGGGGATACACCCGTAGTCGTTTGGATCGCCATCCTCGCCTTGCGACGGCGACCCGGGATGGTCCGTTACGTGGAAATGCGGGCCCGCGATGGCGAACTTATATTCTGGATGGTGGTTGCGAAAAACCGCCGACCACACGCGGAACTCCTTTAATGCTGGCCACTTCCAGTATTCAGGTGGTTTATTTTTCGGGCTTTGTAGCTTTGCCTCCTCGAAGATCGAGTTGATGTCGGTGCTTTGAGAAATGGTCGGGTACGCCTCGATCCATTTTTTCGCGAGCCGAACGATCTCGGCATCGTCGCAAATCATCCACCACACGGGTCCGTCGAACTCAAGATGGCTGATGTAGATCAGGTTTTGAATTTGTTTTTGGTTGTTCATGGCTTTTCCTGGTGAGCAGAGCTGGAGGCGTGTGCGAGATCAGCGCAGCGTTTCCTCGGCGATCTCTTCGACCTTCACGACCACTGCCATGTAGTCGAAGCCGAGGTCGACGGGGATGTTGCCGAGGTGCGCAAGCTGCACGAGGAACAGCTGGTTGATGGGGTGACTGTTGCGCCAGTCGGTTCCTTTCCCAGTGCGATTTGCCTCCGCGCTGAGCACGGACTGGACCTGTGCCCAGCTGTGAACCACGCCGCTGAGATTACTCGCGCTCTGCACCGCGAGAGCCGTGCGCGCTGCGTCTTTCATGGTCTCGATCATGGCTTTTCTCCTTCATAGACGTCTTGAACGTCTACGATTACCGATCCCGCCTCTTTTGAGTACGGGATTTCGTCTGGCGACATTGCCTCGGCTGCTTCAGCCGCCGCGTCCTCGTTTTCGGCCTCGACTTCCACCACGAAGGCGAACGTGATGTCGCCCGTTACGATGTACTTTTTCATTAGCTCCAACCTCCGTTGTGGCAGATTCAGTTGAGTTGATTTACTAGATCGCGAAGATCGGACTCCATCACGTCTTCGAGATCGGCAGCCTCGCTAAAATCCTGCTCAAGTCGTTTTCCTCGTCCCTCAGCAGTTTCACCAGTCTCTCGCGATCGAGCGTGAACTCAGCTCGCCCGGTGCGATTCCACAGCACCCAGTTTTGGCAACACAGACAGAGAGGCTCAAAATCCTCGCATCTCTTTCCGAAAAATTCTGTCAGCTCCCCAGCGGTGACGTGCATTTCGAATTTCACAAACCGCGCGTCCGTGCCGTAGCGACGGATCAACGCCTCTTCTGGGTTTTTCTTTTTTGTGACCTTTTTCATGTGATCTCCTCGTAGCTCTCTCCCGCGTCGTCGGGGTTGAACGCACGGTCGTGGTTACGGCCATCTTCGGCCCAGCAGGCGGCGCAGTACATGCCTGCGTAGATGCCCATGCTGAACCGCTCGCATGCTCCAGTCAGTTTGTCGCTGTCGGCGCAGCGCCGACAAAAGTAGCGACCGAACGTCGCGAGTGCTTTGTCGAAGTCGATCACTGGTGGTTCCCCTGGAAGTGCTCGCGCGCAGCTTCCATGATCGAGTCATCGTCGTCCTCGTCCGGGTCGTCCGCGTACGCGACAAACGGCAGTTCGGACGTTGCGCGGTAGTCGCGGTAGTCGTTGTCGAGCTGGTACTCCGACTCGACCTCGTAGATCCTCTCGCGCTCGTCGTCGGGACACTCGTCGGCGACCGTGAACTCCACGCGCACTGCGATGCAGTACGCAAGGGCTTGAGCCGAGCAGTAGAAGTGACGCACGGACAGGTCCGTGACGTACACCTCGTGCACGGCGGTCACGTGCGCGGGCAGGTTTTCGCAGTACTGTGTGACATCCACCTTCACTTGGCGGATGTCGCGCGGGATGCGCGGTTCGTTTGTTGTGGTTGTAGTGTTCATCCCAGCCATGTGTACGTCTCCTCGTCTGCTCCCCAGAACGGGGGCGTCGGTTCGAAAGTCTCTGCCATGCGCTTGATCGAAGCGAGCGGCACGCCGTGCACGTTGCGCTTGGCGCACTTCTCGGGGTCACCGACGACGTGCACGATGCGCAGCGCATAGCCGTAGCTACGCGCGAGCATCACATACGGGCTCATTTCCCAGAGCCGGGTGTTCGTATTGTCGACCACGATATCCTCGGTCCTCACGAGGCAGGCGTTTTTGAACTCGCGGAAGCACTCGTCGTGCGCGGCACTCAGTTGCGCCGGGTTGAACTGGTAATGGAGTATCCCTTGGTCGTCCGCAGACATGAAAAAGTTGTCTGCGGAGCAAACCGTGGCTTCTGGGTACTTCCTTGCCACGTAGCTCGACTTACCTGATCCCGGAACCCCGCGCATGATGATGACTTTCATTTCAGCTCCTTAGGTACGCGACATCGCGCTTGTGGCGCAGTTCCATCGCTTCGCTTTCCGTGAGCCCGACAAACTCACGGGCGTAGAACATGATTTCGTCTGGAAAGAACATGAACAGCACCTTCTCAGTGCCGTCTTCGAAGGTGACGGTCACCTTCGGCATCGGGTCAAACATCGAACGCGGCATCGGGCCGATTGTTGCGACACGATTTTCACGGCAGAATTTCCTTCTCGACAAGCACGTTGCCGCGCTTGTCAATCGCGACCAGCCAGATGTTCTGGCGGCCAGGGAATGTGAGCACTTCGATCTGCGCGATTTGATCGAGGCGCGGGTCGTGAAGGCGCAGGCCGAGCAGCGCCGGGTCAGACGCAACCCGCCGCGCCTCCGCTCCTTCGATCAGGCGCGCGAGCACATGCGGGCGCATCACTCTTCCTCCCCGTCGTCGTCGTTGTCGTTGTCGAACGAGAAGCTATCAAGTGCGAACAGCAGCATCATGCGGCTGTCGTCTCCGTCGTCGGTGCGGGGGGCCATGTCGCGCGAGCGCACGGTCACCGCGTCGTCGAAGTCGGCGCGTCGGTTCTCCGAGATGTCTGCGTTCGCGAGCGTCAGCTTCTTCTTTTTGTGCGTCATGATTGCTGTCTCCTTGCCCCTTGACGTGTGGGCACGCTCCATCGAACAGGAGCCACGCGCATGGCATGGGCCATACGTGCCAGCGCCATTTCCCCGGCGCTGTTGGGGGTGGTCGTGCGGTGTCCGTGATCTACCGATCAGCTGCCTCGATCTCCTGCTCGATTGCGTCGAGCACGCCCGCAGCGATGCGATCCGCCGCCGCATCGTGCGCCGCCCCCGCCGCGTGCGCCGCCGCCACCCCGGCCATCTCCGCCGCCGCCCCCGCCGCGTGCGCCGCCCCCGCCGCGTGCGCCGCCGCCACCCCGGCCATCTCCGCCGCACGCCCTGCCGCGTGCGCCGCCGCCCACGTCGCCGCCTCTGCCGCAAACTCCGCCGTTTCCGCCCTCGCGGCCCGTGCTGCATCGCTCACAGCACTGCGGTCAGTTTCGGGTGCACCGCGTCCGAGCCACGCGAGCACGCCATCGATCGCGTCGATCGCCTTAGAGTGCTCCGGCGCGACATGCGCCCGAGCCTCGCGCACGATGACGATGAGCGCGCCGATGCGAGCACGCTCCCATCCTGCGGCATCGAGCGCGCTCCACCGATGCGCGAGTCCAGCGTATCGCTGGATGATGCTGGGCCATGCCTCGTCGGACGGATTGTCGTCCAACCACGGAGTGAGGTGAGCCAGCCACGCTGGCATCACCTCAGCGGGGCACGCCGAGGGGCCCTTCGCGTGCCCTACCTCCGGTGACAGGGCCGCGAGCAAACACGCTCGGTCCTCACCGTCAGTCCACGCCATTCGGATGATGCGGTTCTCGCGCATCATCGTGTCCAGCCTGTTGAGTCTCTCTTGTTCCATTGCTGTCTCCTCGCCCCTTGACGTGTGGGCACGCTCCATCGAACAGGAGCCACGCGCATGGCATGGGCCATACGTGCCAGCGCCATTTCCCCGGCGCTGTTGGGGGTGGTCGTGCAGGTCTCCTGGTTACTTGGCCTTAGCGCGCTTACGCTTGGGTTCCTTTGGAATCGGAATCGAAACCGGAATAGGAGATCCGTTGTGACTGTCGGGGTCACGAGTCACGACTTCAGTAGTCGTCCCCTCGGGGGCCACCATTGTTTTCTTCTCTCCAACAGAGCCAAAGAAACGCTCCACCTCTTCGGTATGCGGCCTTGCGCTGATTCTGGCCGCAAGAAACTCGGCGAACCCCCTGCGCACCTCCTCTTTCTCGCAATACGCAGCGAAGAGATATGCCATGCGTTGATGCCACGACGCTGGGTCCCCAAACGCCAGCGGAGGGGTTGAGCAGTTTTCCAGATTCCACACTGCTGGAATTCGAGGGGGTTCTGTGTAGATGTTCCTGTGACGAGCTTCTTGCAGGCTCTGGCACGCCCATTCGGACACCGTCCAGAGAAAGTCTTGCCGCGCGGCTACGCAATCAGGGCCTCCGCGATTCCACCAGTCGTACCTGGTGACAGGCTCGGGATTGCGCACGCGAAGGTGCTCCGGGATGGTTCGGAGGCCGCTGAGAAGCGTTTGCTCCTCGCGCACCCGCGTCCAGTACCCCCTCGAAAACGCCGGGTTTGCAGCTGCCCAGTGTCGAGCGGACGTGCTCGTGAACATCGCTGCCTGCTCTACCGAGCGCACCCGATCGCCAGTGATGTTGACGGCAACAGCAGCCGCGCGCAGCGCGTATGTCGATGCCATGCACTGCGCGTGCTGCCGCGCGGACGTTTCGCTCATCTCCCAGCCAGCTTTGGTTTCCTCTTCAACCGCTGTGGTTAGGCTCTCTTCCACCACGGCACTTAGCTCGATTGCGGTGGTCGCAGGGGCCTTCTCGAAAAGCCACCTGACCACCCTTTCGAAGAGCGGCTTGTAGGCGTGGTCGGCAAACATCGCCGCCTCTCTCAGGATGCCGGTCATCGTTAGCTGTCGAGCGCGCTCAAGCTCTTGTTGGGTCATACTCTCCGCGATTTTGGCCGCAGCTTCCGCCCGGCCTGAGATTGCGAGGATTGCGGCGATAGCGTCGACCCAGTTTGGTTCTTTCATCGTTTCCCCTGACTGCTCTATTGCGTCTGTCATGAGTGTCTCCCCTCAACCGATATAACCGCCGACATAACCGGGGTTGTGCAGATCGTCTTTGAAGAACACTTGGCGCGGCTGCTCCTTTCGGAGAATCTCCCTCGCCTCGGTCCAGTGGACCGGCTCGCCGTGTTCGTTTTCGGGGTAGTGAATCCCCAGGAAATGCAGAGCCTTTTGCCATCCGGCCGAGAAATTCATCGGCCGGTCATTGGTGTAGTCGGGGCCGTCCGCGAAGAACACGGCCTCCTCCCCGACGATCTTGACCCACCAGTCGTCGGTGGGCGCGAGACCGAGACGGGTCGAAGCGACCAGAACCTTGAACCCCTGCTGAATGGCTTGTTGCAGCCACTCGTGCTTCTTCGTTTGGTATGCGCCATCAGCGCTCTTCTCGACCTCTTGGATTTCCGAGGTCGTCATGACCATGATCATTTTTGCGGTTTCCATTGCGATGGTCCTTTCGCGTCCGCTGTTGTCGTTCAGTCACCGATGTCCGCGCGCGGGCAATACTGCTGCCGCGCGCGCACGGTGACGGGTTCGTCTGAGCCGCAGCCGTCGGTCAGAACGACTGCGCAGAGGTAGCCACCGAAAACGCATGACAGGTCAATGCCTGCCGCGTTCTCGAAACGCTTGGGCGCCGAGTCGCCCCAGGGCTCGTGTCCGAAGTACACGTGCCCGAAGCGGCCGTCGTACCGCTCGGCCCAGAACTTGTCTGCGGGTCCGACGTCCTTCAGAGCACGAAACTTCCCGTCCGGAGAGACGAACCTCAGACGGAGCATCTGGTCGAAGTACTTTCGCTTCGAGTTGCTGAGTGCCTCCACCGATTCTGGGTCGGTCGGCAGCTCTGTGAGCTGCTCAGGGATGCCTCCATGTACGACGAGCCCGCCCGGCACGTGCTGCCAGCGCGGGGCCGCCGCGAGAAACGCCCACTCGCTCTCGCGGAGATCGATGTCGCGCTTCTTCAACCCGGTCTCCTCATGGTTTCCACGCACAAGGTGAACCTGGCACGTCGCGGACATTGCGATCACGTGCCGAACGACCTCTTCGGAATGGGGCCCCTTGTGGATCAGGTCTCCTGCGAAGACCCATCGGTCGTCGCTCTCCACGCGAATCTTCTCGTGCAGGTCACGAAGTTCCTCGATGCACCCGTGTACGTCACCGACGATGATTGTTCTTCCCATTTTGGCTTCCTTCCCTGTCAGTCACTGGTTGTTGGTGTCCGGCGGCGCGGCCGGGAACTTGTTGACCGGCCACAGCCAGTCGCGTTCCCACCACCCCTCAAGTTCGTCAGGCGGCTCCGCGCCCGGCATGACTGCCTCTTCCCAGCTTTCGCGCGGTTCCGCGATGAAAGCGCGTTTGGGTGCGTATACGTAGTCGATCACTCGGCACTGGCTGAACGAGTCGTCCGCCGCGCGTTTTCCGCCGATCAGGTAGAGCACGGTTTTGATCGCCTCTACGCAACCGCGCTCGTGTCGCGCAGCCCAGCGTTGGTCATACTCGGGTCGGCTGGTCAGGTTTTCCAGCCGGTCGATCAGGCGACTGCCCGTTTCCCACGCGATGTCTTGCATTTCGCGCACTGCGCAAGGTGACGCAAAGTCGCTCCCCCGCAGGAAGTCGCTCACGCGCCGCGACATTGTGCCGCGCCCTGTCATCAGCCACTGCGTCATCCTCGCTTGGTCCGAGGGGCGCTCAGGGTCGTACTCCAACGCGAGCGCACCCGCTGCGATTGCGCTGAACCCCAGCGAGGGCAGCGGAGTGGTTGCCGCTTCGCGCCAGAGCCGGGCCAGGTCCGGGCGGACCATCATGCCCCGCGCAACCTCGAAGAGGTCAGGCATGCGCGGCACGATCTGTTCGGGCACCGGCGGCAAAGGCCGCTCCATCAGAGCTTGCATTGCGATTCGTTCTTTCATGGCTTCCTCTCTTGCGAGACGCGCTGCTTCCGCGCGCCTGACATCTTTGCGTGATGCAGAAAGCAAACGGCCCGCGCGTGCGATGTGCACGGCGGGCCGGTTGCGGTGGTCGGTGACTGTAAAGGCGCGGTTTGTCAGCCCTCGCCGTCGTCGTCGCTGGCTCGTTCTTCTTTCGTGGCTTGATAAACCTTGTGATCGCGAACTTGTTTCGCGATGCCGATCGCAAGGTCAGAGATCGGCAAGGGATTCCCGTCGTCGTCGGTCAAAGGCTTGTTGTTCTCCTGACGCCATCTGACGACATCCATCTGAAGCTCTTCAAGCAGCGCTGCCGCCGTGACTTGGTCTTCTTGTGCCTGCGCGATAAGCTTGTTTGCCTCGGTGCGCGTGTATTGCGATTTGATACGCTGCCCTCTGCCGCCAGTCCCGCGCTTGGCGCCCTTGTCAGCGGCCTGCGCGTTGATCATGTTGATCTCCCGTTCGAGGAACTTTGGATCAGCACGCTTGCGCAATTTGGCGCCAAAATCCTGCGCTTTTTGCTCTCGCCCACGCCTCGCTTTTTCTTCAGGACTAAGCTTCTTCGGCCTCGCAACGCCATAGATTTGGAACCACTGATCAGCGTTGATGCGCGCTGGTTCAACGTCGGTCCGCTTGGAAGCTGCAAGCTCTTCGTACGTGATGCCACCCTCTTGCAGCGGCTCCATAGTCATTTTGACGCGTGCAGAGGACCATTGCGGCAGCCTAAAGCCGAACTCCGCGATGAGGTCACGAATACGCAGCAAGTCGCGCGGAGCGTTCCGCTCCTTGTCCACGTTTGGATCAGCAAGCGCGATGCGGAACGGGACATCTCGCTCTTGTTTTGAGTAGTTTTCGTAGTCTCGCACGAGCACTGCGAAAAGCTCGCGCGCAGACCGAAAGCGAGTTGGGTCGTCTGCGACGTCTGCTGCGCCGAGCTCAACAGCGCGCATATATTCATTCTCAACGGCTTTTAGCCGCTGCCATACGCGATCGGCTACCGCGGTGTTGCGGACGCGCATGCGTTGTTTTGCGATCGACCCGGAATAAAGCGGAGCGGTCGCTGACTTGGTAGTGAACCCAGCCCAAACGATATTTCCGTTCGCGTCGCGCACGGGCTCGTCGTAAAACCGGTCGTTTCCGGCGCGGTCTTTGTAATGTATACGATGCTTCAGCGCGCGCGCAGACTTTGTGAACTCCGCTGCCGCAGCGCGTTGCCATCTTGGTCGGTTCACGAAAGCTTCGGCGATTTCGCGGTTGTTGATGGGCCCAGTGAACTTTTTGCCCATCAGTTCGCGGCGTGTTTTCGCAAACCGTTCTAGCTTAGCGAATTCTTCTGCGGCTTTCTTGCGCACTGGCTTGAGCGCATCTTTGGCGTTTTGCGCTTGCGCTTCAGACATCGTTCCGGACTCAACCATGAGGTCGAGCACCTGTTCTTGCTCTTTCAATCGCTCAGGATCAGACGCGCCGCGCAGTACCGATCCCAGGTTTTCCAGGTACTCTTGGAGGGTCTCGTTGTCATCAAAGAAATCCATGATCCTGAGCTTGGTTTTTTTGAGTACTTCGAGGTCTTGAAGCGTCTCCTCGCCGCGAACGTAGCGGTTGATTAGAGCCTCGCGCTTATAGCGACTGTAGCCTGCCAGCACCGATTCGCCGGTTTCGGGGTCTTCCATCCGCAGCGCAGTTGGTGCGCCTTCGGGGTGACCGGGCGGCTCGCGGAACGCCGAAATAGCTTCGTATACGTCCGTTTTCGAGTATTGCCGCATATTTGCGAAGGTTTCGCGCTCGATTTCCGCGCGCAGTGTCTCAAGCGTTCGCTCGGCTTGCGCGATTCGATCCGCATGCTCTTCCAAGATGTCACCCTGGAAGTTTCTAAACTCTTCAATCTCCTCGGGCGAGTGCTGAGGGCTGTTTGCAAACTCGTCGAGCAACCCCTTGGCTACATTGAATCTGGTTTTTTCTTCCGCAATCACGCTTTCCAATCGGTCGGCGTGCGCAATTTTTTTCTGAACCTTCTGGGGGACGACCGACTCAAGCGGTTCCCGGATTTTTTCCAGCTTCGATTTTTGGTACGTAAGCCAGTCGACGCGCGGCCCATACTCGATCTGAACGCGCTCCCCCGTTGGTCCAACCTGCTCGAACTCTGCTTCTGGCGAGGTGAATGGTTTCAATGCTTCTGGCTGGTCTGGAAACTGCGCTTCGAACAACGCCAGCTCGTGTAGATACCCGATCTGGGCAAGTTCTTTCTCTTGTGGCGTAAGCATCACCGTCGGTTCGCTTATTGTTGAGTCTTGCCATTGAACCTGGCGCTCAGGCGACGCGAACAAGAAGCGCTCAAGACTGTCCTCTGTGAAGTTGCCGACCCAATCCACGACTCGCTTCATCGGGAACTTCGTGGTCGGCTCGTACAAACCGAAAAGAGCTTCGTCAATAAGCTCCTTTTTCTTTTGTTCGCGCAGCTTTTTGTCCGCAGCAGCGCTTGACAAGCCCTCATCCACATAAAGAGCTGGGATCAGCTTTTGTGTCTTCGGCTGAGCCATGTACTCGTCGATTGGGAAGTTCACCGCGTCAGCATAGTCTTGCAACGCGTCCGAGATGCTACTTCCGACAAGTCGCGCGCCCTGCTGTGTGATCTGATCGGGGCTGAGCCGCTTGAACTGAATCCCGACCATAATCGGTTGCGACTCAAGCCAGAATGCGACGACTTCTTTGAGCACGTCGTCCTTCCGAATCGGATAGATTCGGTCGACGATCATCAGCCGCTGCTGCTCGTCCTTTGTCTGATAAGCCTGCCGCCGCTGCTCGCTCAGGCCAGCGAGCAAGCGCTGCTCGTTGCGCTGCGACAGTCGAGCGATGGCATCGTCCGCTAGCTCTCGCGGGTTCGGGCGCAGGCCGTTCGGCACGCGCGATGTCTTGCGGCGAGGCTCCTGGGGGCGGGATGTCTTGGGCATGGCTCTCCTCGGGCTCGATGGTGTCACATCAAGCCTAGTAGAACAAGTTCGAGGTTGCTGTCACGAGCGATACGTGACGACTTCAAGCCGCGGCTTGTCGAGGCCGCGATCGATGGACAAGCGTGCGCCGTAGGCTTTGGGGTTCTTCTTCAGAACTTTTTCCACGGCGCGCACGGCGTTGTGGCGTCGTGCGAGCTTCACTTGGCCCACGTGCCACCAGGCGCCGTCGCCCTTGGTGACTGACGCTTCAGCTTTCACGCTGCGCTCCGTTGGGCAAGCGCCGAGCGGAAGCACTCCCAAGCGCGCTCGCCCGGGTCGCGTGGGTCGGCCGGGTCGCACACAAACGCGGCATGGATCAGGCCCGTGTTTGCCTTCCCGTGCCAGTCGTTGCTGAGGTTCACCCAGCCAACGATGTTGGTTTTCGGGCGGCGAGGCCTGAACATGAAGTCAAGGTGCATCGGCTCCCTCGACACCAGGGACTTTTTGAGAACTTCCTCCACGATCTGCGGCATCCACGCGCGCACAGGGAAGTGGAGCGGGACGTCATTGTAGCGCCCGCTGGAGATCTCCACCGGCGCGATCCAACGCACGATCATGTCGCGCTCGGTGAACTCCGCGACCTTTCGGCTCCAGGGGTCGCTCGGAATCTGCGTGCCGCGCGGCACGCGCGTCTCTCCGGTCTCTCCGTGCCGCGCAAGCACGTCGAGAGCCCGCGCGTACGCGCCGTGCTCGAACTCTGCGGCACCCATGTAGTACCGCAGAAGCTCCGAGCGGGCCGAGTCCCACTCCATCAGCTGCGCGAGCAGCTGATGGGCGCGCGGGTCAAACTTCACAGGCCACCTCGTCGCCGACGGCGGCGGCGGCAGTAGCCTCAAGCCCGCCGATGCGCTCGCGGGCGACTCGGACTACTTCGGCCCACGGTCCTAGCGGCTCGTCCCGCAACGCGCGCTCGGCCAGCCGGTGCAGGGCATAGCCTCGCGCCTGCTGCGCGACCGTCGCGTCGGCGTCGTGCAGCACCGCCAGCACGACGCTAGGGGCCAGCACGGGCAGACCTCGGCAGCCCAACTGCCACGGACTGTCGAGCAGCCCACACCCGCGAGCCTCAACCCACTCTCTTGAGGACAATATTTTCCCGCCCAATGGCGGGAAAAGCTGCGCCTCGGGCTGCGCTTCAGGCGGCAGCGCCGAGCGCCGCGCCCCAAGCTCCGCGTCGATCAGCGCGCCGAGCGCCTGCTCGGCGGCGGCGCGGTATGCGCGCCCGTCGCTGGCCTGCCACCGGCCTTTTCCTAGGCCGCGCGCCCACGGGGCGCGGAGCGACACTGTCTCGCCCGCGCCCGCACCGCAGCCAGCGGTGCCCCCCGTGCCGTGCAGGTCCAGCGCGATGAGCGCGGCCTGCATGACCCGGCAGGGGTTGCCGAGCACCGCCGCTGCCGCGGCGATGGTTTTCTCGACCCGCCATGCGTGGCGAGCCGGGGCAGTCAAGCGGCGGAGGGCCTCGCGGTCCTCCTCGCTCAGATCAGGGAGCTGGGCGTCGATAGACGCCCAAGTTGGTGTAGTCGTCATGGATGATCTCCTTGGTCAACGGCTCGTGCCGTTGCGCATGCCGACGACCGTGGTCGTAAGCATGAGCCACGTCACGAGAAAGCCCGCCGCACCATGCGTC
>Ga0172372_10006428_pt1 | contig 16030 bp, 11 predicted proteins | sample LakKiv5m_2_FD_114544 | JGI IMG/M metagenome (GOLD analysis project Ga0172372, IMG submission 114544) | Freshwater microbial communities from Kabuno Bay, South-Kivu, Congo - kab_092012_9.5m | ecosystem: Environmental > Aquatic > Freshwater > Lake | place: Democratic Republic of the Congo...
AAGAGTGGTTCGGCCGGGGCATCATTCATTCGGACCACCGCTTTACCTACGAGGAGGCGCAACGCGGTCTGGAAACGAGCGAAGGGCCCTTCGGCGCCGAGCTTCAGCTGCTCAACGAACTGGCGGAGCGGCTTCGGGAACGGCGTTTTGCCGAAGGCTCGGTGTCGTTTGAAACCGAGGAAGTGCGTTTCCGGCTGGATGCTGAAGGCAAGCCCCTGGGCATTTACCTCAAGGAGCGCAAGGCGGCGCACATGCTGGTGGAGGATTTCATGCTGCTGGCCAACCGCAAAGTGGCGGCCTACCTGTCCGCGCAGCGCGACGGGGACGCGCTTTGGCCTTCGGTGTACCGCGTGCACGACGTGCCCGATCCGGAGAAGTTGAAAAACTTTGAGACCCTGGTTCGGGAGTACGGGTACAAACTGAAGTTGCCGGAGAACCCGGAAGCCCTTCCCCCGGTTTTAAATGCCTTCATGCGTGAATTGGAAGGCCAGCCCGAGCAGGCGCTGTTGAACAAAATGGCCGTGCGAACGATGGCCAAAGCGATTTACACCACCGACAACATCGGCCACTTCGGCCTGGGTTTTGCGTTCTACACACACTTTACGTCGCCGATTCGGCGCTATCCGGATGTGTTGGTGCACCGCCTGCTGGCCCTGAGCCTGCAGAAAGCGGCAGGTCAGCAAGTGCATCGCCCCGAGAAAACGCGCCTGGAGGAACAGTGCCACCACAGCAGCATCATGGAACGCCGGGCGATGGATGCGGAGTACGAATCGATCAAGTACAAGCAGGCCGAGTTTCTGCGCGACCGCGTCGGGGAGGAGTTCGAAGGGGTGATCTCCGGCATCACCACCTGGGGAATTTTCGTGGAGCTCAAGGAGAGCCGCTGCGAAGGCATGATTCGCCTGGACAGCATTGGCTCAGAATTTGTGCACAACGAGAAGAAAAACTCGCTGTTTGCCGTGGACCACGATCGATGGTTTAAAATGGGCGATGCCCTGCGGATCCGCGTGCAGGATGTCAGCCTGGCCCGCCGTGAAATGACCTTCGTGCTGGCCGAGGAGTAAGCGTAAGTGTAAGCCTTGGCTTTAATGATGCACTCTGGGGTTTTTAGCGATGCCCGAAGCGCCGCTAAATGGCCGCCAAATCGTCGTTGAATCGCCGTTACATCGCCGCTAAATCGCAAAGACGGCAAAGCCAATGATGACCAGGCCAAACACAACCAGCGCGGCGTAGAGCCAGCGCAACTGTAGGGTCTGGGCCTGGCGGAAGCGCTCGGCAGCCTTGCGCTCCAGAATGCGGCGCACCACCAGCTCGGCGCGCAGCAGGGCTGTCTCGCCTTTGATCACGTAGTCGGTGGCCCCAAACTCGAGGGTATTGAGACCCACCTGCAGCTGATCCTGCGAACTCATCATGATCACCTCGGTGGCGGGCTTGCGGCGCTTGAGCTCTTTGAGGATGTCCAGCCCGTTGCTCGCGCCCGGGCGGATGCCGTCCAGGTGGTAATCGAGCACCACGATTTCGGGTTGCTCGTCCAGTTTGTCCAGGCAATTTTCGCCGCTGCTGAACAGCTTGACATCCAGGCGATAAGGCGAGTGCCGCTCCAGGAAATCTTTCAGCAACAGCAGGTGTTTGGTGTCGTCGTCCACCAGGAAAATGCGGTGTGTCTGGTCCATGGTCTGCGGGCTGTTTAGGGTGGGGAAAACTCGCGTACCCGTTGCAAGGCCGCCCGGATGTCGCGGTTGAGTTGGTCAATTCTGGCGGGCAGCTGCGAGGTTTCGCGCTGGTCGCGGGCATCGCGCTCCAGGGCTTCCACGCGGGCGTGCAGCTCTGCCGAGCCAATCAGGTGGAGCGTGCTTTTGAGCCGATGGGCATACCCGCGCACATCATCCCAGCGACCCGCTCCGGCCGCCTGCTCCAGCCGGGCGAGCTCCTCCGGGGTTTCGCGCTCCATGGTCAGCAGCAATTCGCGCCGCAGTGCCGGGTTGTCTTTGGTCAGTGTATCCAGGTAGGCCAGATCGATGGCTGGCGGCAAAACCGTTGGTTCATCTATGTTCGATGGTGGGCTTCCTGGCCCAAGCAGGCGCGCCATCCGCTGGAACAGGGCAGCCGGGCGCACGGGCTTGGCCAGACAATCGTCCATCCCGGCCTGCAGGCAGGCCTGCTGCTCTTCCGGCGAGGCATGCGCCGTCAGGCCCAACACGGGTAGCCGGTGTTCCGCCCCATCAATACGCTCGCGGATCCAGCGCGTCAGCTCCCGCCCGTCCATGCCGGGCAACATGACGTCCATCAGTACCAGGTCAAAGTTGCCCGCGCTCAGGCGCGGTTGGGCATCTTCGGCGGTACCGGCTTCCGTCAATTCCAGATCGGGCCACTTCCTGCGCAATAACTCGCGGATAACCAGACGGTTAACGGGATTATCTTCCACCAGAAGTACACGTTTGGGTCCGGGTTCTCCGGGCGAAAGGCTTTCGTCCTCCGGGCCAGCACCTGGCAGGGTCAGGGGGTCCGGGACCTGGACCGGCACCGAGAACCGGAATGTGGACCCCAGCCCCGGGCTGCTTTCCAGGCTGACCTGGCCGCCCATCAGGCTGACCATGCGCTGCACGATGGCCAGACCCAAACCGGTTCCTCCATAGCGACGGCTTGTGCTCTCGCTGGCCTGCGCAAAAGGATCGAAAATGGCCTCCTGGCGATGGCTCGGAATGCCAATGCCAGTATCGCGCACCAGAAAGACCAGGGCTGGGGCAGCGCTTGGGGAGCTGTCGATGCCAAACCCGCCCGGCTGCCCGGTCGTCTGCCTGGCCGGCAGCCTGTCTGCCTGGCTGTCCGGCAGCCTGTCTGCCTGGCTGTCCGGCAGCCTGTCTGCCTGGCTGTCCGGCAGCCAATCCACGCGGAGCATTACGTGTCCTTTCTCGGTAAATTTCAAGGCGTTAGACAGCAGGTTCTGAAGCACTTGCTTAAGCCGGAACGCGTCGGCCAACAGGGCCATAGGGATGGTTTCGTGAAGCAGCGCCTCCAGCTCCAGCCCTTTCTGGCTGGCCGAAAAGCGGAAGGTGAGCATGATCTCTTCCACCAGTTTTCGCGGCTCAAAGACCTGTTCGTCCAGATCCAGTTTGCCGGAATCCAGTTTGGAGTAATCCAGAATGTTGTTGATGGTTTCCAGCAGGTTGGAGGTGGAGGCTTCGAGCGTGCGCACGTAGTCCAGTTGCACGGGGTCCAGCCGCGTTTCGCTGAGCAGGTGCGCCATACCGAGCACGGCGTTCAACGGGGTGCGCAACTCGTGGCTCATGCTGGCCAGAAAGTCGGCCTTAACGGCGGCCGAGCGCTCTGCAAGCTGCTTTTCGCGCTCCAGGTTTTCGTTGCGCCGCTGTTCGGTTACATCGCTGCCAATGCCGTACCATACTTCGCCGGGAAGGTCGGGGGAGAAGCCCCATTCCAGGAGCTTGTATTGGCCATTCAGGCAACGATGCCGCGCGAGGAAGGTGACCCTTCCCCGGAAACGACCGGAAACTGCGCTGCCCAGTTCGGCGAGTTTGTGCTTGGCCAGGGCCACATCGTCGGGGTGCAGCAGGTGGAAAAAGTGGCCGCTGAGCACATCCTGCTCGGGATAGCCCAGGGTCTCGGAAAAGGCCGGATTGATGCGTTTGAAGTAGCCATCCGGGGTGACGGTGCAGATCAGGTCGCGGGTTTGCGTAAAAAAGCGGTCGCGCTCGGCCTGCAGGCTGCGCATTTGCGTGATGTCCTGGATGAGGCCCTGGTAGCCGATGATGTTGCCCTCTTCGTCGCGACGGGTGCTGGACGACAGCCAGCAGAGCAGCTTTCGCCCGTCTTTGTGGCGCAGGCGCACTTCATAAGCCTTGACGGAACCGCGGGCGGCCATGACGGTCATGAAGCGGTCGCGGTCGGCGGGGTGGTCGTAAATGTTGACGGCGGGCAGGGCCAGCATTTCCGGGCGGCTGTAACCCAGCAGGTCGAGCATGGCCTGGTTGAAGTCGATGAAATGGCCGTCCAGGCTGCTGAAGTACATGGCGTCCCGGCTCTGTTCAAACAAGCCGCGGTAGCGCTCCTCAGCCTGTTGGAGCAATTGTTCAATGGCCTCCAGGTTGGGAATACCCTTGGAAACGAGCCGTTCAAGATCGCGGAGCAGCGAAGGTCCGACCATGGTTGGGCAGTTTTTCTTGGACCGAGGTGGAGGTCATGCCAGGCTGCTTGCACACCTGTTGCGCGGGGGGCGGCGATCCATGACTAGTGACCGGTCACTGGTCATGGATCGCCTTGGCGCAACACAGGCTGCAAGGAAAAATAAAACAATTTCGCGACGGCGCAAGCCACCAAGTATCCACAGGCGGTTGGCTCTGCCTGCCAGCGGCGCGCCGAACACCTTATCTTTGCCCGGCTAAATTTTCTGCTCTTGCCTCTCCTTGCCCTGGACCGCTACCGCAGCTTGCTGGACCATGCTGTGGCCCAATGGCACCCGCAAAGCGGGCCGGCCACCCTGTACGAACCCGTTCGCTACATCCTGGATTTGGGCGGCAAGCGCCTGCGCCCCATGCTGGTGTTGCTGGCGGCTGAATTAAACGGGCGAAGGGCCGAAGACGCGCTTGGCCCCGCACTGGGCATAGAATGGTTCCACAACTTTTCGCTGCTGCACGACGACATCATGGACCAGGCTTCCCTGCGCCGCGGCAAGCCCACGGTGCATGTGCGTTTTTCGCCGTCTGCCGCCATTCTTTCCGGCGATGTCATGCTGGTGGACGCCTTCCGCTTCCTGAGTCAGGTAAGCCCGGACCTGCTGCCTGAACTGCTGGACCATTTCAGCCGCACGGCCGTGGAAGTCTGCGAAGGCCAGCAGATGGACATGGACTTTGAGAAACGCCAGGACGTCAGCAAGGCCGAATACCTGGAGATGATCCGCCTGAAAACCGCCGTGCTGTTGGGTTGCAGCCTCTACGTGGGGGGAAGGGTGGGGGGCTCCGGCGCCGAGCAGGCCAGGGACCTCTACGCATTCGGTGAGCATCTGGGTCTTGCCTTCCAGCTCCGTGACGATTTGCTGGATTCCTTCGGCGACCCGGAGAAATTCGGCAAAACCCCGGGCGGCGACATCCTCCAAGATAAGAAAACCTATCTTTTTATTCACGCGCTGGAACAAACCAGCGGACTGCAGCGCCAGCAATTGCTCTTCAACGTGAACGAAGCGTCCGAGAAGATCCGGCAGGTGCTGGCTATTTACGAAAGCAGCGGAGCACGCGAGGCCACCGAAGCGGCTATCCGGGAACATCACCACCAGGCCCTGGCTGCTCTGGAGCGCGCCGCCCTTCCGCCCCAGGGCGAACAGGCGCTTCGCGATTTGGCCGAGTACCTGCTGGTTCGGGAACACTAGGGGGGGCCGTTGGAGGCAGCGGCAAAATGCTGCGGCCAGCAACAACTGCAGGAAATACCCGCTGACTGACGGAGACCCGCTACGAATCTGCCTTCAATCAGCTCTGGTCCAGCCTCCGAACCAGCGCTTCCAATTCGCTGATGATCATGGCGGTGGCGCCCCAGACCACCCGCTCCTGCACCGCATAATACGGAGCCAGAAGCCGGGCTCCGCTACCCACCACGATCTCCGTTTCGCTCTTGATGCGGTCGTCGAACAGGGCTGGAAGGCTGGTCACCAGCAGGTCCTGCACCTCGCGCGGATCGGGCCGGAAAACCGGTTCCTGTTCCAGGTAACCCACGTAAGGCTGGATGTTGCTGTGGCTCACCGGCACGTACAGGGAAGACAAGGGCCCCAATACCTGGACCGCGCCCGCCGGCACCCCGATTTCTTCCTCCATTTCGCGCAAGGCGGTGTGCTGCAGATCGGGATCAAATGCTTCGTGCCGCCCGCCGGGAAAACTGATCTGGCCGGAATGCGCCCCTTCGTAAACCGGGCGCTGCATCAGCACGGTGTGCAGCGTCGCTGTATGGGCCATGCCGGGCGAAGGGTCTTCGTGCTCCTGGCGGGGAAACAGCAGGACAAAGACGGCGCTCTCCCGAACCCCCTGCCGGGTCCAGGAATCGGGAATCCGCTGGCGGCGCAGGGCAGGCGCCATGCGGTACTGAGCCTCTTCGCCGGGCAGGGTTTCCAGCGCCTGGCGCAGGCGGGGCAGGTCGTGGAAGTGCACGGCGCAAAACTACGGTAAAGGCTTCGGGCAGCAGAAAGTCAACCCGGCATGCAGTAGCCTTGCGCGCTTCCGCTTAACTTGGCTAAGCCAAGCCGACTGCCAGATCCTCCACCTTTTTATATGAAAAAATTTTTAATTTACTCCGGTTTATGCGGTGCCTTGCAGCGCTCCCGGGTATCGCTCCGGACCGCTGCAGGGGCCGCAGTCCTGGCCTTGTCGGCGCTGCCATTCCTGAGTTACGCCCAACCATCCGGCTCGGTAGCCTTCCTGCCCAATGGCGGCCAATGGCCCGAAGCCGTGCAATTCCGGGCGGAAGTTCCCGGCGGGGCCTTGTTTGTGCAGCAAGACGCGCTGGTCTGGAACTTTCTGGACTGGCCCCATCGCCATGGGCACGGCGACGAAGCGGCCACGGGCAACGGACGCCCTTCGCCCGAAACCCTGATCCGCTATGACGACCCCGCGGAGGGCCTGCCGCTGCGGGGCCACGCGTACCGCATCAGCCTGGAAGGTGCGTCGGGACCCTTGCGCTTTCAGGGCTCGGAGCCTTTCGGGGGAAGGGTGAACGTGCTGGTGGGCAACGATCCGTCCAAGTGGGCCAGCGGCCTGCGCACGTACCGGCGCCTGGAGGCGCGCTACGCCGAGGGCATGACCCTGGCGCTGTACGAACAGGGTGGAAACATCAAGTACGACATGATCATTCAGCCGGGAGCGGATCCCGACCGCTTTTCGCTGCGCTACGAGGGCCAGGACGGGCTCGAAATCCGCGAGGGCGAATTGCACCTGCGCACCTCGCTGAACCGCATCGTGGAGGGCAGGCCCTACGCGTACCAGGAAATCAACGGAACGCGGGTGACGGTGCCCTGCCGCTACCGGCTCAAAGGCGACCAGCTTCGGTTTGATTTTCCGGAAGGCTACGACCGCAGCCGCACGCTGGTGCTGGACCCGGTCACCTGGATTTTTGGCTCTTACAGCGGCTCTACCTCGGACAACTGGGGCTACAGCGCCACGTTCGATGCCGAAGGCAACCTCTACGGAGCGGGCATCGTGTTTGGCACAGGATACCCGGTTACGCTGGGCGCATACCAGACCACCTGGGGCGGCGGTTCGGCCGGCCTGGGCTGCGACATCGGCATCACCAAGTTTTCGGCCGATGGAACTACCAACCTCTGGAGCACCTACCTGGGCGGCTCCGGCAACGAGTTTCCCCATTCGATGATCGTAGATGACGACGGCGAATTGTGGGTGTACGGCACCACGGGCTCCACCAATTTCCCAGTGAGTGCCGGCGCCTACGACCCGGGTTTTTCGGCGGGCACAGCCGTGACGGTGACGGGGGTAAACTTCCCGATCGGCTCCGACATCGTCGTGGCACACCTGAGTGCGGACGGCGCCAGCCTGCTCGGGTCCACCTACGTGGGCGGGGTGAGCAACGACGGGCTCAACCTGGCAGCCAGCACCTCGTTCAATTACGGCGACCACGCCCGCGGCGAGATCATCCTGGACGCCGCCGGGCGGCCGGTGATCGCGTCATGTACCGTGTCGTCGGATTTTCCCACCACGGCCGGGGTGTTTCAACCCAGCCCGGGGGGGGGACAGGATGGCGTGCGGTTCAGCCTGTCGGAAGATCTGACCACTTTGTTGTGGAGTACCTACCTGGGGGGTGGGGGCGCCGACGGCGTGTATTCGGTCAAGGTTCAGGACGATGGGTCGCTCGTGGCGGGGGGGGGCAGCAGCAGCAATGACCTGCCGACCACGGCCGGGGTCATTCTGCCGGCTTATGGGGGGGGGGCTGATGGCTTTGTGCTGCGCAGCAGTACAGATGCCAGTACCATAGAAACCCTTACGTACCTGGGAACGCCTAATTACGACCAGGTCTATTTTGTGGCTTTGGACGGCGATGACGATGTGTACATCACCGGACAGACCCGGGGTCCGGCCTTTCCGATTTCGCCCGGGGTGTACAGCGTGCCGGGATCAGGCCAGTTCATCGTCAAGCTGCTGCCGGATTTTTCGGGCTACGAATTCTCCACCCAGTACGGCAGCGGCAGCGGGGAAATCAACATTTCCCCCACGGCTTTTCTGGTGGACGTCTGCGAGAACATGTACATCAGCGGCTGGGGCGGAGTAACCAATACGTTTGGCACTACCACCGGATTGCCGGTTACGCCGGACGCGCTCAAGCCCAGCACGGACGGCTCTGATTTCTATTTCTCCGTGTTCAGCGCCGGCATGACCGGTCTGGAGTTTGCCAGTTTTTACGGAGGCAACATCAGCCGCGAACACGTGGACGGGGGAACGAGCCGCTTTGACAACAACGGGGTCATCTACCAGGCGGTATGTGCGGGTTGCGGCAGCAGCGACGACTTTCCCACCACGCCGGGGGCTGTTTCGCAAACCAACAACAGCAGCAACTGCAACCTGGGTGTGGCCAAAATTGCGCTGGATTTCACCGGCGTGAGTGCTGCCCTGGACGTGGAACCGGAGCTGATCGGCTGCCTGCCCCTGACCGCGAATTTTATCAACAATTCTTCGGCCGGGGCCAGTTACCTCTGGGACTTTGGCGATGGCAGCGGAGTTTCGACCTCTTTTGAACCCTCGCATGTCTATACCAGCCCGGGCACGTGCACCGTGCACCTGATCGCCAGCGACCCGGCCAGTTGCAATTTTGCCGATACCGCTTTTCTGTTGGTGACGGTCACGGAAGACAGCACAGAGGCGGCGTTTGACCTGCTGGAAACCGACTACTGCGACTCCTTGGTGGTGGCTCTGACCAACACCTCCTTCAGCGTCGGCACACCGGCATATTTCTGGGATTTTGGCGACGGAACCTTCAGCAGCAGCAGCAATCCTACCCATACCTACACCTTGCCCGGTACCTATGTCTTGCAGTTGATCGTCAGCGATCCGGTCAGCTGCAACGGCGGGGACACCCTGACGGCCACCGTCACCGTTGCCCCAAGGGCGGTTGCTGCGGTTACCGGTGGGGAAGGGTGTGCCCCGCTGTTGCTCGAGCCGCTGAACAGTTCCACCGGCATCAGCCCAACCTATACCTGGGATTTTGGCGACGGGGGAACGGCTGCCGGACCCACGGCCAGCTACACCTATGAAACTCCGGGTACTTATCTCCTGGCCCTGTTTATGGCAGATCCGGCTTCCTGCAACGACGGGGATACGGCCACGGCAACCGTGACGGTGTTCGACAATCCGGTAGCCAGCATCAGTGCCACACCAACCAGCGGTTCATTTTACCAGGTGGTGGAGTTTGCCGGCGGTAGCCCGCTGGCCGATGAAATTTCCTGGGACCTGGGCAACGGCGTTACGGCCTTTGGACCGACGGTGAGCTACCAGTACCCGGACCCCGGCGAGTACACGGTTTGTGTAACGGCCCTGACTGCAGCGGGTTGTGTGGATACTGCCTGCCTGGTCGTCAGGCTCGATGCCGACAGCGAACTCGCTTTTCCCAACGCTTTTTCGCCCAACGGCGACGGTGTGAACGATGTGGTCCTGCCCTTCAACTGGGGGCTGGAAGGATACCTGCTGCGCATTTACAACCGCTGGGGTGAACTGGTGTTTGAAAGCACGAGCACCGATCGAGGTTGGGACGGCAGCTTCCGCGGAGAGCCCCAGGAAGTGGGTACCTACAAATTGACGGCTACCGGCAAAGGTCTGGACGGACTGGACTACACCATTGTGAGCGACCTCTTTCTGGTGCGCTGAAGATCTGCGTCAGTAGGGCGGGTTAACCAGATGAGTGGCTTGACCTCATCGTTTCGCCCACAGTTCCAGGCGCAATTCCGACACCAAAAGCGGTTGCTTGCCGCGGTTCCACACCCCGACTTCCAGAATCGTGCCCGATGGCATGCCATCGGGTACGGGTACAAAAAAGGCAACCTCATCCCAAACACCGGTCTTGCCGGAGAACAATGTAGCGCGGCACTTTCCGGAATCGCCTGACCAACCCAGCTTGTTGCTGATGCGACAACCGTACCAGGCCTGGGGCTTGTCATCCCCGGCTTTGCGTGTTTGCAAGGTAAGCAGCGGTTGCGTGTAGAAGTCCGTATGCGCATCTGGAGCCATAAAACGGCCGCTGCAGCGAAACCATAACATTTTATTTTGTATGGTATCCGACCACTCGGTTTGAACAGGAACCGGAAAGAATTCCAGGGCATGGTCCAGGGGAGTTGCCAAGGATTCCACGACCATGACTTCTACTTGCTGGACCGAGGCAGGATCGGGTTGGGCGATGGCCAAATCTGCGCGAACCAGATCCGGGGAACAAAGCCCCCGTTTGAAGGCGGTTGTTAAGGCAAACCCGGCATTGCTCTGTTCCGAAAACAGATTGCCGCGCGACTGTTGCATTTGAAACCCTATGCTGAGTGCTACTGCTGCGGCACTGAACAAGACCAGTAGAAGCCGAAGACTCTTCTTAAAGGCCCAGGCGCGCTCCAGCAGCAGCGCAAGCGGAAAAGCCAAAAGCGGATACACATGGATCATCGGTCGCGCTCCGAACCCATTCATGTAGTAATAGCACCACCACGAGAAGGTCACATAGAGGTACAGGGCAAGGAACATTCTCCCTGTGACAATTCAATCTGCAAGCGCGACAGGGACCGGGACAACAACCGGTTTGGCCAGGGGAATGGACGGTCCCGAAGCACGCAGAAACAACCCTGCGCACGCCAGGACCATGACGGGGGAATACGCCAGCCAACCATTGTTAAACCCGAAAACACCGGCTATCAAATGCGGGTTACCCCAATCAAAGCCCTGACCAATGTAGGAATAGTAAATCCATTGGCCGGCATAAACTTTCCAGAAGAGCAACTGGGGAAGGATAACCGCTACAAACGCAAGTGCACCGGGGATCAAGGCTCGCCGGTTCCTGACCAGAAAAGACAAGCGATGCCGGAAAGCGACCCAGGGCCCTACGCCAACGAGTAACGGCACGAGCAGAAACAGCAGGTCGGTTGGGCGCATGAGGGTCAACAGGCCCAGGCAGGCGCCTAACCCGACAAAGTAAGCTTTATCCGGTTGCTGAAGCGCTTGCCGGGCCAGGCTCAGGATGGCGGCCACCAGAAAGAAGGCCTGAGGATGCGCCATGCCCGCCTGATGAAGGGCAAACCACCAAAAGTTGGTGCCGGCTGCCAGCAAACCCAAGGTGACCATGACCGTTGCCTCCGGGAAATAGTGCCGCAACAACCGGTAAACAAGCCACAAACCCAGGATGCTGTAAACAACACTGCTCCATCGGATCGCCGACAGGTAAGGAGCCGAGTACCCCGTAGCAGGCTCTCTGGTGATCAGCGCCCAGGCATGCCCAACGGCAAAAAACGGAAGTTGCATCAGGGCCACCCCACAGGTGTACTGCGTAATCGCATGCCCATTGGGGGAGCGGGGCTGTTGGCTTAACGTTTCAAAATAGCCCTGAATAGATGCCGGTAACAGAGCCTCGGATTCGTGCATCCTCCCGGCATTGTGGTGCAGGAGCAACGCGGGCAGGTAGCTGTAATATCCCAGCGCATCTGCGTAAAGTACGGAATCATTTCGCCCGAAATGGGTATAAAACAAAACCGCGCCCAGCGCCAGCACCCCCGTCACTGCCCAGGTCAGCCTGCGGTGGGGAGGCATTTGGCTCAAAGCGCTTTGACTTCAGCCACCAGTTTCTCCAGGCTGCTTTTGGCGTCGCCGAAAAGCATGCGCGTGTTTTTGCCAAAGAACAACTGGTTCTCGATGCCCGCATAACCTTTGCCCATGGAGCGTTTCATGACGATGACGTTGCGGGCTTTGTCCACGTGGATGATCGGCATGCCGTAGATGGGCGAAGAAGGATCGCTTTCTGCCGCGGGGTTGACCACGTCATTGGCTCCGATGACGATCACCACGTCCGTGTTGGGCATCTGCGGGTTGGCGTCTTCCATCTCCAGCATTTTGGGGTAGGCCACGTCCGCCTCGGCCAGCAAAACGTTCATGTGGCCGGGCATTCGCCCGGCTACCGGGTGAATGGCGTAGGTCACTTCCACGCCTTTTTCGCTTAATTGCTTCTCAAATTCGTGGCACGTGTGCTGCGCCTGCGCCACGGCCAGGCCATAGCCCGGCACGATGCTGACTCGCTGGGCATAGGCGCACAAAATGGCCGCATCGGTAGCGCTGATCTCTTTGACCACTTGTTCGCCGGTTGCGCTGGCGGCGCCGCCCTTTCCCCCGAAAGACCCGATGAGCACGTTGAGCAGCGATCGGTTCATGGCCTGGCACATGAGGATGGTCAGGATGGTGCCCGCCGAACCCACCAGAATACCTCCCGTGAGCATGACCTGGTTGTTGTACAGGAATCCGCCCAGGGCAGCCGCGATGCCGGTGAAGGAATTGAGCAGCGAGATGACCACCGGCATGTCCGCCCCGCCGATGGGCAACACAAACAACACGCCGTAAACGAGCGAACCCGCGGCCACAATCCAGGGCAGCGCGGGAACAGCATCCGGCTGCGCGATGCCAAAGGCCATGGCTGCAACCAAGGCCCCCAAAAACAGCAGGTTAACCATCTGCAGCGAACGGCCGCCAAAATCTTTGATGCGCTCCTCCAGCTTTCCGTAGGCGATCATGGAGCCGGCAAAGGAGACGCTGCCAATCCAGACTCCTAAGTAAATGATGAGCAGAAATCCGGTGTCGGCCGTGCCGCCGTGAGCAGACAGTCCCCGGTATTCAATCAGGCCGATCAGGGCCGCGCAGGCGCCCCCCATGCCGTTGAAAAAACTGACCATCTGCGGCATGGCCGTCATTTTGACGCGCATGGCCATCATCCAGCCCAGGACGGTGCCCAGACCGATGCCGCCAAAAATCCAGACCAGGTTGCCGATGGGTCGAAAGCCTTCGCTGCCGTCGGGCGAGATGGGGCTGCGGTGCAAAAAGATCGTGCCCAGAATGGCCAGTCCCATGCCGGCTGCCGCCAGGAGGTTACCCTGCCGCGCACGGTCCGGACTGGACAATCGTTTCAGGCCCACAATAAAAGTTATGGAAGAAAGCAGGTAGATAATCTGCAGGGCAAAATTGCCGGGCCAGATGTCGATGAAATGCTGTATGGATTTCATAAGAGGGTAGGAGCGAAAAGAGGGTAGGGGCTAGCGCGTTAGCGGGTCTTTTTGCGGAACATTTCCAACATGCGGTTGGTCACCACAAAGCCGCCCACTACGTTGAGCGTGCCGAGCACCACCGCCAGAAACCCGAGCACCAGCGAGAGGTAGTCGCCGGGTTCGGCATGGCCCATGACAATGATAGATCCGATGATCACCACCCCGTGAATGGCATTGGCCCCGCTCATGAGCGGGGTATGCAGCACGGCCGGAACATTGGCGATGACTTCCACGCCCAGAAAAACGGCCAGCACCAGCAGGAAAATGAAGTTTTGGTGCTCCAGAAAAAAGGCGATGATCGGTTCCATAAAAAATGTTATGTTGTTGCGAAGAGGTTGTTGAGGACCTGGTCAGGCTGCGCTGGCCCGTCAGCCAGCAACACCCGCCAGCGCCCGGACGCGTTCGTGCACCAGTTCGCCGTTGCGGCAGACGCAGGTGCCGGCCACCAGTTCGTCGTCAACGTTGATTTGCCCGTCTTTGAAAAGAATTTTGAGAAAGTTGACCATGTTTTTTCCGAACATCCGGCTGGCATCGGCAGGCATGCCGGCGGCCAGGTTGCTGTCGCCGATGATGCTGACCCCGTGCTGCACGATCGTCTGGCCGTTTTGGGTCAGTTCGCAATTGCCGCCGGAAGACGCGGCCAGGTCCACGATGACCGAGCCGGGCTTCATGTTGGCTACCGCGGAAGCCGGGATGATCAAAGGGGCCCTTCGCCCGGGAATCTGCGCCGTGCAGATGATGGCATCCGCCTGCGCTGCGCGTTTTTCCACTTCGGCTTGCTGCCGCTTTTTGAACTCGTCGCTCTGTTCCACCGCATAGCCGCCAGCTGCGGCATCCTCGCGCGCCCCTTCCACCTCCACGAATTTGGCCCCCAGGCTGAGGACCTCCTCCTTGGCGGCGGTGCGCACGTCGGAAGCTTCCACCACTGCTCCCAGTCTCCGCGCCGTCGCGATGGCCTGCAGGCCCGCCACACCCGCCCCGATCACGAGCACTTTGGCCGGTTTGATGCTGCCAGCCGCAGTCATGAACATGGGAAAGAAGCGCGCCAGGTTGGCGGCGGCCAGCAAAACCGCGCGGTATCCGGCCACGGTGGCCATCGACGAAAGAATGTCCATGGCCTGCGCCCTGGTGGTCCGGGGAATGATGTCCAAACTGAACGCAACGGCACCGGATTGGGCCAGCTGTTGGGCCCCGGAAGGGTCGCCGAGCGGGTTGAACCCGCCGATGAGCACCTTGCCGGAAGGCGCGTCCACCGGGCGGTTCACCGACAACAGGACGTCTGCTTTCAGAAGAACCTCGGCCCGCGAGGCCAGCACCGCTCCCGCAGCCTCGTAGGCCTCATCGGAAAAGTAAGCCCTCGCGCCGGCGCCTTTTTCCACCATAACCGGCTCTTTGCTAACGGTGGCGAGCGCGGCCAGGTTTTCCGGGGTCAGCGCCACGCGATTTTCCGGGGCGGCATCCGCCAAAATTCCAAGGGTCATAAGCAAGAAAAAATGAGTGCCCGGCAAAGCTAGCCAACGAGGGCGGATATGCCCGCACGCCAAATTTTCCAGTCAGGCCAAATACCCGAACTTGTGCCGGCAAATGGGGGAATTCCTGTCGTTTGAATCATCGCTGCTGATGGAAGCCGGCATCGGCCTGGTGCTCGGCATTCAGGCCCTTTGGGTTAGCGAACATCTTCTGCCCCGGGCCAAACGCGCCGGTTACCAGGGATTCAACCGTTGCTGGGCGCGGGGTCGCGTCGCCTGGCGCTGGCCCATACGCCTGTTGGTCCTGGGCGAATGGGGGCTGCTCACCGCGCTAACTCCGCTGCCCACGCTCCTGTTTGCCGGGGTTACGCTGCTGGGTGGCGGCGCCCTGCTGGTGCTCGTTCAGGCCGAAACCGCCGCACAGCGCCTGAAATTATCCTACCACCGCGAGGCCTGGAAAAACTTTCGGCGCTCCCGGCGAACGGCCGGGGCACTTTGGTTGTTAAAGGTTTGCTTACTGAGTATGTTGGTCTTCTCCAGATTGGCGGGTGGGGGGTAGTTTTCCACGTCCGAATGCAAATCCATGAAAGGTTTTCGTTTTACACAGTTTTTGGATCCGGGCGAAACGGGAACGCCCTTTGAGCGGCTGTTGAAGTTGTTCAAGGAGTTGCTGCTGCACACCTCCGGCGACGTGGCGGAGGCCCTCAGCTGGCTGACCGAACTGGACAAGCAGTACAAACTCACCGATGACCAATATGGCATTGCTGATTTCATCCAGGAGCTGCGCGACATAGGCTATATCCAGGGCGAAGCCGACGCCCCGGCCGGCATGACCCCGACGGGCAAAATGGACCAGCTCATCCGGCAAAGCAGCCTCGAAGAGATCTTCGGCAAACTCAAGAAAGGCGCGCGCGGCGGCCACCGCACCAACCGCTCCGGGCAGGGCGAAGACCAGAGTTCAGACATCCGTCCGTACCAGTTCGGCGACAGCCTGGACCAGATCGACTTCGGCGAATCTATTCGCAATGCGCACATCCACCATGGTCCCGACCAGTTCAACATGGAGCCGGAAGACGTGGTGGTGCGCGAGCAGGACTACCAGACGCAGACCAGCACGGTGCTGATGATCGATGTCTCGCACTCCATGATTTTGTACGGCGAAGACCGCATCACGCCGGCCAAAAAAGTGGCCATGGCACTGGCGGAGCTGATCACCACCCGCTACCCCAAAGACACGCTCGACGTCATCGCGTTTGGCAACGATGCCTGGCCCATTGAAATCCGC
>Ga0172372_10006432_pt1 | contig 16029 bp, 18 predicted proteins | sample LakKiv5m_2_FD_114544 | JGI IMG/M metagenome (GOLD analysis project Ga0172372, IMG submission 114544) | Freshwater microbial communities from Kabuno Bay, South-Kivu, Congo - kab_092012_9.5m | ecosystem: Environmental > Aquatic > Freshwater > Lake | place: Democratic Republic of the Congo...
AATGTAAAGATGGCCAAAAAAGAATCGCTTGTGAGCCGGTCAATTAATGCCGCCATGGCCGCGACTTCAGGAGTGTGACCAAAGAATTTTGCCGCAATTATAAAAGTCATTTCCTTTTGCCCTAACCCACCTGGAAAAATTTGAATGACGGCACTAGACAACAACAAAAGCGCCATAATCATGGCTTGCCCGAGACTCACAGGCAAAAGAATGATGTCATAAAGAAACCAAATTTTTACTGAATAAACGACAAAGGTAAGACCGTAGCGGGAAAGTAATCCCAGTAATACAGTCATAAAACCGATCAAATCATTTCCCATTAAATCCTGAATGACAGTCCCTTCAATTTTTAAGAGCGTATTTTGATTGTTTGAAATAACGTTCTTGGCGGGAAAAAAGCTAGAAAAACTTTCTTTGATTTGCACGGTCACTCTATTTAATATCTTGGTGAGACTCGGCCATGACCAAACGACTAGCAGACAGCCAATGATGGCCATTCCAGTAAGCGCTCCATAACTAAGGAGCATGCTCGACGGCAATACTCCAGAGAAGTAACCCGCTAAAGATCCAATTATTCCAAGAATGACTAAACCAAAAAGTGAAAATGCCAGTGTGAATTCTATATACTGAGTGAGTGGAAGTCCTAGGCGCTTAGAATATTCCAGCCCACGCCATGCCACACCAGCGCGCATTGGAAGTAATAAATTATAAAAAGCCGTTTTAATGGAAATTTTTGTCAAAGACAAAATACCCAATTGTTTATTCAATTGAGCTAACAAAAATTGATGAGTTGAGGCTAAGCCTAAATGATAAAAATAATTTAGAACGTAGAGAAAGCCTAATGCCAAAATAGAATTACCAGTTTGAAAGGAATTGATTAACACGCGATAGCTATCAATTGAAAAATAGCGATAAATAAACCCGACAAAAAGAACCACACCCAAAATATGGCGGCTATATCTTTTGCTTGCGTCTATCAATGGAGTAATTAATCTTCTACTCATTCGACCACTCATGCGACTCATCTATTGAGGTGTTTTTTCAAAGTATTCTAAGCCAAAATTAAAAAATGATGGTCCCTTCATTTCAATAGGGGCTACTACTGAAGCAAAATCTTTTTTTATTTTGCTTGCTTCTGTCATCGTCTTATAGAGGTAATAACTCAACACTCCTGCAGCATTATAATATTTCTCAGTTTGTGCGATCTCATAAAACATGCGTTCTATTTTTTTAGGTCTGGTCCGGTAGACTTCAATAGAAACTTTACTCCCGTCCTTTTTCTTAAGACCAAACTTTAAAAGTTTGTAGAGAACTTGATTTAGATATAAATCTTCTGCACCAACTTGATTCATGGTAATGCCAGGACCATAGCTCAAAGCTTGCCTAACGCCTTCAATACAAGAAAGAGTTCTTTTCCCAACCATCATGGATAATTGTTTCCCCAATTGGTTTTTTTCCTCTGAGCTAATTCCAACTAGACGAATAAACAGACCAGCACGAATTAGATTTGCATAAATGGGCTTGGCCTTGATGCGATTGAAGGCCAAGCGCGGGTGAATTTCCAAGGGACCATACTGAATGAAAGCGTGGTAATTGGTGGGGGAAAAACCCAAAATGATTTCATTTCCTGACTCAAAGTCTTTTGGAAACTTAACGATGCCAGAATTTTCTCCATTTTTGACTACTGCTTCGTCAGACAAGTCTTTTATCTCAATGCTTAAATCGCGAAATTTTTCAGTTACTAATTTCATAGATCATCCTCAAATTATTTTTAAACTAAGGAAGCACAGCCTTCTTAAATCTTCTTTGAATGGCATCGTTAATTCTTTCAGGTAATCGCTCAATAATGGTAGGCAAATTAGCTCCGTCAAATTTATAACCTTGAAGAAGTTTTCTATTATCAACAAAGAAAACGTTGCCCTTTAGTCCTCGCGCTAAAACTCTATCATTGGTAAACCGTGCCAAAAATTTCTCTGGCCAGCGAACTTGGGTCCGAACAGGACTATAGATTTTTTTGGTAAAATATTGCTTTTGAATAGCTGGTCGAGCAGCTTGAGCGGCTTTTTCTTTGCTATAGAATTTGTAGGTATCAGTTTTCCAATGTCCCGTGATGGTATTGACAGATGGATAAGGCGCTGGATTTCCCCAGCCGATCCTCTTTTTGTTACCATTGGTATTTGAAAAATAAGGGAAAATACTCCGCATGAAGCAAACAAATTCCAAATATTCCATACGGTCATAGTTTTTTTCACGCAAAATAGTTACGGGCTCTCTCTTCTCTTGCAAAATAAATTTCCAAAAGCTTCTTTGAAAATCTGGATTAGAAAAGTGTGCGATCGCATCTTTGGTATCATCAAAAATTAAAAAGCCACCATTATAATGAACTCCACCATGAATATAATTAATGGCGGGGGGCATGCGATCCGGAATTCCTAAAGCATGACCTTCTTGTTCACAAGATTTTGTAAACATTGAAGCCATGTGAAGTCCAACAGCGGTGAGGATTTCTTCATCAGTTTGTGCAAATTCACGCTTCCTTTCGCTTTGAAATAGTAGATTTTTGTGCCAAATATATTTTTCGTCTTGAGGATCAATGCCTGTTGCAAATGGGTGATGAAGCGTGGCCATGCCACCCTTCATGGGTCTGACCCAAACAATAAAGAAAACATTAAAAATTCCCCACGTATTATGGAGTGTGAGCAAAATCCAGGTAGGCAAAATGCGAATGGCGTAAATGATTTTTTCCATCATGAAGGTGCATCCGAGAAAGAGTAATTAAATTTGGCCCTCGTTTTTATCATGGAATAGTGGGGCCAAGATGATGGTCTGTAATTTTTACCCGGGTCGGCTGACATCCTTACTGTGAGATGATATGAGCCTAGCTGCATTTTTCAGGAAGTTAAGCTGTTTCTGTCATGTAAGGGAAAACTAGTCGTTTTCGTTGTAATGGTGGAGAACGTCATTGAGTTTTTGCAGTGAATTTCGCCAAAAACCCTTCTTGTTACCTTCGTTTTCGACTTTGGCCCCTTTGGCAGGCCTCTCCTCTCCGCCATGGCCTTCTAAAGAGGCAGGTTTTCGTAAACTGGAGCCAGTGCCAACTTTGGCCACAGCGCCTTGAAACGGATCAAGTAAAGGCAATTGCTCTTTACTTGGATCTGCCTCCATTTTTAAATAATTATTGACCTCTTCAACGCTCAACTGCTTCATATGCATCGCTGGGTTTTCACCATTCTCAGAAATATAATGATCTCCCACGGCCAATTCATTATCTTTCTTTTCACCTGCGAGGCGCTCTCTCACCAGCACTTTTCCTTCTAATACTGCTGACTCAAAAATTTCTTCACCATCAGGATTGGTACCCTGTTTCATTCTGTTGGCCAAAAATATCGTTCCCCTAACACCCATTGAAACACTTTTCGATTTGAATTCCAGATCCCCTGGCTTTGCCTTGTTGGGAATATTGGCCCGCATCTGACCTTGTAAAAAATTGTAAACCGACTTGCGATCTTTTTTGTCTTTAAATTCAAATTGGGAAAAGACAAATTTGCTATTGGCCCCAAGAGAAATAATAGAATCGTCAATCACCTCAAAAGAAACAAAGGATCCTTGACCAGTTTCTACTGTGTCACCCTTTTGGATTTTTCCTCCTTGGCCCAGTTCACTTTTTTTACCATCTTCATCAATTCTAAAAACATCACCTTTCTTGAATTTCACTTTGGCCAAATGCTTAGGTATGGCCTTCGAAGTCAGCGGGTCTATAACAAAATCTTGTTCAGCATTCGTAAATGTGGACAAACCCAAACTTAAAGTAAGAGTTACCATTAAATTAAAAAGAACCTTAAAAAATGGGCTAGTTAAATTTTTGGTTTTGATCATGCTCTAAAAATTAAATTAAAATTTTTCCCTTTATTTCCCTAGTACTATCGGCTAATTCCAACGTTATTATTAAGGTTTACCCTGGACCACCGGCCGGCTATAATGTTCATCTACTTATAATATGTTTTGGGCCTTACCCGACGACAACACTCAAATGATCAAAAACCAAAATCCGCTTTCATGGAAATTTCGCTTTCTAACTTTGCTGATTACATTTATCTATAAAACTCTCCATTTAACTTTTAAATTTGTGGAGCACGACCTCGAGCAAGAACAGAAGGCCAAAGAACTCCATCCTGAAGGAAAATATATAATTGCCCTTTGGCACAAAAATATTTTCTCGAGTATTCAAAGTCGCGTGCCTTATCCTCACATCACCATGGCAAGTCGTTCAAAAGATGGCGAGGTTATTGCGCAAGTCTTGGAGCGATTCAACTATTTACCGGCACGCGGAAGCTCTAGCCGCGGGGGAAAAGAGGCGATGCAAGAGATGATAAGCTTACTTAAAAATCCATCCATAAAACTTAGCGCAGCCTTGACCGTTGATGGGCCGCGCGGTCCAGCTTTAGAGGTCAAGGGTGGAATCATCCAAATTGCAAAACAAACCGGAACTAGTATATTGCCCTTTGCAGGTCTTCCCAAGCGCGGTTGGAAATTAAAAAGCTGGGATCGATTTATCATTCCCTGCCCCTTCACGACGATTCACCTCTTCAAGGGTCGCCCAATCTTGGTGCCACCCGATCTCAATCCAGAGCAGTTTGAAAATTTTCAAACTGCTGTTAAACTAGAACTTATGGAGTTGGAAAAGCGCGCTGCTTTATTACAACTTTTTACCTAATCTAATTTAAATTTAAAGAGCGATGAAATTATGAAAAAAAATTTGATTTTAAAGATTCTTGTTACAATTCTTCTTGGCACTCTTTTCACTGGATGTATGGAAGACAGGCCCCAACATAAAGGCCTATTCCATGCTGCCCTATTTGGATGTGAAAAAGAGGATAATGGCTGTGTTAGCAGCTCTTCTCCTGAATCCTCCGATCAATGGGTTGAAGCCATTAACTATTCTGAGCCAAAAGATGTCGCCATAGAAAAACTTAATAAAATAATACTAAAAACTCCGGGAGCCAAAGTCATTCGACTTGATCCTGACTACTTCTCTGCTGAAATAAAAACGAAAATTGTTTTCATCGAAATAATTGACGACGTTGAATTCCTTTTTCAGCCAGGAACAACACTGGTTCAAATTCGAAGTGAATCGCGCTCCAAACTTCCTTCTTTTGGTAGGCAAAAGAAATTCATTGAAGAAGTTCGCTTTAAATATTTCCAAAATGACGTGAAATAAACCAATCTAGACTTCAGTCAATCAAGTCGACATGATCAGGATCAAGATACTGGTTCTTGGTAACAATATAAGTCTTATAGTGGTTATTGTAACGATTTGCTTCCTGGGGAGTTAACTCCCTGGCCACCTTTGCAGGTGAACCCATAATTAAGGATTTGGCCGGATATTTTTTTCCTGGTGGAACAACTGAGCCTGCAGCAACAACAGAACCTTCACCAATCTCAGCTCCATCAAGAATGATGGCACCCATGCCAATTAAACAATGATTGCCAATAGTGCAACCATGAAGGACGACATGATGACCAATGGTCACATTGCTTCCAATAATCAGAGCATCTTTTTTGGTGTTATGGAGCATCGAGAGATCTTGAATATTTGTATTTTCACCAATGCGGATGTCATTTTCATCTCCGCGCAAAACACAATTAAACCAAACATTGCAATGCTCACCTAGAAATACTCTGCCAATAATTTGGGCACCAGGGGCCACATAGCAGCTAGAAGGAATGACGGGTTTTATATTATCGAAGTGAAAAAGTGGCATATCACCACTGGTGTTTAGCAAGATAGGCGGCAATATCCTTAAAATCGCCTTCATTAAGCGGCTTCAAATAAGGTTCCATAACTTTATTCACGCGACGTTGAGACTTCATATCGTTTAATTGCTTCACCGTATACCATTCGTATTGGCCAGCAAGTTTTGGTGCATTTTGGCCTTTTTTACCTTCGGCATTTTTGCCGTGGCAGACTACGCATTTAGATTGATAAATTTGAGCACCACGCTTTGACTCTTCAGTGTCTAAAACAATTTCAACAACCGGCGCTGCTGCTTCAACAGATTCACCTTCAGCTTTTGCAGGTGCTTGATCGGGATTTTGAGCATAATAAGCTTCTGTCTTATATTTTTGAACGGCCTCAGTTTTATCTTCAAAAGCCTTTTGGTATTCAGAAAAACTGAATGGTTTAGAATCAGGTTTTTTTCCTTGAAAAAAACGAAGAGACATCGCTGCAAATAGCAAAGCTACAAAGGTGACAAAAACCACGAGCCTGGTCATTGTGAACTCCAAATTCAAAAATCAGTGGCTTATATTAGTGTGGTTATTAGAATCTGTCCATGGGAAACGATGCAGCAACCAGGGTTAAATTTGTTTTAGATAAGTCCAAAGTTGTTCCAGGGAACGGGCCTCTTTATACAATTGGCGATGTTCCGCCTTAAAGAAGCCTTGGTTTTGCATAAGGTCAAGTTGCGCTAAAAGATGGTCGTAATAACGAATCCCATTTATTTCCGCATTTAAAATAAAAATTGGTTTTTGGTGATATTTAATTTGGGCCCAAGTCAGAATCTCAAACCACTCGTCCATGGTTCCAGGTCCACCTGGTAAAGCAACAAAGGCATGGGAATAATCGTAGAGTTTTTGCTTTCGATCGTGCATGGTTTCAACTGGTACAAACTGAGTTAAATTTTTATGAGCAACTTCAAGTTTCACCAGCTGAAGTGGCATCACGCCAATGACTTCTCCGCCTCTAGATAAACATCCATCGGCCGCAGCGCCCATAAGACCGATGTGTGCACCACCGTAGACAAGCCCCCACTGATGTTCTGCGATTTGCTCGCCTAGGATCTGGGCCAATTTTTTATAATCGGGATGGTTTCCTGAACCTGAACCGCAGAAAACGCATAGCCTTTTTTTCTTTAAGCTTGCTGTCATAAAAGCCTTTTAAAAATTTAAACAAATCCGGAGTTCGCTACGGAATCATCTTTGGTGAAAAAATAATTTCGAGTTGTTGATCCTGATTGGGTTTTATCACGACTGATTTGGTCTCACCTAATTTAACTATAATATTTTGCCCGGATAATTTTTGTCTAGCAGTTCCCTTTCGTGGCGAAATTTGTCCTTCAACGCTGACATAATCAGAAGGTCCATAAATGGTCTTATCACTATAGTGATCTATTTTTACAAAAAGAGTTGGACCATCTTTCATTTCAATTTTGGTCCACTCTCCAGAAATTAATATTTCGCTGCTGTGATGTTCACTTACCAAGACAAGTTTTTCATCAATGCCCTTTTTGTTAACCATAGAAACATTAAGCTGAATGGCCGAAAAAGCAGAGATAGAATAACAAGCTACTAATATGAACAATATTGTACGAACTCTCATTAATACCATCGCAGTGTAACCCTAGATTCCTTCTAACGTGCCTTCATAAACGAGCTCTGTCGGTCCCGCTAACCAAAAGCCGTCGCTTACAACTTCAACCGAAAGAGGGCCACCTTTTGTCTTTAATAGAATTGTATCAGGTCCTGAGGGATTTAAAAAATTTTTATAAAAATAGGCCGCAGCAACTGCTCCCGTCCCACAAGAGTAGGTTTCGGCCTCAACTCCTCTTTCAAAGGTTCGTATTGCTAAATGCCATGGCGCAGTTTTATTGGGGTTTATGGCAATATAATTCACATTGGTACCGCGCGGAAATAGACGATGATGTCGCAACGGAAGAGCTTCCTTCTCTAGGTTGAGCTTGTCCAATTCTTCCAACGAATCGATCAAAATCACCACATGGGGTACGCCGGTATTCAAGGTTATTCCCTGGCGTTTTTGCCCTAGCTCGGCCCAATTAATTTGATTAACTGCTTGGGCCTTGGGAAATAGTACTGAAGGCCAACGGGATTTTTTATGTTTTGCCCACTTCACCTTGTAGGTAACGCCATTAGACTGGAATTGCAGGAGCTTTTTATTTTTTAAGGCGGGCCGCTTTCGCAAAGCGTAATCAGCTAAGGCCCGGCTCCCATTACCGCACATTTCAACTGGTGCACCATCGGCATTCATATAACCCATGACATAATCATGGGGTTTTTGGCCCTTTTGCAAAAATAAAATACCGTCGGCCCCTATCCCATAACGGCGATGGCAAGCCTTGGCCCAAAATTCCTGATCCTTAATCCATCTCGCGCTGATTTGCCCTTGCCGATTATCTACGACTATAAAATCATTGCCGGTACTTTGGTACTTAGAAAATTTTAGGTCTTTTGATTTCTTGGGCATAGTTCCTCTCACTTTGGCGTGATGCAATGAGATGATTTTTGATTGCAAGATTTTCTTTGTAAAGCTATAAAAACGACTCTTTAACCATAAAGGGACAATAGCTCAATTGGTTAGAGCTCCCGGCTCATAACCGGGCGGTTACAGGTTCAAGTCCTGTTTGTCCCACCAAAATATAAAAGGCTACTTCGGTAGCCTTTTTTATTTTGGTATGGGGAGAACAGGACTTGAAGCGAGTCTGCCGCGCGAAGCGAAGAGCGAACAGGATGTGAGCGGAAGGCAGACGAGGGGAGGCCACGCAGACGAAGGCACGAGCCTGAGGCGTAGTGGCCAAGTCCATTCAAGAATTATTCGAGATTATTTTTCAGTTTCGCCAACACATTATCCCCATCACCACCGACATCGACACTGCCGCGAATAGCTACAAGGATTGTTAACGCTTGTTTTTTAATTTCTTTAGGAAGTTTATCTTCTAATTGTTCCCTTTTTTCCAACTCGTCTTTTATTTCGCCCAAGCGCTCTACTGCTCCAACTAATCCATAATAAGCGCAAGACGAAAGGGTCGTTTTACCACCCGTAAATTTAATATTGGCGTAATCACTATTTTTTCCATGTTCAATCATGGTTAAAGCTTTTTTCTGACAGGAATTATCTTGAGTGAGTCGAAACATGTCTTTTAATAAATCAAATTCCATTACTGGCCAACGAAGATTTCGGCGCAGTTCATGCAGGCCATTGCCTTCTTCACCGTATTCCATGTCATAGTCTTTTTCTAGTACATCCTCTATTTCTTTTTGCAATTGCTGCTTTAAATAATCTGTTTGTGCAGATTTTAGCCAAGAATCTTTCGCTAAAGATTCACGCCATTCGCGGGCCTTAGCACCACTACTCCAATCTGTTTCAATCGATTGGGCCAACTTCGCTACTGCTTTTTCAAATTCCCTTTGATATTTATTTTTTTTAGCTTCACTCAAATTATCTTGCTCTAAAAGATCGGCGTATTTTTTCCCTTGCCCAATTAAATCCTCTAGCGATTTTGCATCCTTTTTTAATCTTTTGAAATTGCTATCATGACCTTCCAATAAACGCCCAAGTGCTTGCAGTTGGAAGGCAACAGTTCGGGCGGATTTTTCCATCATTTTGCCGGCAGCTGATGTTGAATTTGTTTCACTCATGGCCTTTTCAATAAACACAAGGGGCCTCTCAAGACGCTTGAATAGGCTTGGTGTTTCAGCTGATGCCAGGAGAGGAATGGAAGCGAAAAATACCGTTATCATTAAACGTTTCATGGACACAATTCTCCAATCTTAAAAGTCTTCCCTTTCTTAGCTTGAGGAACACCCTTTGAAACTGGGACCTATAAAAATTACCTTTTTCTAAACAGTTAAAATTATTCATTCCTCCGATGGAGAATGAAATAAAATGGAATTCCAGAGGCGATAATACCCACGCCTATTAAGCTGCTGATGGGATTGACGTAAAAGGTGTTCACAACTAACAAACCGGCCAAAGCGATAAAGACTATTGGGATAATGGGATAGCCGAACATTTTGTAGTGCATGCGCGTGTAGGTTTCTTTTTTCCTTGTCACAAAAATGGCTGCAGCCGTAAGGGCATAAAAGAGCCAGCTAGAGAAAACAACGTAATCGGTGAGTTGATCGAACGATCCCGATAGGGCCAAAATCACTGAGATGCCCATCTGAACTAAAACAGAAACAACGGGAACGTGAGTTTTTGGGTGAACTTTCGCCAAGACTTTGAAAAATTGGCCTTCGTGCGCCATCGCATAGGGAACTCGGGCAGAAGTTAAAATTGAACCATTCATGCCACCGACTGCAGAGAAAAACATTCCAATCGATATAAATGTAATTCCTGCAGGCCCTAAAAATGTTTGAACGGCTTTCGTGGCGACAGGAAGAGCGTCTCGATACTGGCTCGAGCTAGCAGTGAGAACTTCGGCAAAAGGAACCGCATAAAAATAGGCCACATTGACGAGTGAATAAATAACAAAAACCACGCCAACACCTAACAAAAGAGACAAAGGAATGTTGCGCTCGGGATTTTTAACTTCGCCCGCAATCATCGGAAGGTTGTTCCAACCATCGAAGGCCCAAAGAGCTGCAAGCACAGCGGCACCAAAGGAACTCCACGAAGGTATGATATTGGGATCATTTGCGCCGATGAGATGAGGTTGTGTCCCACTCGTAAAAACACCACCAATAACGAAACCTATAATCCCTACTTTCAAAATGGTCATGAGTGTTTGCAGCTTGCCACCAACAACAACATTTAAGCAGTTGATGAGGCTAAAAATAATGATGAGAAAAACTGCAAAATATTTTTGGCCACCAAATAATTCTACGTTGATGACGGAGGATAAAAATGTGGCCGCGCCCACAGCGTAGCTAGCAATGGATCCTGGAGAGGCAATGAAAAAGCGCATCCAGCCATAGAGGTAGCCCCATAATCCGGGGTAACTCTTCTTTAAATAGATATATTCGCCGCCTGCCTCACCGTAAAGAGAACCCAATTCTGCATAAGTGAGTGCTCCCGCGACGGAAAGTAATCCGGCCACAAACCAAGCGCACAACACCAGGAACATGGAGCCACATTGTTGGGCCATGACTGTGGTTTTTAAAAAAACCCCCGTTCCAATAATGCAACCCACGACAATGGCGGCACTATCAAGCAAGTTGAGACGACGCTCCAAGCTTGGGCCTTGAGTGGAATTACCTAATGAGGAATTGGCTTCTTGCATAAAATCCTTTAAAAATAGATCAATGAAATAAGTTTACTCGAGCTTGGACGGCGGTACAATAATCAATAATGATGCAAAATTATGAATTAATTCTCATTTATTTTATTGGTTGCCCTGGAATCGAACCGCTCAAACAGGCACTGAAGAAGGAACAGCTTAGTTACCAAGAAATCGTGCAGGGGGATTTACCACCCCATCATCCGCATAAATCCTTAACTTCACCTTCTCTTGTTCTTAATGGTCAATTGGTTTGGGGAGAATTTTTGTCCGGCCCCTCTTGTGGTTGCTCTTACTCTCCCTTTTCACCTGAAACAATCGTTAGAGAAGTAAAAAAACTACTCGCGCATTCTAAATAAACTTAAATTTTTAGGCCATGATGCTAAAAAAATTGGGAAACGATTTGGCCACATGCTGGGCCTCGTGAATGGTACCGCCTTGATTGGAGCGCATAAAAAGATAGGCCATCATAATGATACGATGATCAGGTGGTGGTGTGATTTCCACTTTTGGTAAAATCTGTGTGCGACCGCGAATAGTGATTTCTTCTTTGGTTGAATTATAAGTGTGCTCAACGCCAAAGGCCTGAAGAATATTACAGATTTCCTTTATACGATCACTCTCTTTATATTTTAAAACTCCCACATCCTTAAGAATAGAAGTTCCTGTGGCATGGGCCGCCACGAAGGCCAAGGTCGGCGTTAAGTCGGGACAGGGAGCACATGAAAATTCAAAGGCAGGAATGGAGCGACCACCTTTAAAAATAAGAGTCTTCGTTTCATTTTTATAAAAAGCGGGGTACCCAAGTTTTTCCAAGAGACCTAAAAATAGTGAGTCGGCCTGAAAAGGGTCCGCTGGCGCTCCATTTTCAATTACCACCTCTCCCGCGATTAAGGCCAATGCCAAGGGGTAAGAGAGGGAGGAAAAATCTAAAGGCACTTGGTAAGATAATTTTTTCTGTCTAAATTTCTGGACCAGCATTTCTGTCATGGCAAAATAACTCTCACTGGCCTCCATATCGATCGAGTGCACTTTAATATCTTGATCGGCCAGGGCCAAATACATTCCCGAGGCAAATTGAGTTGAGCGAGAGGAATCAACTTTCAATTCTTTTCCATTTAATTTAAATGGTCCTTGCACTTGATACCAAAATGGATCTTTCTCCGATCCTTTCGTAATCGTTGCCCCAAGACTTTTGATCTCCTGCTCTAATTCTCCCATGGGTCTGGCACGCATGCCGGGAGCCGCATCCACCTGATAACATCGCTCACCACGAGCAAGAAGCGGGATCAAAAAGCGATTGGTGGTTCCTCCGTCGCCCGTATACATTGAGCATGGACCTAAATTTTTATTTTTGCCATCTACGCTCAAAAAGGGGCCTTCAACCCAAATGGTGTCCGGACCTTTCACCTCTACTTTTAATCCAATCGCACGAAAAGCCGACAGCATGGCCGTCACATCCGTCGATTCAGGTAAATCTTTTAAGAGCGCGCCCTTCTCTTCGAGCGCCGCTAAGATGAGAAGACGATTGGCATAGGATTTGGAAGTCGGGACTTTAAGGCTTTTATGTAATGCACTCGGTGCAACGGTGACACTTAAACTTTGATGTTGTCCCTGCCCCATGAACTTTCCTGGTTGTGGCCCTAAAGGCGAAATTTTCTTAAATCATTTTCTTTGGCGTTGATCTTTTCTTCCAATTCGAGAAGACTTAATTCCTGCCTTTGCACATCACCCATATTCATAGGCACCACTAAATCAATGCGGCTATTGCTCGCCATCTTTTTGTCTTTACTAATATAGGTCATGATATCTTTTGTTGGAAAAGTCTTATGCAACCACGGTGGGTCTTGTTCTGGCCACTGCAAGGTGAGTTTGAGTTGCTGTAATTCATAGATCAGTTCTTTTTTATCGAACAAAATGCATATCAGTGCGATTCCCCACATCACGGCTTCGCCATGGGGGATATTGTAAATTTTCTCAAGACCATGGCCAAAAGTATGTCCTAAATTTAAATACTTTCGAAGCCCCGTCTCGCGGTAATCTTTGACTGTAATATCGAGTTTATATTCAGCACATTGAGTAACAATTTCGTAGAGGTCGCCATTGGAAGACATGATCGTGTCATTAATCGTCTTGCTTAAAAAAGCATATTTTATAATTTCTCCCTTTCCGCTTTTTATTTCGGTCGGCGGCAAGGTTTTGAGAAAGTCTAAGTTCGCCCAAATAGTTTCCGGCAAATGAAAAGAGCCAATAAGATTTTTCCCGGCCTTGGTATTCAGTCCAACTTTTCCACCGATACTCGCATCGACCATCGACAAAAGAGTGGTGGGAATGCTCGACCAAGAAAGGCCTCTGAGCATCGTCGAAGCGACAAATCCTGCAAAATCGCTACAAGCTCCACCACCAAAGGCGATCACATAAGAACCTCGGTGGATGCCCTTTTCTAGAAAAAAATCCGTGCAGGAGAGAAATTCTGAAAATTGCTTGGCCCGCTCTCCTTCGGGTGTTTTCCACAAATGTACTTTTTTTCCTGGGAAAGCAGTGCGCGTATCAAATAATTTTCCGTATTGCTCCCACACTCGCCCATCGGCAATAAATAACAGTGAGTCCGTATCAATAGCATTGATATCATCGATAATCGTTTGAACATCACATTCTTTGAAAACAGTTTTGTAGTCGGGGATTACTTGATGGACTTGTCTCATATTCCGTCTCCAAAAATAAACAAAAAACTAAAAACAATAGGCTTGTTGGCGCAAATAATGATCAGCCAATACAATTTTAACCATACTCTCCACCACCGGAATCGCACGAGGAATGATACAAGGATCGTGGCGTCCTTCTTTAGCATTTTCACCAACTGTGCTGGTGGGCTTAAACGTGACAGTCATAAAAAGTCGGTCACCATTCGTAATGCCACCTTCCATGCCGCCAAAATGACCGCGATCTTCTGAAACATCTTGGCCTTTCATGTAGGCCATGTCTTCACCAAGACCATAGGAAAAAGAAACGACAGCACCAATGGAAAGCAACGCTTTTGCCATATCAGCTTTTAATTTATCAAAAGTCGGTTCACCTAAACCCGCCGGGCATTTCTCGACCACAATTACGACTCGGCCACCTACGGAATCGCCGCTGGCCTTTAATTGTAGCAAGTAATCTCTGATCTCATTGTTCTTAGTCGTGTCCGGAAAACCATAGGGTGCATTTTCATCTGACGCGCTTAGCTCCCAAGGATTCGCATAGGAGAATGGGCCAAGCACAGTTGTGTAAGCTCTCACTTTAACTTGTTTAGGCAGCACCAGTCCCGCAAAGTAGCCTGCGATTACTCGTGCCACGGTTTCCCGCCCACTGGCGCGACCGCTACCGCGGTGATCGCGTATGCCATATTTTTGCATATAGGTTTCATCGGCGTGACCAGGCCTATACTGATCTTTTAATTTGTCATAATCATGAGAGCGTTGATTTGTATTTCGCACAATAACGGCAATGGGTGAGCCCAAAGTTTTGCCTTCAAAAATGCCTGAAAGAACTTCTGCAGTGTCTGGTTCTTTTCTTGATGTCGTGCCGGCAATTTTACCTGGCGCGCGACGATCGAGTTCGGCCTGAAGAGCGGCCGGATCAAATGCCAGATTGGGAGGAACTCCATCGACAATAACCCCTAACGCGGGACCATGGGATTCACCAAAAGTTGTGATTGAAAATAATTTTCCGAACGTATTACTACCCATGAGCTTGGTTCCTTCGCTAGTCCAACTGGAGGTTGGGACATTATACGGCCTGGATGAATACTTGAAAAATTTTTCGCTTTAATTTTCTTAAAATTACCTGTTTTTAAGGCTTAACGCCATGAGCGTTAGGAGTTGGGGCGGCAAAAAATTGGCCCTTGCTTGACGGTTTTAATTGCTTTCGATAGTTCCTATTCCGACAAATTTAGTGGGCCCCTTCATGACACAAACTAATCCCTATCCCATTCTTCGCGAGTTAAGCTCCCTTGACCGCAAACGCCGCGAACTCGATGGCGCATTCGCCAGTGAACAGAAACGCTTGGATTTTTTGCACAAGCAAAAATCCTCCGCTGAAAATGAACTGCAAGAAGCTGAGAATGAAATTAAAAGGTACCACGTACTTTTTAGTGAACTTGATCAAAAAATGAATGAACAAAAACGCACCTTACAAATTATTGAACAGCGCAGTCACAGTGCCAAAAGTGCACACGAGATTTCAAAATTAGAACAAGAAATGGCACATCTTCAAAAATCTCAGGCAGAACTTGAATTAAAGGGCATGCAAAGCTTAGAGGATAGCGAAAATTGCGAAGCCATTGTTGCTGAAAAAAAGAATTTTCTTCTCGGTGTCGAGAAAAGCATTGCCGACATCAACGCCGATGTGAAAATCGCCCAGTCCGAATTGCAAGGCCAAATATTGGGTCTGGAAAATCAACAACAATCTCTGATTATAGAGTTATCACCTGCCTTTCAGAAAACTTTAGCGCTAACTAAGAGCAAATTTAAAGGGCAGCCCTTTCTGGCCTTTGCCGTGGGGGAGCGCTGTGATGCCTGCCGCTTTTTTATCGATCGCATGTCCATGGCCGAACTGCATACAGGAAAAACCCCTTTCAACTGTCCCGGATGTGCGCGAATTCTCGTTCCCCAAGACTAAATCTCGAAGCCCCTCCCGGCCTTATGCTTGACATCTAGCATTGAAATAAGCGATTGAAGGCCTTTAGAGAAGAAGGGGCCATTGCCAGTAATCTCTTCGGAGAATATTGGAGGAAAGTCCGGACTCCTCATGGCAGCGTAGCGGGTAACGCCCGTCCATCGCGAGATGCGGACAAGTGCAACAGAAAGTATGTACAGGGGGCCGAGTTTCAAGGGTAGAGCGCAAGCTTGGACCTTGGAGCGAATCGGGCAACCGATCCCTGCTGTAGTGAAAACAGGTAAACTCTACGCGGAGCAAGTTCAAATAGGCCTGTGTTCCGGAAGGCAACTTCACGGATAAGGACGGCCAGTCTGAG
>Ga0172372_10006435_pt1 | contig 16027 bp, 16 predicted proteins | sample LakKiv5m_2_FD_114544 | JGI IMG/M metagenome (GOLD analysis project Ga0172372, IMG submission 114544) | Freshwater microbial communities from Kabuno Bay, South-Kivu, Congo - kab_092012_9.5m | ecosystem: Environmental > Aquatic > Freshwater > Lake | place: Democratic Republic of the Congo...
GCAAATATAGGTGTTAAGGAGCTAATATTTATTTTTACTGCAACAACAATTGGATTAACGACACCAGACATATTGTCTGTTTCAATAATTGATCGTGGGGTTCTTTTTGCTACTCTTGGAATTCTCTGGATATTTTTTGGAAGAAATAAGGAATACAAAAAAGTATAATAAACTTCATGCTGAGAATTGCAAATTATATTAAGTCAAAAAAATTTTTGTATCTTATTATTGTATTTTTTGCAGCTCAATCAATCTTTTTTGCAGCAGCCATAAACTACAAAGTTCCATCTGATGAAGAATATCATTATTCATTCATAAACTACTACGCACAAAAATCGATTGCAGCCGGACCGATTATTTCTGATCAGAATGAGCTATTCAATCTCGGAGATATTCAACGAACTCCAAGCTACCTATTTCACTATTTAATGAGCTTTTATCTTAGAATTGTTCAGGTATTTACAACTGCAGTTGATACGCACGTTTTCATGCTGCGGTTACTTAATATATCGTTTGGTGTAATTGCGTTATTTCTTCTTGTTCGCCTAGCCCGTAAGATTGGTGTCTCGCAATTAACAATTAATCTTACTATAGCTTGGCTCTCTATGACCGGGATGTTCATATGGGTTTTTGCTGGTATTAGTTATGACAATCTGGCCATAGCACTCTTTTTTCTGTTCCTCCTGCAGCTCGTTAAACTCTACGAATCGATTCATGCACAGCAATTCGTCCAAACAATTGCAGCAGGAGTTGCTCTAGTACTTGTGAAAGAAACGTATTTGCCTTTAGTACTACTCGGCTGTATTGGATTGCTATGCTATCAAGTGGTTCGTTTAGGAGTAAAAAATGTCATTCATGCTTTAGCAGAATCTACACGTGCCACATGGCAAAGCAGCAGGAAACCTGTCTTTATACTGATATGCGTGCTCACAGTTATTATTTCTGGGTTGTTCATCGAGCGATACGCAGTAAACCTGGCGAGATACAATAAGTTCAATCCAACGTGCGATCAAGTCCATACAGTCGATGAATGCATGCAGCAAGGCATATATCGTAGAAATACAGGACAAAAAAAGGAATTTGAACAAAGGAAAAAAATAGAAAATGTACAGCTCGATAGTTTGCCAGTCTTTAGTGCAAAATGGGCAGGCTATATCTATCAGCGAACGTATTTTTACCGAGGAATGCAAAGTATTCCAGCAAACCAAAAAGCATCCCGTCTTGCACTAGTAACCGCTCTATTTGTAGGTCTACTGCTTGCGTACGGAGCGATGCATGTCCGAGCACTTCGACCGGCCCAGATTGGACTAGTCATGTTGACAATAATGTACCTGCTCATGGTTCTGTTGTATAACTTTAACACCTATCGATTCTATGGCTACCCGTTTGCTATCCAAGGTAGATATATACTTCCAGTCTTACCATTTATATACATGGCAATTATAGGATCTGCAAAACTTCTCTACATTAGACTAAGAGGTAATATGAAATTTGTTTTCATAATGATTCTGGTTGTATTGGTTGGAAATAATATTGTGGTCCATAGTCCAATACTCATTTACTTGGATGGTCGAACTATATTAGACCAACCAGTAATCGGATTACTTCGAAATAAGATTACGTAACTTTTGAATCAATAAATGCTTTTATTTTTGATTTAAAAATATCATCTGAAAATGACTCAGCTTGTTTTTGTAATGATTGAGCGTTGAACTTTCCAGCGTCAAATGTCTGCAGTACTTTCACGAGACTTTCAGAATTTTGAGAATTGAAAAATATTCCTGTATCTTTTGTGATATAGTCCAGAGCACCCCCATCCTTATAGGCTATGACTGCCGTTCCGGCTGCCATTGCTTCAACTGGTGCAACTCCAAAGTCTTCGACAGCTGCAAAAATGAATGCTTCTGCCGCGCCAAGCTGTTGTGGCATTTCTTCATCGGTCACCCTAGTTTTAAATGTAATAGTTGGTCCAGCTCTTTTTACAAGGTTATTATGTTCAGGCCCGTTGCCAATAATCGTAAGTGGAACCCGCAGTTCATTACAAGCGTCAATAATCAGATCAAATCGTTTGTACGCAACTTGCCTCCCAACTGTAACAAACCCCTTCTTTTGTTTAGTTGCAGCACTTTTGAATTGTTCGATATTAACCGGAGGGTGTATTACAATGGCGTCTCGATTATAAAACTGCTTTATTTCTTTTTTTATAAAACTTGAATTGGCAATGAAATACTGTGGTTTTTGTGCCGCTCGATAATCTGCATTTTTCAGCGGTCCTGCAAGTAGGCGCATGCCAATTCGAGCTATAGGGTTAAATATTCCGAAGCCGGGATACTTCATATATTGATCGTAACTACGCCAGTAATAGTGAGTAGGGGCATGACAGTAGCATATGTATGTTGTGCCTTTTGGTATGGTGAGGTCTTTGGCTTCCCCATTGCCGCTACTACTTATTATTAGATCGTAGTTACTAAGATCAAGATTTCTGAACCAAAAAACACGTAGTACAGGCAACATCCGCCGCAGTTTGCTAAATGGCCAATGCTGAAGATAGCCTGTTACAACCTTGCCGTCGAGGCGTTTTTTCCATTCGTCCGTGCAATAGGATGTGTAGATAGGAGCATCGGGGTACAGTTCATGTAATTGCTGAATAACGCGTTCAGCACCTCCACCGTAAAGCCAGTCATGTACAATGGCTACTTTCATGAATCGAAAAGACCTTGAATGACAGTACGTACCGTTTTTATCATAATGACAAGATCCATCCAGAAGCTCCAGTTTTGCACGTAGTAGGTATCCAGCTTTCGTCTCTCTTCAAAACTTATTGTTCTTCTACCAGATATTTGTGCAAGACCAGTTAGCCCTGATTTAACGCTTAAGATAGTGTGCTTCTTCTCGTAAGCTGCTAATTCTTCAGGGATTAATGCACGAGGACCGACAAGACTAATATCGCCCTTAAAGACATTGAAAAGCTGCGGTAGCTCGTCAAGGCTCGAACGTCTGAGGAACTTTCCAAGCGGTGTTACTCTAAAGTCATTATCCATTTGGTCACCATTCTCACGATATTGTTTCAGTAGCTGTGGTTTGCCAATCATGGCGAATACTTCACTATCTGTTTTTCCATCATACTTTGCATAGTGAGAACGAAATTTATATACGTTAAAAACTACATTATGCCGTGTCAGGCGTTTTTGGGCTTTGCCTCGCATGAAAACTGGTCCCTTTGGATCAGTGATTTTAACTGCGAAAGCTATCAGTATAAGAAGAGGGCTTGTCAGAACGAGAAGGATACTTGAAACAGCTAAATCAAAAAGACGTTTGATTATTCTACCCCATCCAACAAGTGCAGTCTGGTGAACCGATATCATGGGAATTCTTCCAGCATACAGTTCTACTTCAATATTTCCGTAAAATAAATCGGTATTTCCAGGAACAAAACGGTATGCAATGTGGTTGGTCTGAGCGAAACGGAGTACTGTGTCATTTCTAAGACTGTCTTTATATAATTCAGTTTGAATAATGCTGTGAATCGGCCGTTTAATTGAAGCAAGCGCTGTATCAAAGTTTTCATATTGCTTGAATGTACCGTACTTTGACCCAACGATACCTAGCACTCGTTGCCCGGTCTTTGATGTGTTTTCAATAGCTTGTGCAATTTCAATTGATCTATCCGTATCGCCGACAATGAGCGTGTTACTTACGCCAACCCCAAAGCCGTATAGTAGAGTACGAACATAACGTGCAATCGTTCGGAATAGCACAAGGAAGCTGAACCCAAGCAAGAAGCCATAAATTGGCACCAATCGGGCAGGGAATAATGTTCCCTTGATTGCAAAGTCGTAGCCAATCACAATTAAAATTCCGACTATAGATCCGATGAATATCCTACCAAATTCTATAAATCGCTTCTCATAGACACGATGAGTATATAAGCCAACATATGCATTCCCAATAAGCCACAGAGGAAGAACTGTGAGAAATGCCAAAAGGTACTCTCGTGCAGTAATTGGTGAAATAAGGCCGCGAGTATCTATTTTTACGCGTAGTACGTACGCAAGGGTGAATGCGGCTACAAGTGCCAACGCATCTCCAATGACAAGCAACAGTGCATATGCAAAAGAGGCGTTATTTTTCATGCTTATATAGTACAGTTTACAGAGATAGAAGTACAGTCAAATAGGCTACTGCGTTCTACCATGTAGGACCAGACGGTATTTTAAAATCAGAACCCAAGACAATTATAAAGTCAGCAGTTGGCTGTGCTGTATTAGATGACGTTGCAGTTGTATTCGAAGCAGTCGGTAATACGCTATTCGGCAGATCTGACGAAATAGGCTTGCTGAATCGTACAGAAAGGAAGCGCTCTGTAAATGGTTTTGATTCTTGCGTTTTCTTTACGACCAGTGTCTGTTGCTGTGGTTCTTTGCTTGATTCTTTAATCACAACATTATATCCGTATCCAGATAAAATATCCCCAACGGTTGTTGCAAGACCAGAACGTCCGGATCCATTGTAGATTGCAACAGTTGGTGCTTCTTTTTTCAGGAATGGGTCTATCATATTCGTGCGTGCGTACGCTCGTATTTTGCTGTAGTCAAAGAGACCAGCTACAGGACGCACTATAGACTGACCACCTATATTACCAGTTGTAATAAGTGGTGCATCAGGCTTTGCAAGATCGAGAGATTTAATGTTGCTTTCTGATAGATTCTTTGTTTTATTAAAGAGGGTTCGTGCTTCATCAAGAGTAAGGTCAGTGCGAATATTTTTTTGCACAGCATTCGCAAGATTATTGAGTTTGACAGGGTTTGCAACAACTCCTGTCGACAATGCTTTTTGACGTATGGCCACCAGTAATTTACGCTGGTTCTCATTTCGGTCAAAATCTCCGCGCGCTGAGCCCTGTCTTGTCCTCGCATACTGCAGTGCTCTGTCACCATTCATTGTTTGTGGACCAGACTGGAAAGTCCAGCCAGTAAAGCGATCAATAATTGGACTTGTGACATCAACGTTTACGCCACCAAGGGCGTTGACGACATCACGAAAAGCTTTGTAATCACTTAAAACGTATTTGTGAATTGGCACCCCAGCTACATTGCGTACAGCAGAAATAGCTGATGATATTCCTGCGTTTTCAGCTTCATCTTTATTTTTTCCTTTATAAGTTGCCTGTTGTTTAGCTGTGCTGTATGCAGCGTTAATTTTCATTGTGTCGCCGTCAATATTAACCCAAGTATCACGGGGGATACTTAGTAAAGAGGCAGTTTGATTCTGAATATCGATACTAGCGATTACAATTGTGTCGGTCAGATCAGGGGCTTCATTTTCATCGCCACCCCTACCGAGAAGCAGAACATTAAAATTACCATCTCCCTCGGTTTTAAAGTTTTTTGGGTCTGGCTTATCAGATAATGCAGCAGATGAGCCGTTTCCTACATTGCGTCCAAAGACAGAATTAAAGAAAGAGTAAATACGTGCACCCAAAAAACCTCCAAGTCCAAGGAGGATGAGCACGATTATTATAAAAGCTTTAAACTTCTTGCTGCGGTTCTTCCAGAAATGACGACGCTTGCGTGCGTCATGCTTGCCTTTTTTTGATTTCTTATCTTTATTTTTACGATTTGGAAGAAAGTCAGCTTCAACATCTTGCATAGACAATCCAGAAAAATCACCGATCTCAGCGACTGGCTTATCGGACTCGGTTCTTTTTAGATCTGGATCAGCAAGATGGGGACGTCGTCGATTTACTTGCGTTGGAATAGGTCTTCGTGGTCCTGGTGTCCGAGCCGATGAAGATTGATAGTACTGTGGAGCTGCAAGTGGCAATTTTCGTGGCGTAACCATTCCGTCAATAGAATCAGGAACACGCCTTTTTTTAGGTCTGTTTATTTCTGTCATATGTATTCCAGTATACCATAAATCGGACATGTAAACAGATGAGAGCAGATATTTTTGCACACGCTATATGTAGCGTTATACATGAATTTTGAAATATATGTATGTCTCGCTAAATGACTAAGGTATACTTGCAGTAGTATAAAAACGCTCATGGCTTCTAAAAAAACGTATCATCAAAAACAACGACCTGAAGTAGTACGCATTATTCAGTATATGATTAGCGGAGGTGCTTATTTTTGGTCTGGATATATCGTTTTTTTCATCGCCGATCAATGGCTGGGGCTTAATTTATGGTGGGCTAAACTTGCCGCAAATCTAACCGGATGGACAGTCAATTTCCTTTTACAGCGCTACTGGGTTTTTAATAGCAGCACCCTAAAAGGTAAGCAAACGCAAGTTACGAGTCGCTATGTCGCCATTACTGCTTTGAACTTTATCCTTGATTACCTCATTGTTCGCGGCCTAAAATCTATTGGCCTAACACCTTATCTCGGACAATTTGTTTCAGCAGGTTTCTTTACTATCTGGAATTATCTTTGGTATAAACTTTGGGTTTTTAAAAGTTCTCCAAAAAAAGGATAAAACGTGGATCAAGAAGTTAGACGCCCTACAAAAAAACAAAGACAAATCCTGACATTTATTGAGCAATTTATTGCAGAACATGGCTATAGCCCGAGCTATCGTGAAATCATGAGTGGATTACAGTACACCTCAGTTGCAACCGTTTCACTCCATATCAATAGCCTTATTAAAAGGGGGCATTTACAAAAAAAGGATCATTCAGCACGTTCACTTGAAGTCGTTGAAAAGACCATTGATAAAAAAATAACTAGTGATAAGGTCAGTGCTGCTCAAGAAAAATGGCTAGTTAAGAAAATAGAAGCAATGTTTAAGCACGTTGAAAATAGTACGCATCCAACGAATGAATCGATGGACAGTCTTTATGTCATGGTAGGAGCGCTACGTGTACTTGGCCTAGAAGGGGCTGCACAATATTTTATTCCTCGGTTGAGCGACCTAAGGAGAAAGCAGGCTGCAGGAAAATAGGCTATAGTAAGGGTATGATTTTTCAAGCGATCTTACTTGGTATCATTGAAGGACTGACTGAATTTTTACCTATTTCCAGCACTGGACATCTTATTGTTGCTGAAAAAATGATTGGATATAAGGATACAGCCGAACTGTTTACTGTTGTTATTCAGGTCGGCGCAATTTTTGCAGTACTGTGGCATTACCGCGAGCAGCTAATAAAAATTACGCAAGGACTATTTAAACGAGACAAGGATAGTGTACGCTTTTGGATGAATTGGATAATTGCCACTATTCCTGTCGGTATCCTAGGGGTCTTACTTTCTAGTCGCCTTTCAGACCTGGCAACTCTACCAGTTATTGCTACAGCTTTGCTTATTGGAGGAATACTTATACTGCTGATAGAAAAGTATCACAAGCCACCAACTAACAACGGAGATCCAAAATTTAATACACTCAAGCCAATGCAGTCGTTTAAAGTGGGATGTTATCAAACCCTCTCACTCATACCAGGAGTATCTCGATCGGGCGCAACAATCATGGGGGGCGTTATGTCCGGGTTGGATCGCGTAACAGCTACGGCATTCTCGTTTTATATGAGCATCCCTGTGCTACTGCTTGCAGGATCGTACAAGATGATTAAAGAGGGAGATAAGATCTCTACTGTTACCGGTGGCTCTGCAGCGATAATAGCTGGAACAATCACTACATTCATAGTTTCTCTAATGGCAATAAACTGGCTTTTAAAGTATGTTTCAAGCCACAGTTTCAAAATCTTTGCATATTATCGTATAGTTTTTGGATCACTTATTTTTCTTGCTATTGCGATTAGCTAATAGGTGTCCGACCGCAACACCAAAGACTGCGCCAAGAACAGTCGAACCAATTACATGCTGCATTTTGAGTGTTTGAGAGTTCTCGTTGTTGTGTAATTTTTCTGGAAAATGAGCTTCCTTGCGCCATGCATCAAGATCTGCCTGCTTGCGAGCGTATAACGTCTTTATGCCTGTTAGTTTAGAATGCCTTTCAGCAATTGAATCGAGGAGATCGTGACAGGCTTCATCGTTGTCGCAGACAGTAAGCTCAGTCATTGAGCACACTGGACCGTCGTGATGATCAAGCGCGACTCCAACTCCTAAAATTGAGGTGTTTGGCTGCTGCATGAGTTTGTAAGTACCTCGATTGACTGGTTTAATAACATTCCTTTTTTTACCAAATCGATCTAGGATTGATTCGTCCTTACTGCCACTTGGAGCAAAAGCGAGTATCTGAGAGCCTTCTGACATTTTTTCGTGTAAGGCATAGAGCATATTCTCGGTACATATTTTATCCAAGGCAGGAGGAATATGTGCTTTTTTAGCGTTTTCAGTTCTTGGAAAACTTAAAAATGTCTCTCCCACTAACTGTAAAATACTCAATGCCGGTGCAACATTTTCAGGATTTCGTTCATCGGCAATACCAAGCTGGCTAATCATACGGTGAACTATGAGATTATAGTGATTGGCGTGCATTGGTTCACGTTCTTGATCGACTGCATGTTTAGATAATGCTAGCCGAAGCGAGGCAAGTATTATGGCAATATCATATATTTCCCCGTGATTCGTAACAACAACTATATTCTCTTGGGCTTCAAGCTTGCCTTGAATTGAGTCCATAAGACTCTTATTGTCATAAAAGGAATCGGTAATTTTCGAAAAACCTTTCAAAAATACTTCACCCGAAGCTTCAATAAATGGCTCCAGTCCAGGCATCATATTGGCTTCAATACGGTAATCGTCTAGCAGTTGGCCAGGGTACCCAACTGTCGGGTCTTCCGCAATGTCGCGAGGGTTCCATCTAAGTGCCGTAAACCGGTTACGTTTACCAGTGTGATTTTGAGCCTGCCGCGTAAGTTCGTCGTAGACAATATGTGACACAAGCTCAGAGTGTAAATCCTGTTGAGTAACTTCAATAGGCTGTATTATTTCTTTGGACATGCTGCAAATTCTACAGCGAAATATACTTTAAAACAAAAGCTTTGTAGTACATACTAGTAATACTTAATAATTTAGAGCTGGAAGACAGGTGAGAAGCCTGCACTGTGCCGCAACGGTAAGCCCAAGTATTGGGATAAGTCCGATCTAGCATTTAAGCCTCCCGAGCAGGAGCAAGACTCTTTTTTGAGACCCTTCTGCATCGAGAAGATACGAGGGTTTTATGGCCGTAGCAGCCGAACAATTAGTTGAGGTAGGTAGTGCTGAACAACCAGCATTTTATATGCCCGTTGTTTTGGAAGCCGCTGAAATGCACAGTGATGAGCTCATAAGAAAACGAACAGCACATTTCATTGGTTCAATAGTACTTGAAGAGACATTAGAAATTGAGCGAACTACTACGCCGCACATAAGCCTCATGGATGCTATTAATGAGGCGAGCCGTGGAAACGAACAAGCCTTGCATATGGTTCGTATGAATGTAGCAACAGATGTTATGGAACGCACATTCAAATCAGGGCACATTACTGAGGTGCCAATTGAACAGGATGAATATGGTACCCTTTTTCAATTTGGACAACCAATGCACGAGGTGTATGCCAACAGTTTTCGCTATATGAACCCAAGTGCTTGCATGCAAAAGCGCCTTGAGGCGGAGGCACTGAATGGCCAACGCATCCAGACATACGCGCAGAGTGGCCTTTTGGACGACTATGCATTTGTTGTCTTTTCATTGGTTCCCGACGACATAGACAGTCATGCTGCGAAACAAGAGGGTTTTTTTACCGACACCATGTCTGGAGTTATCCAGCTTACAACAAAAAAAGGTGATGCTATTACGGTTGAGTCCGCTTTTATTGCTGGGACACATACAGACCCTTCTGAGCGCCATGATAAAGCAAGTATACAAAGCATACTTAGAGAATATGGGACAAGTTATGAAGGAAAGAGTACGACTGAAATCCTTTCCGAACCATTACTCATTCACAAAAGCATACTACCTCGTGGGGTTATTGATTTAGTAGAACAGTACGACTCACAAACACAATCATTCTTTGGACAACAACAGCCAGTTCAATCATATGACACGTATCGAGACATATGTTCTGAAAGGGAGTCCTCTATGCAGGAAGTCACTGATAGAGTGACACGGCGACTGTTAGATGCGGCCGATTCCCTTACTTCACCTACTTTAGCAAGTGCTTTACTCAATACACTATCAGAAGAGGAGACCTTGCAGCGCGCTCTGATCGACACTGCAATTGATCCTCGAGTGTACGGACAGCAGGCAGCTCAGCACATTGTTGATGCACGTGTACTTTTAGCCCAAGGGAAAATTGAAGAAAGTAACAAATCGCTAAACTCAGCCAAAGCCGTGGCCCAGTCGTCTTCTTGTGCAGGCAATCTAAGGCAGATCAACCAAGAATCACAGGATGCTGCATGCGAGTCAAACCTTACATGTAAAGAAGTCAAAGACGGGGAACATGTAAAATGCCCTGGGTGCATGAAAATGGTGAGAGCGATAGTGCCAGATAAAGAAACAATATATTGCAGTAATAAGCGCTGTAAACTTGCTCATCCAAGTCTGAAATAAGGCTATACTACTAGTATGACAGCCAACGACTATGACCCATATGAGGATATGATCGCCGAAAAATCTCCGGAACTTTTCTGTGATAATTGTGGACATTATCCAATAGTACCCATGCATGGTCATTTTGTATGTCCAAGTTGTTTTATGCCAACCAAATGTTGCGAGGGTGCACCGGCGGACTTAGCATAATATGAGAATTGGTATCTACAGTGGCACGTTTGATCCAGTCCATAAAGGGCACGTTGCATTTGCGCTTCAAGCTTCCGAAAAAGCTCAGCTTGATAAAGTCTTTTTTGTTCCAGAAAGAAAACCCCGAAGAAAGGCACATTGTACGCACATCGCTCATCGAATTGCGATGATCGAGTTAGCCGTTCGCGCACATTCTGGACTTCATGTTCTAGAGCTACCAGAGGCATATTTTGAGCCTCGGAAAACGTATACACGCCTACAGGCAATGTTTCCGGATGACACTATTGTTCTGTTGTTGGGTGACGACTTACTGGAGCACATGCCTCTATGGCCGCATGTCGACCAGTTACTATCTCGCGTTGAGCTTGTCGTTGGCATACGCATGCAACACGACCAAGACTCGATACAAAAACTCCTCAGTCAATTGCCAGTACAGCCCCAAAATTACTACCTTATACAAACCAACTATGACTCGGTTTCTTCCATGCAAATTAGGCAGGCATTAAGTCAGCATAAAAAAAGCACAGACATACTAGCCAGTGTAGCCCAGTACGCCAAAAAAGAATGGTTATACCATGATCTTTCGCGACCTATGAAATAGCTTGATCTTCTTTCATTTCCTGAATACGATTGTGTAATTTTTCAAGATGTTTTTCACGGAAATTCTTAAACTCCGATTTACTCAAGCCGTTGCGACGAATAAAATTGTTAATTTTTTCGCTTCCGATATAGTGCGGCATCATGACATAGGACGCTCCTTCGTCATACAGTTCTGTAGCGTATTCCGCACGCTCCGCAGTACATATAAATACCGCAGATGGATTATGAGTTGCGAGCCAGTGGGCAAGAAATACATTCGATTCCTTATCACCAATCGTCGACACAATTAATTTTGATTCATCCAAGTTAATTTCATCCAATAATTCAGGGTCGGTAGCATCACCGTAGATGACATGCGTGTGTTTCCGCTCAAGAATCTCTATATTCTCAGGATCATAATCAACAACAACGAACCTTTTACCCATATTTTTGAATGTACGTATAAATTCCTGCCCTCCCTTGCGATAGCCAATGAGCACTAGCGGATATTTTTGAGCTGCATCATGCTGTCCAAATTTTGTCACTTTACGTTCAAACAGACGCAATCGATGTTCAAGCAAAGAGAAGAGACTATTGTCATACTGGATGAGGTACGTTGATACCGCAAAAGTAATCAATGCAGTAAGTGATAGCGTGGCCGATGCTTTGTCACTAATAAGACCCGAAGCATATGCAGCTGCTAGAAATACTAAGGAAAATTCACTTACCTGACTCATTGAAATTGCTGTTTTAAAACTCGCTCGTTTTGTGTAGCCCAGTGTCCCAAGACTTATAAGAACCGTTAGGGGCTTCAAGATAATTACAACAAGGCTTAGCAGAAAAGCTGGCACTATGACTTGAGTGAGCTTATCGGGAGATAGATTTTGACCGAGGGTAATAAAGAATAAGACTAAGAATAGGTCTCTCAATGGCTTGAGGCGAGAGGCCATTTCACCACTATAACCAAGACCAGCAAGACTAACGCCTGCAAGAAGTGCACCAATCTCTAAAGAAAAACCTGCTTTGGTGAATAATAGTGCAAAACCTAGTCCCCATCCGAGTGAGAATAAAAGGAGTAGTTCTTTGTTGCGCTCCAGTGTATTGGATATTCGAGGAATAATATATTTCACCAATCCAAAAAGAACTACTGTGAGCAATAATCCTCGCAGACCGAGAAAAACAAAACTCATAACCGAACCGTTATTATTCGTTTTTGCCGCAAGACCAACTTTGGCAAATGTTGCAATAATATCCTGCAGTAAGAGAACTCCAATTGCAATTTGGGCGTATAGTCGACCAGTCTCTCTTTTATCATTGAGAAGCTTTACGATAATAATCGTACTGCTTAGTGCAAGACCTAGGCCGATAATTGCGGATTCAAGTCTTCCAAAACCTAATGCTGATGCACTTGCATAGCCAATGGCACTGATTATGCCAACTTGTACGGCCGTTGTAATAAATATTGCCTTACCCACTCGAGCAAACGTTTTTACACTTAAATCAAGGCCTATAATGAAGAGTAGCAGTGCGACTCCCATTTCGCTCAGACCCGCAAAGGTCTCTTGAGATTCAATTATTTTTAAGAAAGATGGCCCCGCTACAATACCTGTAATAATGTGCCCAATAATCAGCGGCTGGCGAAGCAGACGCATAATAAGAGAAATAGATGCACCGAGAGCGATAATGATAGATATTTCTGTAAAGAATGAGCTATGCATTATCTTTTTGTTACTTTATTTACTTTTTTTCGCTGAGCTACCTAGGAGTACACCACTAACAACAAGCAGTGCAGACCCAAAACCGATTAGTACAAGCTTCAATGCTTCATATTGCTGCATAACGGCAATACCAATTATTGTGATGCCTGCGAGAAGAATAGCAAGTCCTGCGATTGTTGATCCTTCACTGTTATCTGCCGTCTTCTTTTTTGATGTTTTTGCTTTTGATTTTGCCATAGGGAGATCATCCTTATTTAATGTTAATGCTTACGTATAGTGTATCATGTCCAGATATATAAAATAGCTTGACATAGTATTTATGCTTATGTACAATCACGATATTCTTTGTGCACAACATAGTGACAAAAGAAAAACAAAAATATATTAAAAATAAATAGCAATAATTTTTGAGACGATTATTGTTATGTGTAGTGAGGTAGAAAGATGGGCATAAAAATAAAAACAATAAGTAGGGAGTTTACTGTGGAAGTAAAAGTTAAGCGCCCAAGTTGGCAACAATTCCTGCAGTACTAATCAAAAGTACTACAAAAATATACGAAAGTTGTTACGAAAAAATGTGTTGCGGTCCTGTAAAAAGGATCGCGTTTTTGTTTAACGAGATATTTATTTTGCATATGGTTGCTTGCACATATATCTTAGGGTATGATTTAGCCTGAAATGCCAGTAAATGTTATTTTAGGACTTCAGCGCGGCGATGAAGGTAAGGGCCGTTTTGTCGACATGCTTTCTCATGAGCATGATATTGTCGCACGTTTTAATGGTGGGAATAACGCCGGACACACTGTTGTTCTCCCCGATGAACGTGAGTTGGCATTACATCTCGTACCATCTGGCATTGCCCATGAGCACGCAACGAACGTTATTGGCAATGGTACACTTGTAAACCCTGTAAAACTACTTGATGAAATAGATAATATTACTTCTAAAGATATTGAAGTATCTGAGCGTAATCTGAAGATTAGTTCATATGCGCACTTAATTCTTCCACACCATATTTCTAAAGATGAAATTCGTGAGGCTGGTGACCGACAGCAAGGAAGTACTAAGTCTGGCATTGCCCAGGTATCCTCTGATAAATCTCTACGAATTGGAGCACGCGCTGAAATCATTAATCATGACCCCGATGGCCTATTGCAAATGGTCTATGCCGGCCTGTATTCACAACGAAAAATTCGTGCATCCCTCGATCTGCCTCCAATTAATGAGTGTGAAGTTGCTGAAGACTATGTGGCAGCTGCAAAAAAAATTGGAAGTTATATTTCTGATACGGTACTTTTTATGAATCAAGAACTGGCACGAGGAAAACGGGTGTTGGCGGAGGGTGCTCAAGCTTTTCTTTTAGATATTGACCATGGAATGTACCCATATACAACTTCATCTTCTACAACTGCAGGCGGTGTCTGCACGGGACTTGGTGTCTCTCCAACATATGTGGAGCACATTACTGGCATTGCAAAAGGTGTACAGTCCCATGTTGGTGGAGGGCCTTTTGTGACTGAAATTCATGACCAAGATATGCTACATAGATTGCATGGCGATATGACAACTGTAGATGCAGAGAAGGGAACAACCACTGGACGAGTTCGGCGACTTGGTTTTCTTGATATTCCACAAATTAAACGAGCCCAGATGATAAATGGTGGCAGTGGATCTCAAGATATGGCCCTTTCTAAGTTAGACTGGGTGCAGCGATTTGGTGATGACATTCCTGTGTGTGTTGCGTATGAATTGCACGGCCGCACCCTCGATATTGCTCCCGGAGCATCGTATGAACTCGAACAAGCTCGACCAATATATGAATTAATGCCTGCGTGGAGCGAAGACATTCAAGGCATCCGAGATTTTAATGACCTACCAGCCAATGCGCAACAATACGTTACATTCATTGAAGAACAGACCAATATTCCTATTCGAATGATTGGTGTCGGACCAAATCGCGACCAAGTTATTATTCGATAGCAAATTATCGTACTATACATAGGTATGATGCAAACGCTTCTATTCATTGTAATGTTCGTAATGCTTGGTCTTGCTATTTGGATTGTAGCGAGTATTTTTTCAGCAAAAGTCAGCCAACCAAACTATCAACGACTTGCCGTCAGAAAAGGATATGAAATACGAAAGTACGACAGCTTTATTGAAGCTACCACTTTTGTAGACGGGCCTTATAAAGCGGGTCTTTATGAAGGTTTTCGAAGAATTGGAGGCTATATATTTGGTAACAATAAGAAAAATCAGTCGATATCAATGACAGCCCCAGTGCTTGATACGACCACAAGTGATTTTAAAAGAAGAATTTCGTTTGTCATGCCAGAAGGTTTTAAGCTGCGTGATCTACCACAGCCTGAAGATAGCAGAGTAAAACTCATATCAACTCCAAGTCACAGCGTTGCGGTGTTGCAGTTCAGAGGCCCCATAAGCAAGCGACGAATCGCAAAAAAAGAAGCTCAATTAGTGACATTGCTCCAAAGAGATAAAAAGAAAATAATGAGCAATCCACGGAGCGCTCGCTATAGTCCTCCTTGGACTTTTCCGCTCATTGCACGTAATGAAATTCACATTGCAATTGCTTCAGATAATACGTAGATAACACAACGTTATGGTATACTGCACCTATAAACATAAGCAGGATTAACTTACGTCATGCAACCAAAAACAAAACAGGGAGCAATGCTCCAAAAATTCAATCGTCGAATGGGTCTTCTACATTTTGTTCAGGCGGTAATCTTATTTATTATTGTCAACTACGGCCTCAAGATTCCAATCATTACAAGATATTTTGATAAAACCGCTGAAGGTATTCAGCCTGTTTCCGAAACTTTATTAAATGTTCCGGTTGCAGTTGTTGGTCCCGTATTTTTACTTATTTCTGCACTCTTCCACTTCTTTATTTCCTCACCCTTTTATGTTCGAAAATATGAGGCTAATATTGCAAAAGGCATGAATCCAATGCGCTGGTGGGAATACTCAATCAGCTCATCAGTAATGATTACTGCGCTCTTAATGCTTGGAGGGCTGATCGAGCTTCC
>Ga0172372_10006438_pt1 | contig 16017 bp, 15 predicted proteins | sample LakKiv5m_2_FD_114544 | JGI IMG/M metagenome (GOLD analysis project Ga0172372, IMG submission 114544) | Freshwater microbial communities from Kabuno Bay, South-Kivu, Congo - kab_092012_9.5m | ecosystem: Environmental > Aquatic > Freshwater > Lake | place: Democratic Republic of the Congo...
CGTCCTGGTATTGCGGAATGCTGGAGCCCGTGCCGAATTCCAACCCAAGGGCTTCCAGAACCCCCAGCGTGGAGTAGCGGTAGTTAACTATATAAGATCCTTTCTGGTTCTTGTTCAGCGGCCCTTCGGCCCCGGCCTCAAAACCGTTGAAGCCGATCTGGCCCAGGAATTCGTGCTTGGCGGTGTTGCCGTTGCGCAGACCCAGGTCAAAGACACCGGCGGTGGCGTTGCCGTATTCCGCGGGAAAGGCTCCCGTAAAGAAATCAGCGTCGCTGAGGTTGTTTGTGTTCAGGATCGTCACCGGGCCGCCGGTGGCGCCGAGCGTACCGAAGTGGCTCGGGTTGGGAATGTCGATGCCTTCCATGCGCCAGAGCACGCCGGCCGGCGAGTTGCCGCGGATGATGATGTCGTTGCGGTCGTCGCCGGGCGAGGAAACGCCGGCAAAGTTTTGGGCCATCCGCGACGGGTCGGAGCGGGTGCCCGAGTAGCGCCGGGCTTCGTCCACAGAGAGCTGGCGCACGCTCACGGTGGCCAGGTCGTTGAGGGCTTCGCCGGGCGTGCCGTTGTCGGCTTTGACCACCACTTCGTCCAGCGCCTGGACTTTTTCGGTCAGGTTCACGGTCAGCACGGTCTCTTTGCCGGCATTGACCAATACCCCCGACAAGGTTCGAGGTTCGTACCCGATGTAGCTGAACGTCACGTCGGCCCTTCCCACGTTGACTCCGGGAAGCACAAAATAGCCGTCCAGGTCGGTGGACGTGCCGATGAGCGGATCGCTGCCGGCTACCAGCACGGTCACGCCGGGCAGCGGTGCGGTGGATTGTTCGTCAAGGACCTGGCCGCGAATGGTTTGTTGGGCCTGGGCCTGCGCCGCCAACAGCGACAGCAGGAGAGCGAGAAGGGCGTTGCGCAAAAACATGATCTAGGGGTTTATCTAGGGTTTTACGCAGCCAAATTGGGCAGCTTGGGGCGGGTTAGCCCTCCCAAAAAGCGTCAATCGCCGATTTTCCGGCCTGAATGGTTGGCAAGGCGGGGTGAATGGGAGGGCGCGCGTGCCTATTCCCAAGTCCAGGACCGCCGGGCCAGGGTCTCGAGTTGCTGCAAGCCTGTATCGCTGATGGGCAAAAAGTCGGTGTTGTGGTCGCCGGTATCCCGGTTTTCCACCACCAGCACCACCGCATCCGGGCTCAGCGCATGCGTGTGGAAGGCGGCTTTGCGCACGTTGTACACGATGCCGGGCTGCATATCGGCCGCATAGACCCGGTCAATCTGTCCCTGCCCGTTCGGCTCGCCGAAAAACAGGGTGCATTGTCCCTGAAGAAGTACGAAAACTTCGTCGGTTTCGCGGTGGGCTTCCATGATCCGCAGGGCACCCGGCTCGTACTTGGGGTCGAAATTCATCAGGGCGGTGCGCCAGCCGCCAAAATCAACCACGGGCCGGTAGCCCGGTCCCGTCCAATGCAGAGGCTCCAGCCAGTCTGCCGGAACTTGTTCTGCCTGCGGCGACGTATGCTCCGCGCTGCTGCCTGCCACCATTATGAACGTTTGTTCAATTCGTCCTGAAGTTCGCGCTTGAGCTTCTGTTCCCGTTCAATGGCGCGTTTCTTATATTGGTCGAATTCCTCTTGTGTTTCCTGCAGCAGTTTCTCAACCCTTGAGGTGACGCCGTTGCGGCTGCGGAAGCGGAAGTAGAAAAATCCGGCCAGCGCAGCGAAAACTGCGATCAGGACGCCCATGATGCTCTGGTAGGTGGCCTTGCTGACCGGCAATCCCAGCAGCGACATGCTGTCGCGCCGCGTACTGATTTCCTGGTAACTGGCTTCCGCTTGCGTGAGTAATTCCTCCGTTTTCTTCAGGCGCGCCTCAACATCGGCCAGTTGGGTCTTGTGTTGCGCTTGTTCCTTGCGCATCCGGCCCAGCGAATCCACCAGGTTGGCCTGGAATTGCAGGAGCACGGTATGCCGGATCACCCGGAAATCCTCCTGGGTAGCTGCGCGCTCCACCATGGATTGCAACTGGTTCGGGAGCGTGGGTTTGATGGCCTGAGCCGGATTCTGGGCAGACGGCTGCCCATACGTTTGCGCCGGTGCCTGCGACTGACCCGATTGGGCGGCCGGAGCCGGGGCCACCGTGGTCTGGGCCTGTAAAGGCAGATCAGATACGGTGGAAAGAACCAGGACAAGACACAACAGACAGGCAGAACCGCGGGCCGTCAGGCCTGGCATGAACAGGGGCGTTTGTTTCATAGTAAGGAGAGCAATCCTGTTGCAAAGGTATTTCACCGCCGTGTTCTCCTTGTATTTTTGAAAATTTTGCTTAGGGTGTTGCTAAAAACCCCCCGCGCCAGAATCGGACATGGATAATCCAGCCTTTTTAGCGCTTTGCCCTAGTCAATTGTGCCGCCTTTGCCTATATTTGTGCTCCCGTTTGAAAACGGCGCCCTGGTGCGGTAGCTCAGTTGGTAGAGCAATGGACTGAAAATCCATGTGTCGCTGGTTCGATTCCTGCCCGCACCACAGCAAAACCCCCTCAAAACCTGCAGGTTTTGAGGGGGTTTCTTTTTCCGCCGATCCAGCAAACGGCTAAGGCCACAGCGCGCTACAACTCAAACGGCGCGATCTCCCGAATTTCGGTGAAGCCATCGGGGCTGTGCAGAATCGGGCAACTTTTCGACCACTCCTGGACTTCCTGGTCGCTTGCCACCTCGCACAACAGGTAGCCGGTAACCATGAGGCCGTCCAGAATGGCCGGCTTGGCTTCCATGGTCTTGTGCCGGACCAGCGTCCCTTCCCAAACAACCGGTTTGGTGGAGATCAACTTTCCCTGGGCGGCAATCGTCCCGATCCAGGACTGCCAGGCCTCCATGCCCTCTTTCATTCTGGAAGCCAAAGACGTCGGTTACCCACTGATCTTCCACATACAGCTCCCGGGTTGACTCGCGACCCTGCTGGTCTAATACATACACCTGCAAGCAGCCTTTGACAATAAAATATACGTGACGACAAACCTGCCCGCATTCGAGGAGGTGTTCTCCCCGCTTGGTCCGCCGGGGCTCAAACAGCGACAATACCCGATCCAGATTGGCCGGTTCCGTGCCCAACCGGTTAATGATGTGATCGCGAAGGATGGCGTGCATGGCTTAGCGCAACCTTAGCAAGCACTGCACCCTTGCCAGGCCCTGGTCGCCCTTCCCCCGGGTTACCACCCCAGCACCCAGGCGAAAATCAGGGGAGCTACAATGGTGGCGTCCGACTCAATCACGTAGCGGGGCGTATCCACAGAAAGCTTGCCCCAACTGATTTTCTCGTTTGGCACAGCCCCGGAATACGAACCGTAGCTGGTGGTGGAATCGCTGATCTGGCAGAAGTACGACCAGAACGGAATGTCCCCTTCGTCCCGGTCCTGCCGCAGCATGGGCACCACGCAGATCGGGAAATCGCCGGCGATGCCGCCGCCGATCTGGAAAAACCCGATGCCTTTGCCCTTGGCGTTGGCGCGGTACCAGGTGGCCAGCTCCATCATGTACTCGATGCCGCTTTTCATTGTGGAAGCATTCAGGTCGCCCTCGAGGCAGTAGCCGGCAAAAATGTTGCCCAAGGTAGAATCCTCCCAGCCCGGGCAGACAATCGGCAGGTCTTTCTCCGCCGCAGCCATCATCCAGCTGTCGGCCGGGTCAATTTGGTAATGCTCCTCCAGGGCTCCGCTCAGCAGGGCATCGTACAGGAACTCATGGGGGAAACGCCGCTGTCCGTTGCGCGAGGCCTCCTGCCAGATCGGAAACAGCACGGCTTCCATCCGGCGAATGGCCGTGTCTTCCGGAATGCAGGTATCGGTGACCCGGTTGAGCCCCTTTTCGGCCAATTCCCACTCGTCTTGCGGACTCAAGTCCCGGTAATTGGGCAGGCGGCGGTAATCGTTGTGCGCCACCAGGTTCATCACGTCCTCTTCCAGGTTGGCTCCCGTGCAGCTGATGATGTGAATCTTGTCCTGGCGAATCATTTCCGCCAGCAGTTTGCCCATTTCGGCGGTGCTCATGGCGCCGGCCAGGGTCACCATCATTTTTCCCCCTTCGGTCAGGTGCAGGCTGTAGCCCCGGGCGGCATCCACCACAGAGGCTGCGTTAAAGTGCAGGTAATACTTCTCCAGAAAGGCGCTGATGTTGCCGTTTTTCTCGGAAATGGCTGCTGCGGAGCGTTGGGGGGCTTTCCAGGTTTCTGACATGCCGGGCTGGTTGGGGCTTTTTTTAAAAAATTGGCTTACAAAATACCCTCAGAGAAACCGAAGTAACCCGCTATTCCCGTAATTATCTCCTTTTTTTGCAGAATTAACCGGAAGGCAACCGGCGAAGGGTCTCTTTACCCATGGCGCCCCTTTCGTTTTCACCCGCCGATCAGGCCCTGCCCAGGCATCCTGACCAAGGCTTAAACTGCTGCATCGGAGATCGAAAAGATTCGAATAATCAAAACCCCGGCAGGTTTGGGGCTCATTGCCACCGAAACCATTCCGGCAGGCCGAACAGTTGTTGACTTTACCGGCCAGTTGTTAAGGACCTCCCGGGTTACCCGATTCCACCACGCCATGCAGGTAGGCCGCGATCGCTTTTTGGAAGCCGCGCCCGAAGCCCTTGACAACTACATCAACCACAGTTGCTCTCCCACCTGTCGCGTTGATTTTGACGAGCAGGCGCTCGTTTCCATCACCACCATTCCCGCGGGCTGGGAACTCACTTACGATTACGAAACCACCGAGTACGACCTGGAAAGCCAGGGTTGTGCGTTCACCTGCAAATGCGGCAGTCTGCACTGCCGTGGGCGAATCCGGGGTTTTCGCTTTCTTCGCCTTCCGGTTAAGCTTGCCCTCCAGGGTAAATTGTCGCCCTACCTGAGCGAACAACTGGAAACCGAGCTTCGCCAGGCTGCGGACCGGCCGGTGTTCCGGGCGGGCAAATAAACGCATGAGCCCTTTTTGGAACCTCTGCATCAGATTTGCGTTCAACGGAACAAGAATGGTGCAGCCTGTCCGTTGAACTTGTTGTCAACTTTTTGGAGATTCGATCCTTAATTAGTCGTTGGGCATTTAATTTTCGCGGAAATTGGACGCTCATTAATCTCACTCATGGAAGAGCGCTATTCTAAAGCAGAACTCGAAGAGTTCAGAATTTTGATTGAAGGCAAACTGGCGTCTGCAGAACAGGAATATAAAAACCTGAAACAGTCGCTGACGGAAGCCAACGATCAGAGTCGGTCCTTCGACGATTTCAACGAACTGGGCGGCCAGACGGACAAGGAATACATCGCTCAGATGATGAGTCGCCAGGCCCGTTTCATCGGCGATCTGCAGGCAGCTTTGCAGCGAATCGCCAACGGGACGTACGGAGTTTGCCGGGTTACGGGCAAGCTCATTGACAAAGGCAGGCTTCGCGCTGTGCCTCATACCACGCAGTCCATGGACGCCAAAAACAGCCAGGCCAGCAAACGCGCCTGACAACTTTTGGCGGTTACGGCAGTACACCTGTTCTGAAATCTTAGTTAGAAAAAGCGCAACACGCTTGCATGTACCCCGGTGCATAATAACTTGCAAGGGATTTGCAGCGAACGGGTTGTTCGCCCATACGGTCTCCCTCCCTCTTTTGTCAGCGATTCGATCGGCAAACCTTTAGAAAGTACCTACGGAAATGGCACAGAACACCTTACGCTCCTCTCAAGATCAGGGTGGGCGCATTAATGCCAACCAGCGCCGCGAGGCCTTCCTCAATTATCTGGAGCAGGCCCGGGAGAAGGAAACCCTGGTCGATGATATCCCCAAGAAAATCCAAAAGGCTTACGGTACTCGCTACCCTGCGGGAGAATCGGTGGGATGGGTGCGCATCAACCGCGAGTTGTACGGTGTGTTCTTTTTAGACAAAGTGTGGTTTAAGTATGCCCGCTTTACGGGCGAAGGGGAGTGGGAAGACACGCGGGTTTTTTCGCTGAGCCGCGAAGCACGTCAGCGCACCACCACTATCCTGAACAAAATTGTTAAGGAAGACTTTGAGATTTTGCAGCTCGAGCGCATCATCAAGCCCTCCGGCGAAAAGCTTTGGGAAGTGTTGGTAGAAACCGACAGCGGCATGATCCGAATCATGCTTGATGAAAACGACAAGCTGATCTCCCGCGTGGAAGTGGAAAGCGGCGCTGCTGCCCCCGACGCCGATGTTGACGTTGTTCCCGGCGATGACGTCGAAGTGGACGACGACAGCGACGAAGATGACGACCTGCTCGCCTCCGATGATGACGGCGGAGCAGACGATGACGACGACGAGTAAGCAGAGCTCGCGTTCCTTTGCGCACGTTGCTTCATCCGCGTTACTTGAATCGCGTTACTTCAATCGCGTTACTTCAATCGCGCAGCTTCAGAGAACCGGCAAGCCAGCTCGAACCACGGGTTCCTGGCTGATGTATTGGCCGGGCAGGTGTTGCAGCAACTCTTTTCGAAACGCGTGGTAATCAACTGTGATGGTGTGGCGGGGCGTATCAATCTGGCGGTAGTGCGGCCTGGTTAGCGCGCGCTGTATGCGGCTGGCCACATCGGCTGGTCGGGTCCATTTGCCGGCAATTTCCAGTGCGGCTATTTTGGCCTGCAGTTCTGCCAGCGGCCAGATGCAGCCCAGCGGCTGGAACAACCCGACGAAGTATAGGTCCTGGTATTCCGGGTGCATCATGCGCAGGTACAGCGGCACCGGCCCCTGGCTGTAATCCAGGAAGTTTTTGTCAAAAAAGGGATGGGCAATGCGGTAGCCCGTGCAGGCAATGATGGTGTCGTACTCCGCTGAACTTCCGTCCTTGAACCAAACGGTCTGGCCCTCAAAACGCTCGATGTCCACTTTGGGGTGCACTTTGCCGTGCCGGATTCGGTAGAGCAATTCGTCGTTAACCGTAGGATGCGTTTCGCCAAAAGCGTGATCCGGCTTTTGAAGACCATAAAGGGAGTTATCGCCTTGGATAACGCTCAGAATGGCCGCAGAGAATTTGGTGCGAAGTCCTATGGGCAGCCAGGAAGAACCGGCGGCGAAAACATCGGTGGGCTTCCCAAAAATGAATTTTGGCACGATGCGGTAACCCCGGCGCCAGGACAGGTCGGTGCGCTCGGATACGCGGCTCGTTTCCACCGCAACGTCGCAGGCCGAGTTGCCGCCGCCAATGACCAACACCCGCTTGCCTGCGAAAGGCGCGGCCTTTTTGTAGTGGTGGGAGTGCAGGTACTCGCCGCTGAAGCTGCCGGGATATTCCGGCCAGCGAGGGTCCCAATGGTGGCCGTTGCACACCACCAGATGCGTGAAGCGCTCCTGCCAGACCCGGTCGCCGTGCTGCAGGTGCAGCATCCATTCATGGGCGCCTAAACGCTCGGCCTTGCGCACCAGGGTTTGAAACTGGATGTGCGCATACAGCCCAAAGCGCCGGGCATAATCCTGGAAGTAGGCCGCCAGCTCGCGGTGCGATGGGTAGTCAGCGGCATTCGGGTTGCTCCGCTGCCAGGGCCAGTCGGCATATTGACTCAACTCCTTAGACGAGATGATGTGCGTCGTTTCAAAGACGCTGGAATGGCTGTTGCTTTCGGTGTACACCCAATTTCCGCCCACTTCGGAGCCGGCATCAAACGCAACAGCCTCCAGGCCCTGATCCAACAGGTTTTTTAGGGCAGTGATGCCCGAAGGCCCGGCGCCGATAACGGCCGTTCTCGTACCTGACCAGGTTGCGGCCGTTTTTGCTGGTGAGGAAGGGGTTGCTGTGGCTGGCATGCTATCGAAGTTAACAAAAGATGACATCACTGTCATCTTTTGTGTGGACAAATATTAGGGCCAAAATTGGCATAATGTTTCCCCATACTTTCCATACATTTAACCAAGTCATGCACGTAGAATGGGTTTTTTCGGCCCTTCTTCGCTGACTTTTCGCTGACCCGAGCATGGGCAAACTGGAAAAAAACAAGGCGGAGAACCGGGCTAGAATCGTGGATGCCGCCTACCGGGTCTTTGCCGAAAAGGGGGTGGAGCACACCCGGATCAGCGACATCGTCCGCGAATCCGGACTGGCCCGCGGCACCTTTTACAACTATTTCGAAACGGTTGAGGAAATCTGGGCCACCATCGTGGGTGAGATCCACCAGGCTTCCTCTGATCTGGCGCACCAGGCTCGTCGCAACGCGGCAGACCCTCTTTCGTTTATGGCCGATGCCTACCTCATCGTCTTCTCGGTCTTTGAATCGCACCCGGACGCCATGAAGCTGCTGGCCAAAAACCAGCGCGGTACCCGCGAAGCGCTCATGTCCGGCCCCCGGCTGGATTCCGTATTGGACCTTCTGGCCGGGGATATGCGCAACAGCGGCTTTTTCGACCATTTGACGGATGAGGAAATTGCCATTGCTGGCTTCTCCATGATCGGTTCAGCACTTGAGCTTTTGATTCAGTTTCATGAACGCGGCATCGCCCTGAACGCCGAACACCACGCCCGCCTGATGGCCAAACTGTTTTACCAGGGCCTTAAGGCTCCGGACGCTCCGGCATAGGCAACCGGAAACAACGGATAGTAAAAAGGCCGCTCCCCGAAAGAAGCGGCCTTTTTTGAATCCAGCCAGGCTGGGGAGGCGCGGAGCTTAGTGCTTCACGTCAACCATCATGGCAATGTTGTGGTTCTGGCCCGTCAGTTGAATCAGGTAGCTGCCGTCGGCCAGCTTGGCGGTGTTCAACGCGTAGTTGTTGGCTCCAGCCGTAGCGTTTAGCGTCTCCGTCATCATCAGCTTGCCGCTCAGGTCATATACCTGAACCGTCATGGCTTCGTCTGCATCGGCACGGAAGCTCAACACGGTCTGCTGGTCAGCCGGGTTGGGGAACAGTTGAGCGTTGGCGTTGTCCTCCAGACGGGCTGCGGGAACGCAGAAACCGGCCGTAACAGAAGAGACGGACACGCTGAGATCGACACACTTGGCGCGAACTCTCCACTCATAGCAGGTGCCTGCGGTCAGGGCGTTGTTGGGGATGAGCTTGCTGTTGGTCGCTGAGGGGCGGTTCACGAATGGGCCACCCACCGGACCACCGGAAATGCGGTACGCCAGAGCACCGGGCGTAGTATCCCAGCTGAGGAGAACACCTGCGGGAACAACCGTAGAAACCGGGTTGGTTGGTTCCACGCAAACAAAGGGCGGGGTTCCCAGCTCTTCGATATTCAGGTCGCCGCAACCGGAGGTTCCGCTAAAGCCGGCAATCCGGATGTAGATGGTGCTGCCTTCCACGGCTGTCAACGCAGAATCCGTCAACAGGATGTAAGACTGGAAGTTGCTGCCGTCGCAGGTGCTGCCGATGCCGGAAGGCGTTCCGTCGTCGTTGCAGGCAATTTCACTGGGTCCGTCACAGTCGGCCCAGAGGCTCAGGCCGGTATCAAACGAAGAACCGCAGGTGTAAATCAAGACACTGTCCAAACCGCTCGGCACGTTGTAGGCAAACCAGATGTCCAGCGAATCACTGCTGGTGCAGCTTGTGATGTCCGAGCCGGTAGCCCCTGCGGAATAGAACGGCGTAACGCCGGCCGCAATCGTGGCAGCTGATGAACAATCATCGGCGTCCGTGACGGGTAAAAGGCAGGAACCGTCGTCTTCCTCAGCGTCCGGGTTGAAGTTGCTGGCGCAAGGATCGGTGCAACCTAAGACCGGTGGAGCGGGTTCTTCCACGCAAAGGGTCAGTCCGCCGAAATCGTTGCTGCCAAAGTCCCAGAAGCGGATTAGCAGCTCAGCGCCTGCGGGAAGACCAGTCAGCGTCAAACCACCGCCGTCGCCGTAGTTGTTGCAAGCGCCGAGGCTGGCCAGAATGCCCGTACCCAGGCTGCCGCAGGTGCCAAGGTACAATTCAAAGATGGAGCTGAAGCCGGGGTTGTCGGCAATGCTAATGCTCACAGCACCGGAAGCGCCAACCGTGGTGCTGAACCAGATGTCGGCGGGGGTCAGGCTGCCGTCAATGCAGGCCGCATCCAGCGCACCGTCACCAGCTGTAGCGCCCACGTTGGAACCCGTGTAGCACGTACCGGAAGCAATGTCAATGGCATCCGCGCAGGCGTCGTTAACGGCAGGCAGCAGGCAGGAACCATCGTCAATCGTAGCGCAAGGGTTAAAGTTGCTGGCTGTCGGGTTGGTACAACCGGCAATAGGCGCATCCGTCTGGAAGGTTACGCTTTGTTCCAATTGAAAGCCAACACAGTTATCGGTGTTGTCTCCGCCGACCCCGTTGTTCGGTGAACCGGAAGCAATGGCGCAGCCGCCGGCGGTTTTGGTAATGGTGAACGTAGCCCCGTTCCAGCCGTCACCCCAGTCGTCGCGGGCGTTGAAGGTGTAGGTCTGGCCGTCGTTCAGGCAAATGTTCTGGGTGCTGCCCCCGGCGGTTCCGCACGTACGCGAAGCCACCACCGTAGAAGTTACGTTGTCAACCAGATCCCAGACCAATTCAGCCGGAAAAGAGCCGGGTGTTATGGTAATGGTAACCTGGGTCTGGCCCGCCGCACATTGTGCAGCGGCCTGCTGGGTGCCTGCTGCCAGAAAAGCGCAACAAGCCAACAGCATCATTAAAAATCGAGTCGTTGTCTTCATGGTTAAAGTTTTGTGATCGAATACATTGTTAATCAAGTGAATGTCTAATGTAGGGAATGGAATTCATGGCACAAAATCCTAGAAGCGTCAAAATGACACGAATGAAAAGTCTCTTTTATGAAACTTTCATTAACCCTTGAACGTAAACGAACAATGCAATTAGGATTTGCTTCATTTGATACGTTGAAGAAGGGAAGGGGTGACCACCTTCCCTTCTTTTTGCCCGGCAAATCCGGTTTTCACCATGTCCGGAACGGTACACAAGCCCTGCCTCCCGCCCTTTTCCCGCACGTTGCCCATGCTTCTGGCGGGGCTTTTGCTGTTGGCTGCGCCGCATTTCGCCCGCGCCCAGGATCTGAAATCCTCCCAGGACAGCAGCTATACCTTTCAGTCCGACCAGGCTTTCTTTCATCCGGCTGATCTCCGGGGAATGACCTTTCACCCCCAGGAGCACCGCAGCGGCGGCGACATCAGCGTGGCGGCTCCGGGCGGCATCAGCATCACCTTTGACCAGACCGAGCTGAAAATAACCGGCGTGGACGGCCTGGACAGCAGCTATTACCTGGCCGACATCCAGAAGTCCAAAGAAGGCTTCATCGCCGAAATTCTGGACCGTAACCATCCTTCTGTTCCGTTCAGCATGGTGGTGCACACCGACGATGAATCGTTCGTCAAGCGCTTTACCCTCTACACGCTCGAACAGGGCCGCCACGACTTCGTGCTCCCCGACCGCCCCGCCGTGGACCGCGCCAAACTCGATTCGCTCTTTACCAACCGCGCCGAATTCAACCTGGAAGTGTACGACAGCACCTTCAGCCTGCTTTTCGTGCCCTTTCTCTATGAAGCCCACGTAGCCCTGCAATCCGGCATAGCGCTGCTCGATGGCTCCAGCACCTTCGACTTCGGCCCGGACTCCGTGACCATCACGCTGCCCGAAGGCGGCGGCGAATTCGAAATCCTGAACATCGACCACAGCGCCTCAGGCGAGCCCGGCCAGGCCGGCACCCGCTACCGCATCGGGCTGGAGCTGCGCAGCGGCGGCAAGCGCGGCCAGAAAGCCTACCTTGCCCTCTTCCTGGACACCTGGCACGACCTGGAATACCTGGTCTGGGGTCCCTCGCGCTTTTACCCGAGACCTTGAAAGTGCGGTGTCCCCGAGCCCTTGTTTCGGGCGAAGGGGCCCTTCGCCCGAGCCACTTTAAGGTCTTAATTGACGTCCGGGCCGAGCCCTGTGGTGGGTATCTTTGCCGCGCATGTCGCAAAACAAGTGGGTTCGCGCCTGGCTTTGGGTCGGGATTCTGATGGTGCTGGTGCAGGTTTCCATTGGCGGCATCACCCGCCTGACGGACTCGGGCCTTTCCATGACCACCTGGGAGCCGATTAAAGGCGCGCTGCCGCCGCTGAGCGAAGAAGCCTGGGTCGCCGCGTTTGACGACTACCGCCGCTACCCGGAATACTACCAGAAGAACGCCGATTTTACGCTGGCCGAGTTCAAGGGCATTTATTGGTGGGAGTACATCCACCGCGCCTGGGCCCGCCTGATTGGCCTGGTGTTTTTCTTTCCCTTCGTCGTGTTTCTGGCCAAAGGCTGGATTGACCGCAAGCTCGGCCTGGCGCTGGTCGGCGTGGTGCTGCTCGGCGCGGCGCAGGCCGCCATGGGATGGATTATGGTGATGAGCGGCATGGACGACAATCCCTGGGTCAGCCCTTACCGGCTTACGGCGCACTTGTTTCTGGCGCTCGCCCTTTTCGCCTGGCTTTACCGCATGGTGCTGCCTGCCAACAGCAGCGGCGGCAAACCCCGCGACGGTCACCAGCGTTTCAAAACCTTGCTATGGGTGCTGACGGCACTGGTGCTGGTGCAGATTGCCTACGGTGGGCTCGTGGCCGGCTCCGACGCGGCCCGGCATTACAACACCTGGCCCGACATGAACGGCGAACTCATCCCAGCCAAGCTCTTCAAGCGCGGGCTGGAATGGCAAACCGTCCGCCACAACAGCATCACGCCGCAGTTTATCGTGAACACGCAATTTCTGCACCGCACCCTGGCGCTCGTGGTGGTGGCTGTGACCGCCCTGTTTTGGTGGCGCACCCGCGGATCGCTCGATCGCGCCCTGCTGCGCGGCGCCAACGCGTTGCTGCTGGTGGTGCTGCTGCAGGTGAGCCTCGGCATAGGAACCATTTTGCTCAGCAATCCGCAGCGCATTCACCTGGAACTCGGTGTGCTGCACCAGCTCTGCGCATTCCTGCTGGTAGGGGTGCTGGTCTTTCTGCACCGAAGTACGGCGCCGGTGGTGGCGCGCTGAACGTGGCGCACAAGGTGTTGCGCTGCCGTGGCGCTGAACGTGGCGCCACAGGGCGGCGCCAGGCTGCCCATGGCCGCTAGTCGCCGCGCTCGGTTCACGGCTCCACGCGTTGCTCGGTTCGCCTTTCGGTTCGCCTTTCGTTCCAGAGCAGGACCGCCGCACCGGTCAGGATGAGCAGGGCCTGCAGGAAAAAGGCCCAGATGACCCCTTCGCCCGCAAAGAAGGGCAGCGCGAACAGGCCCAGCAGCGCAATGCGCACCAGCACGTTCAGGGAGTTGAACACGCCGCCGACGCGGCCGATGGTGTCGTTCGGCACGTGGCTGAACAGCCAGGTAACGCGCAGAATGCGCGTGCCCGCATTGCTGGTGCCCAACAGGAGGAAGGTTCCGTAGAAGAGTGGCAGCCAGTGGTTGACCATGCCGATGAGGAAAAACGACGCCGCCACCAGCGACAGCACGGCAATAGCCCGCGCCCGGCGCGTGCCGCCGAACACCCGCACAATCAGCAGGCCCGCCAGCACCGAACCCAGCGAAAACGCTACCTCCGACCACGCGTACACCGATACGCTGGCTTCCAGGTGATACTCCACGTACACCGCCTGCAGGTAAAACGTAGTAACCAATATGGTGACGAAAATGGCGTAGCTGGCGCTGCCGAACACCAGCACCGCAGGGTGTTGCTTCAACCAGCGGAGCCCGCCGCGCATGCGCTCCCACACGGAGCCCGGCGTGACTTTGCGTTCCGCAATGCGCTGGTAGCGCATAAACAGCAGCAACACAAATGAGACCAGGTAGGTGATGCCGTCCAGCAGCAGCACCTGCTGCAGCGACCAGGCCTCAATGTGCAGACGAGCCCCAGGCGCGAAAAGCCCGCCCAGAAAACCCGGAAGGTTGCCGGGCGAAACGTCCACCCCTTCGAGCAACAGCGCCCCCACCGCACCGGCAAACGCGTTGGTTAACTGCCCTTGCACTTCCAAATAGCTGGTGATGCGGCCGTAGTGCTCTGGCGGCGTGATCTCCTGCCCGAACGCGTAGAGGTTCGGGTAGTGGATGTTGAAAATCAGGATGGTGGTGCTGAACGCTGCCGCAGCCGCCCAGATGGGTACCGTGCCGGTGGCGTAACCCACGGCGGCCATTCCCCCGGAAACCAGGGCCCCGATCAGCGAAGCGGCCAGGAAAATGCGGCGGCGGTCGTAGCGGTCCACCAGCGCGCCGGCGTAGAGCCCCCAAAAAAGCGACACGATGTTGATGGCCATGTAAATGGCCCCGAAAAGCCCCGGCCGGCCCAGAATGGACGCAAAGTACCAGGGAACGGCGATGAGCAATATGCCCTGCGAGGCCCCGGAGATGCTGTTGGCTGCAAAAAGGAGCGCGATCGCCCGGGTGTTCTTCATGGGTACGCGTGCAAACTCCGGTGGCGCAATTTGGGCAAGCCTTGCCTCCGGGGTTTTTGGAAGCACCGACAAAGTCAGCTGCCATAAGCCCGGGCTTGAGGGCGAAGCCCGTAAATTTACACCGACTATGAACGACTTTGGCCCCGCCTTCAACACGGCCTACGGCACCCTGGCCCAGCACTGTTCCTACCGCGAACGCAGCGCCGCCGAGGTGCGCCAGAAAATGGAGCGCATGGGCCTGCAGCCCGAGTGGCAGGACGCGCTGCTCGAGAAATTGCAGCAGGATGGCTTTCAGAGCGAAAGCCGTTTCGCCCGAGCCTTTACCCGCGACAAATACAGCCTCGAAGACTGGGGCCGCATCAAAATCAGGCAGCACCTGCAACAGCGGGGCCTGGATGAAGGCGAAATAGACCGCGCCTTTGACCACATGGAAGAAGCCCTCTACTGCTCCAACCTGCGCCGGGTGCTCTCGCGGCATGCCGCCGGGCTCAAGGGCCACAGCGGCTTTGAGTTGCGGGGCCGGCTGTATCGCTTTGCGCAGAGCCGGGGCTACGAGCCCGCCCTCATCTGGGAAATGATCCGCGAGCTGGGCTATGGCGAAGGGGGAGAGGAGGCCGAGGCCGCGAACTTTTAGCCCGCGTCAACAGTTTAGAATGGGTCTAAACAGCGAATTAGGCGTACTTTTACTCCGCTATGACCCAGACGCAAATCATCAGCTTGTACACGGAGATGACCCCCAACCCGGAGTCGCTCAAGTTTGTGCTCAACAAGATGCTGTACCCCAGCCGCAGCGCCGACTACCAGGAAGGCGACGACACTGCCTCCAGCCCGCTGGCCGCGGCGCTGTTTGCGCAGTTCAGCTACGTGCGCGGCGTGTTCATCATGAACAACTTCGTGACCGTGCGCAAGGATCCCGCGCAGGACTGGTTTGAGATCAAGCGCGAAATCGGCGAGTTCATCAAGGCCTGGGTCAGCGAGGGAAAGGAGATCGTGCTCGAAGCGGCCGAGCCGCAGGCCGACCCGAATGGTCCCCTGAGCAACGCGCTCGACCCCGACGACAGCGTCGAAGACCGCATCCGCAAGATGCTGGATCAGTACGTGAAGCCCGCCGTGGAAATGGACGGCGGCGCCATCCAGTTCAAGGATTTCGAAGACGGCCGCGTCACCGTGATGCTGCAGGGCTCCTGCAGCGGCTGCCCCTCCTCCACCGTAACCCTGAAGGCCGGCATTGAAGGCCTGCTCAAGCGCATGGTGCCGGAGGTTCGCGAAGTGGTGGCCGAAACGGTGTAGGACGGGCGGCAAGATTTCCACAGCCGAGAAAAGCTGGCTGCGCAGGCTGGCGCTGCCTTTAGAAGTACCCTATATTCGCCGTGGTTTAGCGAGGCCCTTCGCCCGCTGTGCTGCGCCCATGAACATTCTCGGAATTTCCGCCTATAATTACGACGCTGCGGCGGCCCTGGTCGTGGACGGCAACGTGGTGGCGGCGGCGCAGGAGGAGCGTTTTGGCCGCGAGCGGCTCTACCCCGGGTTCCCGTCGCGGGCGGCGCGCTTTTGCCTGGACTACGCGGGCCTCAAGACGGCTAACCTGCAGGCGGTGGTGTTCTACGACAAGCCACGGCGCCGCTTTGACCGGCTCATCAAGACGCAGCTGGCGGCGGTGCCGGCCAGTTTCTTTCGCTTTGTCGGCGCCACGCCGGGATGGATGCA
>Ga0172372_10006439_pt1 | contig 16016 bp, 5 predicted proteins | sample LakKiv5m_2_FD_114544 | JGI IMG/M metagenome (GOLD analysis project Ga0172372, IMG submission 114544) | Freshwater microbial communities from Kabuno Bay, South-Kivu, Congo - kab_092012_9.5m | ecosystem: Environmental > Aquatic > Freshwater > Lake | place: Democratic Republic of the Congo...
CAACGCCCAACTCCAGGCGTCGCTCGAGGTGGCGGTCGCCCCGACCCGGTCGGGCTGGATGGCCGCCTCGACCCTGCCCGCCGATCCGGGCCTGGTGGCCGACGGCTTCGCGGTGGTCTCCTCCGTCCCTGCGCCCGGATGGATGCCGATCTCGGCCGCCTCCGCACCCACGGCCCGCTCGGCCGCCGCCTCGGTCTGGACCGGGCAGGAATGGATCATCTGGGGCGGCAAGGTGGTCGGGCAGCAGCCGACGGCCACCGGCGCCCGCCTGCGTCCCGACCTGGATGCGTGGACCGAGATCACCGGGCTGGACGCCCCCTCGGCCCGCAGCGGCCACACCGCCGTCTGGACGGGCACCCAGATGATCGTCTGGGGTGGTTTCGGGTCCGAAGGTTCCTTGAACACCGGAGGCCGTTACACGGCGCAGCCTCAGGGCTGGACGTCGGTTTCGACGGTCGGGGCGCCCTCGGCGCGCAGCGGTCACGCCGCCGTTTGGACCGGCAGCCGCATGATCGTCTTTGGCGGGCGCAATTCGGGTGGCCTGCTGGGCGATGGCGCCTCTTACGATCCGGTCACCGACCAATGGGTGGCCCTTCCGCTCACCGGAGCCCCGAGCCCGAGGTTCGGTGCCACGGCGCTTTGGACGGGCGCGGCCCTTGTGGTTTGGGGAGGCGATGGCGAGAACGCCGGCTCCGGCGCGACGCTGGCCATCAGTCCGGATGGCAACGCGGCCGTCAGTTGGCAGCCCCTAGCCACCGTCTCGGCTCCCTCGGCCCGCCGGGCGGCCGCGACCGCTTGGGACGGTCAACGCCTCTACGTCTGGGGCGGCCAAAGCTCCCAGGGTGTCCTTCTGTCCAACGGTGCGGTGTGGGATTCGCAATCGAACGCCTGGTCCGCCTTGGGAGCCTCCGGCGCACCCACCGCCCGTTTCGACGCCGCCGCCGTGTGGACCGGCGAGGAGTTCGCCGTCTTCGGCGGTTCGGGCCAGACCGGTGGCCAAATCGGTCCGCTCGCCACCGGGGCCGCTTGGAACCCCGCCACGGGCACCTGGCGGCCGCTGCCGTCCCAGGCGGTCGCCTCCGCCCGTTCGGCTCCGCTCTCGGCTTGGACCGGTTCGTTGTGGCTGGTCCACGGCGGCGTCACCATCACGGGGGCCCCTGTGGCTGATCCCCAGCGCCTGGAGGTCCGCCCGCCCTGGTTCCTCTATCGCCGCAGCGCCCTGCCTTCGTCAACCCCGCCGCCGACCCCGCCATGATCCGACTCCTGCCCCTCTTCCGGCACCTTGCTTCCATGCTGCGGTTGGCCTCGGTGCTTGGTCTCGGCGCGCTGCTGCCGCTGCCGGCCTCCGCCCAATGGATCACCCAGACCAACCAGCTCAAGGCGGGATGGAATGCGGTCTCACTCTTCGTGGATGCCGGTCACGCGCCCATCTCCGACGTCATGCCGGCCGATGGCTCCATCGAGGAGGTCTGGCTCTGGAAGCCCTCGTCGACCCAGCAGTTCATCGACAGCCCTCAGTTGCCCACTGGCACCGGCTCGCAGTGGTCCAAATGGACCTTCAACCTGGGGCCCTCTTCCGAGCTGCAGCGCCTCATCCCCAACGCGTCCTACTACGTCAAGGTGAAGGACTCGGCCACGACCTACTCTTGGCTACTCAAGGGCAAGCCCGTGGCTCCCCAGTACACATGGACCAGTTCGGGCCTGAACTTCATCGGATTTCCCGTGCCGGACGGCAACATGGGCTACGAGCGCTTCTTCCAGCCGGCGCCCTCGCTGCTGGAGACCGCCGAGATCTTTCGGTCCCCGGGCGGGGCCTTTGGTGCGGGCAACCCGGCGCGGGTCTTCGATACGGCCCGCACGGTGTTCACCCGAGGCGAAGCCGTCTGGATGCGCGTGGCCGCCGGCTACAACCGGTATTTCGGGCCCTTCGAGGTGAACTTGGCGGGCAACCGGTCGATCCAGTTCGGCAAGTCCGGCACCCAAGCCAGCTTCCGTATCCGCAACCAGTCCAATTCCACGAACGTCATCAGGTTGCAGGTGCTTCCCTCGGAGGTCGCACCGAACGGCCAGACGCCCATCGTGGGGCTGCCTCCGTTGATCCTGAGGGGGGTCTTGGACCCGGCCACCTTGAAGCATACGGCGATTCCTCTGTCCACCAACGAGGTTGCGGATGCGGCGGATCCAGAGGATCCAGCGGATCCCGACGGGGTGAGCTGGACCTTGCCCCCGCAAGGTCGGCCGGGTTCCGATGTCCAGGTGGTGCTGGGTATCGCGCGGGATCAGCTGGCCGGCAAGCCGGGTGACATGAGCGCCTGCATCCTCAGGATCACGGATGCCGCGGGTTTGCTTCAGGTGGACCTGGGTGTCAGTGCGATCACGGGAGAGACCTCCGGCCTCTGGGTGGGTGAGGCCCGTGTCACTCAGGTGGTCCAGTATCTCAAGACCTTTGAACGGGATCCTGTGGGCAACCCCGTGGTGAGCCTCACGGAAAATGGAGGGGCCTATTCCGTCCTGATCACCAATGAAGTGGCTGGCGGGGTGAGCCGCCCGTTCCCGATGCGACTCATCGTCCACCACGACGGTACCAATTCCGTGCTCCTTCAGCGGGTGTTCCTTGGCCTCGATCCCCAGACCAACGCCATCGTCGCCACCCAGCAGCGCTTCCTCCACCCGGCCATGCTTGGCTCGGCCCGTCGCATCTCGGCTGCCCACCTGCCATGGTCGGCCCAGAACACCCCATGGTCCATGACGCTCACCGGCAACGTGTCCCGCGTGGAGATCTCAACTCCCTACGACAGTCCATCGGTGAACCCATTCATCCACCAATACCATCCCGACCACGACAACCTGAACGCCTCGTTCAGTCAGGTGCTCCCGAAAGGCAAGGAGTCCTACTCCGTCAAGAGAACCCTTTGGCTCAGCCAACAGTCGGCTGGGTTCGACTACCAAAGTCGGACTTCCGGATCGCTCGACCGCAATGGGGTGTACGACGAGACCATCGAGATCGGTGCCTCAGGCTCCAATGTCCGAACCTTCCGGGTTCTGGGCACCTACACCCTCAATCGTATCAGCGACCTGCCGACGTTGACCCGTTGATTCGATCCCGACCCCGCATTCCTTTCTGCAGCCACCCCCAACCCAAGACGCTATGACCCAGTCCCTCCAGAGCCCGTCCTTCCTGCGGATTCCCGCCACGCCGATCGGCCGGGGCAGGATGGCGGCCTTCCTCGTTCTTTGGCTCGGCCTCTTCGCAGGCCTCGCTCAAGCCCAGAACGGCTTCCCGCCCAGCCTGATGTCGTATCAGGGTTTCCTGGTGGATGCCAATGGCAACGCGCTGGCACCGAGCACCCCGCAGAACTTCTCGGTGGTCTTCCGCATCTACGGTTCCCCCTCGGGCACCGACAGGCTGTGGACCGAGGCGCAGACGGTAACCATCGACAAAGGCAACTTCTCGGTGGTTCTGGGTGAGGGTGGATCCGAGGGAAGCGAGATCCGGCCCGACTTGGCGACCGTCTTCAACTCGAACAAGGCGTCGGATCTGTACATCGGCATCACCGTCAAGGGGGTGAGCAATTCCGAAATCCTGCCGCGCCTTAGGCTGTTGACGTCGCCTTACTCCTTTCTCGCGCGGACGGCCAACAGTCTTGCCGGAAGCGACGGGGCGGCTCTCATCAATTCCTCGGCGGGACGCCTGAGGATCGGTCAGGCGCTCCAGAGCACCGGGGGCAACAACCGTGGGGCCAATGCCGTAGACCTGCAGGTGGCGCGTCAAACGACCGCACCCGCCCAGGTGGCCAGTGGCGCGACCAGCGTGATCTCGGGCGGTCAGAACAATACGGCTTCCGGCGAATTGTCGGTGATCGCTGGCGGCAGCGGGTCCACCGCCTCGGGCCGCGGTGCCGTGGTGGGTGGCGGTGAAAACAACACGGCCTCGGGGCTGTTCGCCACCATCCCGGGCGGCCAGAACAACCTGGCCGGCGGCATCTACTCCTTCGCCGTCGGTCGGCGGGCGCGGGCGACACATCCCGGAAGCGTCGTGTTCGGGGACAGCACCGACTCGGACAAGAATTCCAGCGGCGACAACCAATTCTTCATCTCAGCAGCTGGCGGCGTGGGCATCAACTCGGCCCCGGCCGCTGGGTCGGCCCTCACGGTTTCCGGCAAGCTGAAGTCCGGGAGCGGCGAGTTCGATTCGATCACCGTGGCCACCGTTTCCGCCACTTCGGTCTCCGGGTTTGGCACGGTGCCTGTCGGGGGGATCATCCTCTGGTCTGGAGCCGACAATGCCGTTCCCACCGGATGGGCGTTGTGCAATGGCCAGACGGTCAACGGTCGAACCACGCCCAACCTTCAAGGCCGGTTTGTGATCGGGTCATCGTCGGGTCGCAGCGTCGGTACCACCGGCGGTGCCGAGTCGGTCACTCTGACGATCAACCAATTGCCGGCACACAATCACGTTGTATCCGGCAACACCAGTTCGTCAGGGGCCCACACCCATCCGTTCCGGACTTTCCACGCCAACTTCAAACATTCGGGCGGCGCCAGCGAGGGATCCACCAAGGATGACGGGGATGGTTCGTTCACCGACAACAACGCTGTTGGATCGGCGGGTGACCACACCCACTCCATCAACCTGACGTCCGGGTCCACCGGTGGTGGCCAAGCCGTGGGCATTCTGCCTCCGTTCTACGCGATGGCTTACATCATGCGGGTCCAGTGATCGCGGTCTCACCCTCGGTGGACTTCCAAGCGACTGTTGCCATGAAAATCTTTCCGCTCTTCCGGTTCCTGGGTCTGGTCCCGGTGCTGTCGGCGAATCTGCTGGGGCAAGCCTTTCCCAAGGAACCCTTGGAGCTGCGACAGTCCTCGGCGACAGTCAATATGAGCTCCTATCGGGGGGTTCCCCTGTCCAACATCCGCAACAACCCCGGCGGCTCCGATGGTCGGGCTCCTGCCGTCGGCAGCCAATTGCCTCCACTCCCGGCCGGGGCTCCGACGGTCCGGCAGTACCAATCGGTGATGAGCTTCGGCGGTGGGGTACGGATCAGTGGGCCCGCCACCAGTCCGCCGTCCCTCGCCACCAACCGAAGCCTGGTGGCCAATGCGGTCAGTTTGAATCTGCCCCGGTTGGGAAGATCCAGACCTACCCATGTGCTCCTGCGGGCCCGCATCGGCAGCCCCGTGGTGGCCCGCGGGGTCGATTTTCTCTTCGGCTCGATCATCCCGGTGCCGGATACCGATGAGTTCGGCGTCCTGTTGTCTTCCCGGAACCTCCGCCCGGAGAATTATTGGTCTGCCGAACCGTTCAGCACCAACGACCATGCCGGGGCGCCCTACTACTGGAGTCCGAATGCCCGGGTGGTGTTCGCGACCAAGCCGGGTTTGGTCGAGATCATCTGGCGGAAATCCCAAGGCTCGAGCGCTCCTCCGGGCAGCCCCACCAATTCCGTCTTGGAGGTTGGCCAGTATTACACTCTCTTCGCCAAGAAGGTGTTGGTATCGGGCTCCCTGGTGAGGCCCTCGCGCACCATCTACTGGACGCAGGGCGATTTCACGAAGATCGGCAAGCCGGTGGCTGTTCCGGGCAACCGGGTTGCGGACATCGAAGTGGCCTACAACGAGCAGGTGCCCGCCCGCGTGGCAAAGGAGTACGAGGGCAGCCTCCCGGTGGTGCCGAACCTGGGCACCAACGTGCTCCAGGAGACGCGGACGCTCTGGTTCGACCGCTCCACGTCGCAAATCCTCGCTTACAACGTCGAGGGACGTGTCTTTGTGGAACTTCTTGGCGATGCCAATCCCGACAAGCGGAGCCGCAAGCATCTGGGTTTCGAAATCGTCGACATCTTGCAGCAACCCACTCCCCAAAACCTCGTGGTGGAGTTGGGCGAGCGCCTCTGGCCCTATGGCGCCCCGAGGATGTTGGGCACCAATGTCTACGACTTTGCCGACGTGTCGGCCGGAGGGGCGGAACTGATTCCCGACCCTATCCAAAAGGTGGGAGACCGGTTCATCGAGGTCAACACGCCCAGCACGGCGCAGTCCAAGGAGCTGTACGCCGTCCGAGAGACCAAGAACCAGAACGACGCGCTGGTTTACTGGATGGAGGAGGGGGTCGAGGGGTTGCAATGGCCCAGGGTCTTTGCCCGCTACTCCATGATCTGGCCCGCTGCCGTCACCGACTACAGCCACTTCCTGCGGCCTACCGTGACCTCGGCGGGCGATGCCAAGGCCACCGGGGTGCTGATGGATGCCGCCAACGCCCCACTGTTGATCTATCAGGACACCCCGGAGCAGCCGAGGGCGTTCCTGGACCCGGACCTGATCTTCTACACCCACCTCACCTCGACCTATCCAGCCCACCGGTCTCTGCTGCGCTACACCAGCGGAAGCCGGATGCTCTTCGAGCGGGTCTTCTCGTGGTTGGACGTCAACCTCGTGGCCACCAATTGGTTGGGCACCGTCGTAACCAACCTGGCGGCGTGGAACCCGGTCTCACGAAGCCTTGCGTTGCCGGCCACCCTGCAATCCCCCCGCATCGATGTCCGGAACGTGGATGTCGGTCAGCGGGTGTTGCCACCCTCCGGGGAGACCGGTGATGGCGGAGGCACCAACTACCTTGCTGGTTTCGTCCGATCCGGCCGCTCTTACCATCCAGGAGCCTACAAGAACCCCTTCTCGGCAGGATTCGAGGCAGCCAACCGGTCCTCCATCCTTCCCGTCAACGCCATTCCGGGAAGCAACACGCTGGAGATCTGGTGGTTCCGGCGCAACGCCACGCTGGTCCAGGCGGGCTTGAACACGGTGGCGTGGCCGTCGGTCTTCGGCCGGTACACGATCCAGTATCCGGCCCAGCCTCGTGAGATTGTGCTGGCGAGCAACGCCGGCACGGGCGGTCTGGATAGCCTCGAGGCCAAGGGTTCCATCTACTACGAGAACGACCCCGCAGCCGTCGGCTACAATCCCAACGAGGAGCATGCACTGATGATCGGCGGCCAAGGTTGGGCCTTGCGGGACGACCTCAACATCACCTCGGGCGGCAACTTCTCGTCGTTGCCCTTCGTGCTCATCGACCACACGGGTTCGGACGGGCGGCCCAGCATGGCCGTCTTCAAGGTTCTCCGGGAGAAGCCCGTGGCCGGCCTGCTCTTCGACTACGTGGTCGAGGCCGGCCGCATCCTGCAGGCGCCCATGCCCCTGCCTCTCTTGCCACCGCCGGTGGAAGGCGAGGGCGTGGCCCGCGTGAACTACAACCTGGAGATCCGTCCAGCGGCGGGGCAAGGCAACCTCCCCGTCAATTGGTCGGAATCGAGGGATGCCGACGGTCCGTTCGGCCACTACAAGTCCTTCAGCATCCGGGACCGCAAGGACTCCTTCTGGGTGTACCGCGGATTGCATCAGGAGCCCGATCTCCGGTCTGGCCGGTACAACCCCACCAGCAAGGGCTTCGAGGCGCTCCCGCAGGCCACCGCCATTTCTGGCCGTCCCTTCAAGTATTACATCCATGCCTCCCGGCGGGCGGAAGGTTTGTTGGTCAAGCCCGTCGCCGGAGTCTCATTGCCCGACTGGATGGTGACCGATGCCGATGCCGGTGGGATCTTCCTGGCTGGTACGCCTTACAGCGGATCGGTGATGACCCGGCGGACCTACGATCTGGAGGTCATCGACGTGGGGCTGGGTCTGACCAACCGTCATGCGGGTTTGGCAGCGTTTTCGCTAGCGGTCCAGACCAGTGGTGCGGAGGTGACCCAGGTCGCATTGCTCATTCCCGGCCAAACCGTGGACGGCCAACCGGTGACCTTCACGGGCCGTCCCCCCTTCTTGGCCGATCGGTCGACCGATGCCAACAGCTTCCGCATGCGCTTCTACTACAAGACCGAGGAAGGTTTTGCCTGGCCAGGCCGTCCCCCGGTCGCCGTGGGCAGCATCGTGCCCTACCTTCGTCCCCGGGGAGCCGTGGCGGGAACGTTCAATGGCGTGCCCGATGCCAAGGCTACCGCCTCGCTCGACATCGTGTACCGGCCGGCGTGGCCGGCCCTGCCGCCAGTTCTGCAGCCCGGCCAAACCCTGACGGGCCCGATGAATGGTCTTCCCGCGATCCGGGGTCAGACCAGTGCCGAGGTGCTCTATCAGCAGTCTGTTGCCACGAACATGACGCTGGCCAAACCCAGCGTGGTGCTCATCGATCCGACGCAGAAGAAGACCAAATCCTTGGACTCGGTCGAGTTGACCCGGCTGCCCTCGGGCATTCTCACCGAGGCGAATCAGGGCCTGACCTACTTCCCCAACCTGCCACCCCATCTGGCCTCCCGCGTGTACTACGACCCGAACGTGGGCCGAGGGGGGTCCCTGGTGCTGAAAGGTGAGTTCAAGGACGAGCCGGTGGGTGAGAAATACTTGCAGCTCAATGTCCTGAGGGGCACGGCGGCCAAGCAGGACCTGCAGTCGGTGCTCGACCTGTGTCCCGCCTCGCCCTCGGATGAGAAGACGAAGTGGGACAACTTGGTGAACAGGCTGACCGCCGTGGTGGACACGTTCATTGAAAATCCGAATGTGCCCGGGCAGTACGTCCCCGATCCCTCGCTCAGGACCAACGTCACCGTGGGCAACATGGTCGAAATCCGCAGCAGCGAGACAGCCATCGATTCCTACGCCTTGAGCGCCTCCGGCCCAGGTTATGGCATGGTGTCGGTGATTGTCGGCAATGGGCGGGCCTTCACGCCCCCCGGCGAACCGGTCTCGGTGCATGTGCTGCGTGTGGCCGGGGGCCTGTGGCCCGGCGAACTCAAGGTCGTTCCCTCGGCCAATCCGCTCAATGAACTGCTGACCTTGCAGCATACGCCCGACCTCGCCGGTCGCTTCGACGAGTTCGAGTACGAGTGGCGCATCGGCGCCCCGGTCGATGGAGCCCCGCCACCGATGGACGCCGGGATGACCCAATGGAAGTCCCTGCAGTTCGGTGCCGGCCTTCCGAGGTACACCCTGGGTGGGGCTGGCGTGCAGGTGCTGGCCGACAACTACCTGACGATGCGGTACCGGTCGGTCAACACGGCCGACCCGGTCATCGGACAATGGTCGCGCTGGACCGAGCCTCAACTGGCCGAAGGCTGGATCAAGCGGGTCTTGGCCGGCATCAACCCATTCCAGCAGCGCGTCAAGGATCTCTACAACAACGCGGTCAACACCGACGTCAGCGTCATCAGCCAAGCCGGTCGCCGCTGGGAGGGCGCCATCGCGCTCAGCCTCAAGAACATCAACAATTCCGGGTTGTTGGAGATCTATGAGACGGTGCTCCGGCGCGGACGCGACCTGAGCATCGACGCCGGGATCAACTACGGCCCGGCCAACGACGCCCTGCTCCTGGTGGCCGGCTACCTCAACGACCTGTACTCGCTCCTGGGCGACGAGGCTGCCGCCGATGCGGACAATCCCACGATCGCCACCGGCACCGGGGGCGCCTCCGACGGCAGTGTGGCCACCGCCAAGTTCAGTTTCGCCGGCCAGATGGCGTCGCTGCTGGAGGAGGAGCTGGCCTTGCTGCGCGGTCGCGACGACTTCATGCAGCCTGGCGTGCAGACGGCACCGGCCTACAACCGCCTCTATTGGAACTTCACCCGAGGCATCAACTCCGGGGAGGTGATCTACACCGAGAACTACAACATCAAGGACCTCAACACCGATGGTGTGATCGACGCGGCCGATGCCGCCAAGGCCTACCCGCAGGGGCATGGCGACGCCTACGGCCACTACCTCACGGGCCTCAAGGGCTACTACGGCCTGCTCATCAACAACAAGTTCGACTGGGTACCCCGTTCCGAGGCCGTGACCATTCTCGGCAAGGCCATCCAGGTGGACTATGTGGACGAGCGGAAGTTCGCCGCCGCGGCGGGCTCGGTGGGTCAAACCGGTCTCGAGGTCCTGAAGTTGGTCTTCCGCCAAGCCTATCGTTCGGAAGGTTCGGTTGGTTGGGACCGCTTCGGCGAGACCCGCAAGAACACCAACCGCGTGGTCACCACCGAGCGGCATTGGGGCTTGGACCATTGGGCCACCCGGGTCGGTCAGGGCGCCTACGTGAATTGGGTGGTGGGCAACTCCATGTTGCCCGAGGTGGATCCGGACCCGACGCATGAGGGCATCCAGAAGATCGACCGCACGACGGTGCCCGAGTTGGGCCAGTTGCCCTTGATCTACCGCGAGGTGCAACAAGTGCTCGACAACGCCGAGGCGGGCCTCACACCGCTGGGCTTGCCGCGCGACAGCCTGGCGCTGGACATCAATCCCAACGTGGTCACCGGTGCCAGTCCCAAGGGACACTTCGAGCAGTTGTACGACCGCACGGTGGGCACGCTAGAGAACGCCGCCATGGCCTTCGAGGAGGCCCGGACGATGTCCGCGGCCATCCGCTCGGAGGGGGATTCGCTCGAGGAGGTGAAGGCGAAGATCGAGGACAACGAGCGGGCGCTGACCACCAAGCTCATCGAGCTGTATGGCACGCCCTACACCGATGACATCGGGCCGGGCAAGACCTACCCGCAGGACTACTCGGGTCCTGATCTTATCCACTACCTGTACGTGGACATGCCGGAGTACGTCTTCCCCGAATCCACCGGCGAGAACGGCCGGGAGTTCAGCATCCCGCTGCCCGGGGTTCCCAAGGCGTGGGAGACCAACACATCGGGCAATTTCTATGGCATCTGGGAGGCGGACAAGGCGGCCAACTCGGCCTTCTACAACGCCATCCAGTTCCCGCAGTTGACCAATTGGTTCATTACCGTCACTTCCGAGGGCTACACGCCGCGACCCGACGACTGGACCGGCCGCCGGAAATTCCCGGGCCGCATCCAGCAGGCGATCTCCGGCGTCGCGGCCGCAGAACGTCGTTTGGCGTTGTCCTTGGACGATGTGATGGGTGGGCGTGAGGATTTCCAGAAGGCTGTGGACCTGTTCAAGGCCAACTGGCAGACCACCGGACAAATCTACGACAAGGAGCGGGATTTGCTCATTGCGCAGCAGACCTTCCAGTCGGTGAACCTGGCGAACGATCTTTTCGAACTCTTCACCGAGAAGACCAAGGCGACCGCCAAGAACCTGTCGCAGGCCGTCAAGGACGCCCTGCCGCAGTCGCTCGTCGCCGGTTTGGCGGCCGGTGGCGACCTGACCTCCGGAGGTCGCGCGGCGATCGAGGCGGCCGGTGGCGTGGTCGAAGAGGCGCTGGATGCCATCAAGGTGGCCCGCACCGTGGTGGTCAAGGCCCTCGAGTTTGCCACCACCACCGCCGACCAGTGGTCGCAGATGGACTACATCAAGCCCCGGGAGAAGAAGATGGAACTTCGCCAGTCGCTCAACGACCTGGCGCTGCAGTTGCAGGACGTCCACGGATTGCTCTGGAAGGTCAACGAGCGCCGGCGCGAGCTGGACGACGCGCAGATGAAGCTCCGCAGCCTGGTGGCCGAGGGCGAGCGCATCCAAGCCGACCGGCAGGCGTTCCGATTCCGCGCTGCGGCAGCCATCCAGGGATATCGTACCCGCGACGTGGCCTTCCGCCTCTTCCGCAACGAGAAGCTCGACCGGTACGAGACCTTGCTGGATCTGGCGTCCAGCTACTCGCTCCTGGCGGCCAACGCCTACGACTACGAGACCGGCCTGCTGAAGGGCCAGAGCGGCAGGGCCTTCGTGGACCGCATCATCCAGGCCCGCGCCTTGGGCGTGGTGCGCAATGGCCAACCGCAGTTCACCGGCAGTTCCGTCGGCGACCCTGGCCTGTCCGGCGCCCTGGCCGAGATGAACGCCGACTGGCAGGTGCTCAAGGGCCGTCTGGGGTTCAACAACCCCGACGCCTACGGCACCACCGCCTCGCTGCGCACCGGCAACTTCCGCATCCTGCCCGGGACCGATGGCGACACCGCCTGGAAGGACGTGCTCAACCGCGCCCGTCGGGACGACGTCCTGCAGGACGTCGACGTGCGCCGCCTGTGCATGCAGTTGGACCGTGGCGACGGCCTGGCGGTGCCGGGCCTCATCCTCGAGTTCTCCACCACCATCGCCGACGGGCTCAACCTCTTCGGCCAGCCGCTGGCGGCGGGCGACTCGGCCTTCCATCCGAGCGCCTTCGCCACGAAGATCTTCGGCATGGGCGTGGCCCTCGAGGGCTACAAAGGCATGGACAACCCGTTCCCGAACACCGGGGCGGTGAGCGGTTCCGGGGCCGTCTCGCCGGCCGACCCGAACCTGGCCTTCATGGACTCCACCGCGATGGCGGCGACCCCCTACGTGTACCTGATCCCCGTGGGCCTGGACTCCATGCGCAGCCCGCCCCTGGGCGACCAGAGCACCATCCGCACCTGGTCGGTGCAGGACGTGACCGTGCCGATGCCCTTCAACATCGGCAGCTCGGATTTCTCGACCAAGCGCCTGTGGCAGAGTTCCGAATCCCTCACCGAGCCGCTGTTCTCGATCCGCAAGCACCAAGCGTTCCGCCCGGTGCCGACGGCGGCCGTGTTCACGCCGAACATCTATGGCGGCAGCGGTGGGCTGGCGCGCTCGCAGTTCACCAACTCACGGCTCATCGGCCGGTCGGTGTGGAACAGCCAGTGGAAACTGGTGATCCCCGGCCAGACGCTGCTGAACAACCCCTCGGAGGGCCTCGACCGCTTCCTCCAGAGCGTGAAGGACGTGAAGCTGCACATCGTGTCCTACTCGTACTCGGGCAACTGAACCATTGCTGACCATGCGAATCCTTCGCCATCTCCTTGTGGCCGCGTTGTTGGGGGTGCTGGGGCATCAGGCCTTGGCCTTCCCGCCGCTGCCGCATCACACCGTGTACGGCCTGGTCCGGGACGAGTTCGGCAATCCGCTGATCTCGCCGGGCACCGAGCTGACGCTCGAGACCCTGGCCGGCACGACCATCACCACCACGGTGGTTCCCGGTCTCGAGGCCGGGGTGAACTACCGCATCGAGGTGCCGGTGGACGCCGGCCTGACCTCCGACCTGTATCGCCCGACGGCGATGCGGCCCACGGCGCCGTTTCGCATCCGCGTGAAGATCGCGGGCCGCACCTATCTGCCGATCGAGATGAAGGCCAACATGGCGCTCCTGGGCCAGCCGGCGCAGTCGTCGCGGGTGGACCTGACCCTGGGCGAGGACACCGACGGCGATGGCCTGCCCGACGGGTGGGAGCGTTCGGTGATCGCGGCGGGCAACCTGGGCCTCACCCTCGAGGGGCTGAAGCCCGGCGACCGCCTCAACGGCAACGCGCTCTCGGTGCTGCAGGCGTACCTGGCCGGAACCTATGCATGGGATCCGAAGGATGGCTTCCGCCTGGACATCGTGGAGTTCTCTGCCGCCGACCCGGTGCTGGAGTTCATTGCCCTGCGGGGTCGCAGCTACACCATCTCGGCCTCGGACGACCTGGTGACCTGGCGGCCGATGAAGTTCCGCGTACGGGGTTCGGCGTCGGAATCCCCGGTGTCTTTCCACCAGACCACCCAGCTCACGCGCGTCCGCGCGGTGGTGACCGGTGCCGACCCGGGCTCCGCACCGGTTCCCGCCCCCAAGTTCTACAAACTGCTGGTGAAGTGACCCGGCAATGAGCGGTGACACGCCGACGGGAGGAGAACCTGGATCGCGGTCCCGGTCCGGTTTGATGAACCGGGCGGCGGTGGTGGTGGGGTTCCTGTTCCTGGCCGTCCTGGGGTTGGTGGTCGGGCTCCGGCGGTGGGGCTCCCCGGCTTCGATGGCGGCCATGGAGACCGTGGGCCGCGACCGGTTGATCCTGCGGGATGGGCGATGGATGAAGACCGACGAGACCAACGCATTCACCGGATTGATGGTGGAGTTCTATCCCGACGGGACGCTGCTGTCGCGCTCGGCGGTGTCCAATGGCGTGCTGCACGGGGTCTCGGAAGGCTGGTGGACCAACGCGGTGCTGGCCGTCCGGGAGGTCTTTGTGGCGGGCAAGTCCCACGGTACTCGAACCAAGTGGAACGTGATGTCCCATCGGATAGCCGAAACCACCATATCACAGGGTCAGATCCACGGATACCACCGGGAATGGCACACCAACGGCACGTTGGCCTTGGAGGTCACGATGTCCCAGGGCAAGCCCCACGGCCTTTCGCGCAAGTGGAGCCCCGACGGTTCCCTGGCCGGGCAGTGGACCCTGAGCAACGGCGCCGTGGTCGCCAAGGTCACCAACACGGTGGAACTGCAGGCCCTGGCCCAAAAAGGAGGCACGCCGTGAGTTGGCGAATCTTGAACCGGATGCTCCGGGTAACCGCTCGCCTCGCGTGCCTCTTCGCCATACCTCGCGTTGGTCCCCGCGGTCTGAAGTCGCTTTTCGGGGTCCTCACCCTCGTTAGCGTTTCTCCCAGGGTGATGGGAGGGGATCCGGTTGCGTGGTGGGTGGCTGATGACTTTTCGACGGGCTCTGCGAACTGGGTAGACCGGATCGGCAAAAAAGTGGCCGTCTCCTATGGTCAGTTGAACAATGCGCAAGGGGTTGCTTTTGACAATGGACCGGTGAAGGCGACCGGCCAGTTCAGGGGTGGCGCGGCCAGTGCGGGAATCGTCCTCGATGGAGTCAACGACTATTTCGAAGTGACGGCCGACAATAACCCGGTCGCCGGGCAGAAGACCGTAACTATCGTTGCACTGTTCAAGGCCTCCCAGCCTTCGACGGGAATTGATGGCAATCACTGGCGGTATCCGGGCCCGATCAATGCAGAGGCACCCGGGGCTCCGAATGATTTTGGTTTGACCGTGGGCGCCGATGGGAAGGCTCACGGCTTCTTCAACGACGCGATACCTACGACGTCTCCTGTCGTGGTTGTAGACGGTTTACCGCATACGTTGGTGCTGACTTGGTCGGCAAAGGATCTTGGAAACGGCCTGACAGGTGATGGCATCGCGCGGTTCTACGTCGACGGTGTCCTTCAAGGCAGCCTTGCTACGGACGCCGGCTCGGGCATCGTGAACTACGGGATGCGTTTTGGTCGGGATCGTGAAACAACCGATCGGTGGTTCCGCGGTACGCTGGGTGAATTGAGATTCTATGCCTCGATCGAGGATCCGACCGAGATCCACAAAACCATGGCCGGTCAGAAGCAACTTTTGGTCAATTCGGAGTTCACCTCAGTCGGGCAGGATGGAGTTACTCCGTCGGGTTGGAGTTCCTCGGCGGGCTTTGTTGTGCCATGTGGGGCCTACTGTGGTGGATCCGATACAACGCCTGCTTGGGATGGAAACAATCTCCGCTTCGGCTTCAGTCCGTCGGCAATCGTAATTCAGGAGGTCTCAGTCGATGGTGTCTCCGGTCTGAGTCGATTCTTGCTGGAGTATGAGGTTGGGAATGTCATTGTTTCGGGGTTGTATTCCGTGAAAGCGGAATTTCTGGACGCCGGAAGACAGGTTCTGGGTTCTATAAGAAAACCTATTTCGTCTTGGGAAACAGCACCCTCTCCTGCCACGACCCAGAGCCTTGTCCTATCACGATCGTCGACGACGTGGTTCAGTCAGATTGCTTCGGTGCGAATATCCGTCCAAGGAACTCAAGGTTCTGGTTCAATTCCATCGCACATTTGGAGTGGTCACTATGGCCCGGCCTTTGGATTCGTTCGACTGTGGGCGGAATCCGGCAAGCCAACGGCGCCTTTGCTCGCGGGCAAGAATGCTCCGATCCAAGTGGTCGTCGACAACGACTATGCGCTCCTCGCGGGTTCTGTTTCCGGTCCCACGCGTCTAGTGTACCAACCAGGAATCGGCGGATGGAGTAGTCAGTTTTCATCAAGTGTAAGTGGTAGTGTCCGCATGAACCTGCTTGAAGGCGAGTCTCACCTATATCTTGTTGCGATGGGTGGTGGCGGAGCAGAAGGGGTGCAGGGCAAGATCAATGGAGTTGATCTCACATCGCTTGCAGTTCCGAGAGTGCAGACCGCGGTCGGTAGCCAAGGAGGTTACCGTGATATTTCCGGTTCATGGTATGGATTTAGCCCCTCGTATGTCCAAGATGGAGGGTTTTCCG
>Ga0172372_10006441_pt1 | contig 16012 bp, 16 predicted proteins | sample LakKiv5m_2_FD_114544 | JGI IMG/M metagenome (GOLD analysis project Ga0172372, IMG submission 114544) | Freshwater microbial communities from Kabuno Bay, South-Kivu, Congo - kab_092012_9.5m | ecosystem: Environmental > Aquatic > Freshwater > Lake | place: Democratic Republic of the Congo...
ATTGAAGCGTTCATTAACTCAATTCCACAATGTTCGCATTTAATACCTCCACTAACCTCACTTTGTAGTTTTTCAATTTCTTTTATCTTAGTTTCGGTCTCAATTTTATTGGTTAATTCTACTTGGTAATCCTCTTTAACCTTATCGTGTTTATCTTCGTGATAAAATTCAGAGGGCTCAACAACTTTAATTTCTTTTAATTGTTTTTCAACCCCATTCTTTTGGGTTTCTAATGTTTTAATCTCATCTTCAACTTTTGTTGGTTGTAATAATAAAAGCTCCTTATTAATATCGGTAAACTTTTTATTAACTAGACCATCCTTATATTCTTTACCTTTTATAATTCTATCTTTAACATCTTTTAATTTAATCTCTAATTCTGAATTACTTAAATTAAGTTGTTTAATAGTTTCTTTATGGGTTTCGTTATCTGATTTTAATTGTTCACTGTTATAAACATTTGAAATCATTGATTTTGAAAATTCTGAATATATTTCTTTGGCGGATTCTTCTTTCTTTTTTAAGAAATCAAGCCCCATAAATCTTGATAATACTTGACCCCTAGCAGTTGGTTTAGAATCAATTAAATCCTCCAAATTTGTTGCAGTAGTTAAGATGGTTATTAAGAAATCTTCTTTTGAACCAATTGATGTTTTAATAAAATTTTCAGTTTCTCTTCTTTGTTCGCCACTAAAACTTTGAAAACTACCATCGGATAACTTTTTAAAGAAATCTAGTTCTGTTTTAACAGTCCAATCACCTGACTTAGATTTTTTCCTATCTATATTTCTAACAATAACATATTCATCACCATCAATTATAATTTCACCTTTAACACTGACTTTATCTACATCAGTAAATCTATTAAAGATTTCTTCTGCCTTAGAAGTTTTAGTAGTTTCATTAAAGAATAAAAACAATAATAAATCGACAGTTAAAACTGTTTTACCACCAAAATTAGGGGGGTCAGACTCAACAACCGATATACCGTTACATTTATCAAAATCTAACTTTTGTTTTTGTCCGTAGGATAAAAAATTTGAAAATTCTATGTTTTTAATGTACCACTTTTTAAATGTTGTAATTTCAGGATTATTTAAAGATATCCTGTTATCAACAATAGAATCTAAGTTTAAGATAGCATCTAAATGGTTTAAATTTGATTTACTATCTAAATAAGATTTAATTAATTCTGTTTGGTAGTTTTTATCTAAAAGATTAATCGAAACGTCAACACTTTGAACTAAGTCTTCTGTTTGAGATTTAGTTTTTGTAATAACATTTACGTTGTTTGTGTTATATTTTTTTTCGAAATAGTGTTTAACACTTTTTAATTTTTCTTGTGTGAAATTCTCCTGATAATCTTCCCATATTACTCTAATATAAGGATTCTCATACGAAGAGATTTTTAAATTTTCATTCATAATTTTTAAGTTAAAGGTTATAGGGGGATTAAAAAGGTCAGTCTGATTACTCAGACTTACCTTCCGAATCGGAACTTTCAGTTTTTTCTTCTGTACCCACCAGTTCTTCATTACTTAAATTTACGTTTTCATTTTCTTCATTTTCTGTCGACGCTGAAAGACTCTCAAATTTTTCTTGTAGTTCTTTTAATTTTGTTTCATACATTTCAGTAAATGCTTTCTGAAACTTTTGTTTTTGAATCCCAAGTTCAATATTTCTTTTTTGAACTCTTTTTCTGTGCGTTTTTGCACCACCTCTTTTTTTTGATGTTGGCATATATTTGTTTTTAATTGTTACTAGACCTATTTTGTTCAAACCACTCTATGATTGAGTTTATTGCCCATACCGCTCCTGAAGCAAGAATCCCATCTAAAAATATTGAATACCATTCATTCGTTCCAAACAAAGTATTTGTTGGTGAGAAAAAAGTTAATGATAAGAAAAATCCAACCCAAGTACTTGTGCACATCATACACGAAACTAAATCAGATATGAATTTAAAAAGGGGTCTTAATGGAAAACCTTCAGTGTTTCCAATTGAACTAATGAAATCTCTTGGAGATTGGAATATTGAACCATATACCAGTATGTTTGACATACCATAACTTATTATAAACCAAGTTAAAATTTTAATTTCCATATTATTTATTTTCTTCTAAAAAATTATTTATTTCTTCTTCTGTTGGGACTAGGTCTTCTTTAAACTTTTGCAAATATAATTCTTTTTTCTCAATTGGTATAACTTTTTTTTCTAATCTAATATTTTTTTCATCAATTTTTTTTATATAAAAGACTAAAAAGTGGTCTTGAGTATTATTTTGTTTGTTTATTATACCGCTTAAATTTTGAACTTTTGTTCCACTTTCCGGTGTATTTGCCACTTCAAATACTCCTCTAACTAATACTCCTCGTTCTCCTTTTACCGCATACTCTTCAGGATTATCAAAAACTTTGTCCAATAAATCGTGTAATTCTTGTCTTATTAATTCTTCTGACCCCATCTCATTTGCGGGTCTTTCAGGTGAATAAGTTAATACGATTTTTTTGGTAGGTTCAAATGTTTCAGCGTTATAAAATGTTGGCGTTATACACGCTCCGTCTTTAACAGGCTGATTAACTTTATTTGGGTCATACATTTCAGGTGATAGCATTACGGATAACAAATAACCTTTACCCATTAATCTAACTCCATCATTAATTTTAAATGATTGAGCCATTAAAGGATTCCCGTCAACACTAATTATAGGTGTTGACATAAATTCTAATTCAGTGACTTCACTAAATTCTTCACATTCTAATAATTTTTCTTTAATGTCGGATAATTCCTCTTCCCCATACAATGTATAATTTTTAATACCAATTAGGTTTATATTACCCACTGATGATGGTATGTTGTAAGGTTTTTTCTCACCATCCTTAAACACGTCTTCTAGTAATTCTTTTAACTTCATAATGATTGATTTAAATTGGAGCCTTTTAAAAATATATCTCCTTGGTTTATTGTTAATTTTTCTAACTCAATTATTTTATTCTCGAGCTCTTTTATTTTTTCGTCTTTTAATGTTAAGTCTTTTTTTAGATTTAATAAAGTGTTTTGTAATAATTTTAATTTTTCTTCTTTATTATCGTCCGAATTTGTTACGTAAACTATTTTTTCTACCGGAACCTCCTTTTCGACAATTTTTTCTACAATAATTTGATTATCAACTTTAGTCTCAACAGGAACCTCAATGATTTTTTCAATCACCTTTTCAACTATAACTTCCCTATCAACAGGAACTTCAATTATTTTTTCAACTATTGTAGGTTTATCCTCCTCCATTAAACCATATTTTTCAATATTAAACCCTTTTTTAAAACATTCATTCACAAATGAATTAATGTCCATAATACCGTTTAAATAACAATAATCATAAACATCTTTAAAATTTTTTATTTCAAATTTATGAGTTTGTGAGTTTTTCTGTTCCATCTATAATATTTTATTACTCTTTTTGATGTTATCTTCAGCCCATAAAGGTTGTAAGTTTGTGTAATGACATAATTTATAAATTTCTTCTTCAGTATTTGCGGAAGATAATGGAATTATATGGTCTATATGTATCATCACACCCATTAATTCCCAACACATACCTTCAGTAAATTGTTTTTCAATATGTTCTTTTAAGAATTCCGGAGAATTTTTAATTATAAATTAACTAATATTTCACTTCCGTTAATTATATCATCAAATGATTCAATCTTAAATGATAGGAAAGGTTTTGGATTATGTAAATCAACAAATGAATATACATCTGTTTCTAAATCATAAATTCCAAATCCGTGTTTAGTGATACTTTCCCCATAGTTCTGTTGCAAACACGAACCTATCATTACACCTCTTTTACCATTTGGTATGTTAAAAACCGCACGTTTGTGAATATCTCCACATAAAACTAAGTCAAGACCACTGAATTTTTCAACATTATAAGCGTGAGAACCAAAGTCAAACCCTAAATCAGTTGTTAATCCATTGACCGGGTCGTGAAATAGTCCTATTTTAAACCCAACCGCTTTTTCAATTTCAGGTGGAATATTCCCTTGGAATTGTGAAAACACGCACCAAGACACATTTTCATCTTCGTAAATTCCCCTGTTTTTATAATAAACAATATTGGGATTATTCAGATTATCAACTATTGGTGTAATACTATCCAATCTGTCATTGTTGTTAATGAGAGCGTCGTGGTTACCCGCAATCAACACTGTTTTAGAAATCTTGGAGCATTCAGTTAATACCCAAGATGCTATCTCTATTAATTCCGGACTTATATTATTTTTTGAATGGAGTAAATCCCCAGTGAAGGCGATTCTATCAGGTTTAATTTCTTTAAATTGATTAAACATATCTGATAAGATAGTTTTATACAAACCATGGTCTTTAAACAACCTTATGTGCAAGTCAGAAAAGTGTACTAATTTTTTTATCATTACATTACAATTTTTGGTGGTTTTCCTAAATTATCATTATCTTTTTGAATATTATATTGATAATGATACGTGTTTTGGTTTTTTTCCACAAATTTTTTTACGAAATCTTCAGATTCGTTTTCCACACTACTTAGTTTTTCTTTAAGGGTGTGAATATCGGACGCATTTAATCCACTTCTACCATTCATAAACCCATCTAACCAGATACAAAATTCTTTATGTGTCATATTATTCTTTATCAAATAAATCAAAATCATTATTTACATGACCACATGACTCGCACATATAAGTGGGGAATGGTACTAAAGTATCTTCAGAACTTCCTGTTAGAATTTTTGATACTTTTTTAACTAATACAACTTCTTTGAAGTATTTTTTTCCGCAATTTTCACAAACAACTGTTGGCTGGTCTTTTAAATTAATTTTTGGTTTTCCAATTTCTTCCATAGTATAATTATAGTTTATTTTTTTATTTTAGTCAAATAATCGGACATATTCATGTTTAGCACTGTAGAAATAACATCTTTCGGTACTCGGTATTCTTCAAATTTTGAATTGTCTTTTAGGTGAACAATAATACATCCATATAACTTAATATTCTCATATTTTGTTCCTTTTAACATTTTAAGTAAAAGTTTTGCATAAAGAGGTAATTGTGTAAAGTAATGACCTAATGAAATGTTTGGGTGTTTTTCAAAAGGAGGTTTCATTCTTTTTGTGAACTGATTTTCTTGAAAATTTTTTTCTTTATTTGTTTTATAGTCAGTTATAATAAATCCGTATTCAGTTTTTTCTTTGTTATATATTAACCATCCGGTATCTCCCTGTCCGGTATAACCCAATTCAGGGTCTCCAAGTACAATCTCAGTGTCTAATAATACCGCACCTCTTTCTTTCATCAATTCTAAAAAGTTTGTTCCCGCATGAATCATTGAATCTCCTTTTAGTATTTGGGTAAAATCACACTCAAATATCGGTTCTCTAACTTCTTTTTTAAGGTTAAACATATCTAAAGATTTCTTTTCCAAGAAGAAATGTACTCTACTTCCCATGTTAGTTGAATATGTTCCCGCTTCAGCCCATTCTTTTAATAATCTTTCTTTAACAACTGGGTCACCCTTACTCTTATTTTCCGCCGCTTTGTCAGTTGGGAACTCATCATAAAAAATTTTCATTACCTTGGAAACAGAAGGAAAATCACCTCTCAATAACCCTTTGATATCTTTCATAAAATATTTATGGTCTTCCTCAATAAAAGTGAGGTCAATCTCTTTTCTTCTTTCGTCTAATACTTTTCTTATGTCTTCCGCAATTTCGTCTAAATTTGTCATTATCTCATATTATAATAATATTCATCAATTTGTCCTTTTAAGTCACAAATATCTTTATCATTTGGTAATTTAACTATCTTTATTCTACCAAATAAATCACCACCGTTTAATTCGCTATATAGTTTCTTTGAATCTTCCCAAGCGTCTCCATCCAAGGCAATTGTAATAAAACCTTTTGATTCTTTATAGAGTTTATCAAATAAATTTTCACTTAAAAACTTACCTAGTAATGGAATAGAATTTTTAACAAAAAAACCATCAAATACACCTTCAACCAAAAAAATGTCTTTTGACCAATCAATTAAACTTTCATTAAAAATTATTTTATTTTTTTCGGCCTCAGGATTTTTATATTTTGATTTAGACCTTGGGTCCCAACTCCTTGCAATATAATAATTTAACTCACCGTTTGAATCATAAGACGGAACAACAATTCTACCAAAATGACTGCCTCTATCGCAAAAACCAATATTATATTTTTCAATAATTTCATCAGTAATTCCTCTACTAACAAGATAATTCATTGCTTGTTTTCTAACGGGATATGATTTGGAAGAATCTTTAAATAATGTAAAATTTTCAGGTAACCTAACTTTTGGTTTTTTTATTTTTTTTACCGTATTTTCTTCAGGTCTTAATAACTTATATAGTTTTTTTTGTTTTTTGTTTGCAAAGTTATCAAATAACTTACCTAAATGACCTTTCATTTCATTAGTGTCACCGCAACTCCAACACTTATAAACGTGAGAAAAATAATTAATCTCAAGATTACCTTTGTTTCTTTCTTCATCACAAACAGGGCAATCAAAAGAAATTTGACCCTTAAAATAGTAATGTTGTTTTTCTTTACCAAGAAAATCTTGTAGTAATTTTACCAATATCTCATTATCATCACTCATTTTACAATTATAATAAAAATAAATCAATAATCAAACTTCACAAGTTTTCATACCTTTCTATATTTATTTACAAAGAGAATAAAATGCCAATTACTATTACAGTTAATGTTACGGGAACAACACCGGTTTATGTTTACTTATGTGACAACCCGGTAACAAATTGTGTTTATATTGACGAAGTAAATACGTCACCATTTAGTTTTAATGTACCAGAACCTTTGGATTCACAAAGTAGTTATAATATTAAAGTTATAGATAGTAATGGGTGTGAGATAATCGAAACAATTAATATTATATAATGCCAGGATGTACAAACCCAACTTACTGTATTTCAAATACAGGTTATTTATATGACGACAATTATATGTCCGCAGGAACTTATGATGGTGAGACATACTGGACGGGGTCAACTAATGGGTATGTAATATATTATAACACTGGAAATACGCAATGGTGCTTATCAACTGTAACGGGAGGAACTTGTTTATTATTTGGTAAAACTCCTTGCACATCACTTTGCCCTGATTTATGTTATGATTTTTTCACTAGCGGTATATGCCCATCACCAACGCCTACTCCTACCATAAATTGTGATACTTTGGATTTTGAAGCAATTTTTAATTGCGAAGTTAGCCCAACACCAACTGTAACACCCACCCTAACACCAACACCATCAATAACCCCAACACTAACACCAACACAAGAATGTGGGTATCTTAACATTGATTTATCAATAAGTGCATACACCCCAACAACAACTCCTACACCGACTATAACGCCAACATCATCACAACAAATAACAAGGCCTTTTAATTTTAGTGGAGACGTTACCTTCACAACAGTAGATTCAAATATAAGATGTCCAAATAGTACAAAATTCCAAGATTGTTATAGTGGTGAAATTTATAACACAACAGATATTTTAGTTTTACCTGTCGGTGTTTATTTAGAACCGTTTATGATTTTTAAGGCCAATGTCAATGGACAGACAAAATGTATTTCTTATTTAGACGTTGATAACAATACTATAGGTACTGATACAATTGAAATAATTGAAGGGCCTTTAGGATTCTCTAACTTAGGAGAATGCGTTTTATGTCAAGTTAAATAAATCTAATCGGTATCATATTTATAATATATGAATTCCATTACATTTAATACAATTTCAGGTTTAAATCCGCCTTATTTAGTTTACGCATGTAATGTTTATGGTATGGGATGCGTTTTAATTGCAAATATTAACGTTAACGTCCCTGGGTCAATAACAATTAACTTACCACCACTTTTCATATCGGCGCCTGCAATAGGTATTAAAATAATCACTAGCGACGGATGCGAAAGATTCGAGGTTCTTTATTGTGAAGAAGAGTGTAAAGAATTCCAAGACCTTATCGATTTTGAATTCCAAGACGGAGACTCATATTGTTTCCAAGGGTAATTAGAAAGTACTTCCACTAACCCTTAACCAACCAGAGTTTGTTTTCCAATAAAAATAAGTACCGTCCCAAGTTATAGAACCAACTTCCCCAACAGGGTCACTACTATTTACCGGAACAGATGCGGATTTTTTAATAACAAAATCATTAACATAAGTCGTGTATTGAGAAGTACCGGTTATACCGTTACCGCCTAATATTATTGTCCCATAACTACCAGAATTATTGATAACATTATCATTACCACCAATTATTGCCGAATAAACAGAACTTCCCGTTATTTGGTTGCTAAAACCTCCAATTATTGAACTATATTCTGACGTTTCAAGTATTCTATTTAATGAACCGCCAATTATTGAAGAATAAATCGAATCGCTTATTTCAGATTGGTCTGACGATATAAAATTATTATTTCCATCGTATACGTTATTGTAAGTTCCAAAAATAGTGCTATAATTCGAATTAAAAATGTTATTTTCAACTCCAAAAATAAAACTATATTCAGATTTTGTCGTTGATGTTCCGGTGATACTATTATCTATCCCTGATATTAAATTATTTTTACCTCTACTAATAAAGTTATTGCTACCATTTAATATTATCGAAAAATTTGATTGTTTGATTTCATTATCAATACCGTTTAATATGAAAGAGTGTGAATTATCGCCTGACGTATTTATAGTATTTATTTTATTTCTTAAACCATTAGATATAAATGTAAATTCATTATTTTCACCACCATTTTCGTCATTTATAGTATTACCAGAACCATTTAAAATTGCGGTAAAGTTTGATGTTGTACTATCCCCACTAATTTTATTATTAACACCTCCTAAAATAGTTGCATAAGATGCGTAGTGATGTATAAAATTGCCCTGTCCAGAACCAATTAGTGAATATAAGTTATTAATATTACCAATACCAACAGAACCACCACCCGCATTTGCAATTGTATTGTCAATACCCCCAATTATTGATGAAAACTGAGAGCCTGAATAAATAGTATTTCCACTACCTCCACCTATAAAAGAATAGTCTGAACCGGAGTTATTACTATAACCACCAACATGAGAAGTTCTTCCACTGGCAATTGAATTTTCTCCTTGAGCGTGAGAGTAATCACCATAAGCGGTCGTTCCACTACCTTCTGAGTGAGAACCAATACCAAAGGATAATGTGTGCACACCTTCAGCGTGCGAGTTTGAAGTATAAGCGGTTGTTCCATAACCTTCTGAATGGGAACTATCCCCATTTGCAATAGTATTTTCACCTTCAGAGTGTGAAGACCCGCCATATGACCTAGTGTTATTACCTTCTGCGTGAGAGCCTTTACCATGTGATTCAGAATCCTCACCCTCACTATGAGAATAATTACCATATGATTTAGTACCACTACCTTCAGAATGAGAATAATCACCATAAGATTCTGTATTTTCACCTTCAGAGTGTGAAGACCGACCATAAGATGTATTATATTCACCTTCACTATGAGAATAATAACCGTAGGTTTTATTATTATATCCTTCGGTGTGAGAATAATCGGAAATTGACTGATTTTCTCTACCTTCCGAATGAGTACCTTCACCTAATAAATTATTTGATAACTGATTGTATAAATCAGTTATGTTTGAAATATAATTACCTAGTGAAATAGATGTGTCGTCTAACTGTATTTGTGTGTTTGGTGGTACATAAGTCGATGATGAGGTATAACTAAAAACAGTTCCATCAATCAATACATTACCAGGACCTGTAAATAATGAACTAACATCGCCGTAACTACTGTCTAAACTCACTAAACCTGAAGACACACTGTCGATTGAAAATCCTTTATAACCTGATATATTACCAATACCTTCAGAATGAGATGAATTACCATAAGTTTTATTGGAAGTACCCTCAGAATGCGAATTGTCCCCATAAGAAATGTTACCATAACCTTCAGAATGAGAAACAACACCGTAAGTAACATTTTTACCACCCTCAACGTGAGATAAAATACCTATTGCATAATTTTCATCTGTACCTAAAATACCTTTAGACCCACCACCTTCAGCATGAGAATATTCGCCCATGGCGAAAGTATTTAAACCTTCCGAATGAGAACCAATTCCTAAACTAGACGTTGCCGCCGAACTAAATAAATTATCAGAAGGAGTTACGTAATCTCCAACATTAATTGATTGGTCGTATAAATATATGAAAAAATCTGGTGCTAAATATGATACAGAACTATAAGAAAATTTAAATGTTTTTTTATAGTAGAGATAATCAATAGTTAAAAAAACCTCACCAGGTCCTGAAAATTCTGAACTATAATCTATATTGTCTGATATTGTTATAGTACCATTAGAAACCGATGTAATTGGAAATCCTTTAAATCCTGAAAAATTACTAACACCTTCAGAATGAGAATATTCCGATATTGTTGTAGTCCCACTACCTTCAGAATGAGAATAATCTCCATAAGAATTGTTATAAGAACCAAATGACCTTGAAAGTAAACCTAATGAATACGAACCTACTGATTGATAAGAGTTATGAAATGTGATTTCAGTATTACATGCGTGTAAATTATCGGTGTAAAAATCGGTAAAACAATTTGCTGAACTACTACCAGGTAAATTATAATAAGTTGTTGCAGAAATTGTATTCGCACTTAAACCACCTGTAAAAATTGTTGGACCTGCAACTGTGCCGCCTGTAAATGTCGAACCGCTAAGATTATTACTTATATAAGTCAAAACTTGACCCATATTTGCTTTATAAGATGAACCCGCAGGATTTTGAGACGTATCACTTGTTATTACCAAATGTATTAAATCGTTACCGGTTACGCCAGATGCTAAGGCTCGACTTGTTAGAATTGCCATATTATTTTTTTTATATAAATAGTTTTATTTTGAATTATTATAATTAATCCAAACTATCTATAATTATTTATTTAATCATAAAATTAATTAATTTTTCACTATGGAAAATGATTTAGTATTTGTTTCGGCTCAACCCGACATTCCTTATTTTAATTGGCAAACAAAAATTTATTGTAATAACTTTATTGAAAAAGGTATTAAACCTAATAATATTCATGTTCTGTTTGCTCTTGTCGATAGAAAAACTCCAAGCGAAGAATCTTTAAAACTAAAAGAATTGGGAGTTAACGTCCATCATTATGAAGACACTAGAAAGGATAAATTTTATATTCCAAGTCTTAGACCAATGGTGTTATCAAGATGGTTAAAAGAAAACCCAAACCTATCTAAATGTTATTTTTATCATGATGCTGACATTATATTTAGAACATTACCAAATTTTAATGAATTATTAAAAGATGACATTGTTTATCTTTCAGATACAATTAGTTATATAGGTTACAACTATATTGAAGAATGCTGTAGAAGGTACGAAAAAAACCATTCAAAAACATATCAAAATGAATTATTGGAACAAATGACAAATGTAATTGGAATTTCAGTTGACGAAGTTAAAAAGAATCAAAATAATTCAGGTGGAGCCCAATACTTAATGAAAAACATTGGGTATGAGTTTTGGGAAAAAGTTTTTGTGGACTGTGTTAAATTGTACGATACAATGAGAAGATATCATCACAAATATCCAATAAATCCTGGCGAAATTCAAATGTGGACATCTGATATGTGGGCGGTTCTTTGGAATATTTGGCATATTGGTATTGAAACAAAAATAACAAATGAATTAGATTTTTCTTGGGCTACTGATAACATTAAACAATATGAAAAGAAACCCATCTTACATATGGCGGGGGTAACAGACGATTTAAAAGGTAGTAAATTTTATAAAGGTGAATACATTAACGTAAACCCTTTGGAAAAATTAAAACAAAACCCTAAACATTTTGATTATATCGATAATAATAGCTCAACAATAAAATATATTGAAATTATGAAATCAATAATTAAAAAAGAATCCTAAGTGTATTTATTGAGATAATATGGCGGCCAATTGTAATTGTATACAAGTAAGTATTTATTGTTCTTCAGGTGATGTGATTGATATTTATATGACCTCAGTTGGTTATATCGACAATCAGAAAATATATTTTGGAGAATATAATGGAGATTTATATGGTATAAGATTTAGTCTAGGGGGTTTAAGATGGGAGTTGTTTAATAACAATTCTACAAGCTCAACAATTTTTTATGCTGAAAACGTAACAGAGTTATGCGACGTTCTTGATACTGATTGGACTGTTGAAGATTTAACATATTTCGACTATTGCGAAGGGGCGTTTGATACACCGTTATTAAGCATAACATCTTTAAGCGATGATGATGTAAATTGTGGTTATATTTTTTCAGGAGGATGTTCTTGTAAAGAAATTGTTATAGAGCCAGGTGAGGGCGACGTTAATATATTTTACCAAACTTGCGATGGAAATATAGTGCAACAATTAGTACAACCAAATGATAATATAATTGGTTGTTTTAGCGGAGACCCAATTGTTTTAAATTCTTCATTTGCGACCATAACTGATTATAATGATAGTACTTGTTCTGAATTTTGTATAACTGGAAATACTTGTTGTTTAAAATTTACAATAAATTCCGAAACCGGTGGAATAACGGTAAACACTAACCCAATTGGAACTTATAACGGATATTCTTTATATACATTTAGCATTGGAGAAATAAATTTTATTATTTATTTTGATTCCGTAACAGGTGAATGGATTATAGAATCAGAACCTGTTTTAGGTAAAATTTTTAGTTTAGAAACTAAAGACCCCGCTAGTTGTCCGGTCGGTACTTGGACATCGATAGGTTCATCGTCAATAACGGGTATTGAAACTGAGGAAATAACTTGTGTATATCCATCACCAACTTTAACACAAACACCAACCCCCACACCAACACCATCACCCACACCAACATTAACTCCACCACCAACTCCACCGCCAACCTCAAGTTCAAGGGTTAGAACTGTTAATGAATGTGAACCAATAACAATACTTGATATGGAAGTATATTGTGTTGTATTGGAACCATCATCAAAAACGTCAAATGATGGAGCGGCGTCACTTTTAATTTCAGGAGGAACTCCTCCATACACAATTATATGGGACAACGGTAATATATCACCAGCAATTGGTAATTTATCGGTAGGTTCTTACGGAGCAACAGTTGTTGATTTTTACGGAGATTTTACAGCAAAAACAGTTTGTGTTTTAACAGGACAAACACCAACTCCCCCACCAACTCCCCCACCAACATCAAGTCCAATACCTACGGGACAACAATTTTGTATGAGTTTTGATGCTCAGTTCACCAATATTGTTGATAGTGAAACTCAAACAGTTTCAATATCATTTGAAGATAACTTTATTGTTGATAGTTTTATTAACTCAAAACCAAGTTGGGGTACAATTGGAGGTGCTCATAGAATTTATTGGGAACCATCACCGTCTCCTGGATTTTGGAAATTATCGGCGTCAACAACACCTTTTCCTTTAGTTATAAATTATAATTCATCCGAACCACCAACTAATCCTACAGATTGGATTATTACGGCGGTATTACCCGGATACACATTAAACATTACAAATGGAAGTTGTTCTGGATTTTTTGGATTGAATCCGTATATGTTAGAAAACCCTAATATCGAATTGTTTGTTGTAAAAAATAACACAATATGCGGATGTGAAGGGTCAATAGTTGCTAATGCAACGGGAGGAAATACCCCTTACCAATTTTCAATTGACGGAGGAGTTACCTATAAAAATTTTCCAATATTTGATAATTTATGTTCAGGAGATTATACTGTGACGGTAAAAGATGTATCAGGATATACTAAATCATTACAAGTAACAATTAATCCACCACAACTCCCAACAACCTATGCTGTAAAACTAACTAATACATCAACAACACCTGTTAATAACGGATTAATAACCACAAAAACATATCAGTCGAAAATTGAAGTTACCCCACCACTACCTAATAGTGTGACAATAACATTTGACATTGTACATAATAATTTATTCAGTACTTCAACAACGCAAGAATCGGCGTTATTAACAACAAATACCATTTTAGAAAAAAATTCAACACCAATATCATACACTAACAGTAATTTAAGTACTGGAACAACAACTAACACATTAAACGGTTGTCAAGACCAATTAATTTATTTTAGTTCTAATACTGAAATATGGGAAGGTTTAACATATACTAATTCGGATGAAGTTATAATTAACACGACAACATCGGTGGTTAAAAATTTCTTAACTGGATGTGATATTGGAGCGTCAGAAGATAAATTTTATTTAACTAATGTTAAGATAACAGGTTGTAATTGTTGTAATGTACAAAATATTACCATATAAATTTAAAAAAACTATATTTATAAGAAATGTCATATATTTTAAAAAATAGTAACGCGTTAATTAATACAATATTAACAGATACTGGACGAAAAAGAATTGCGGAAGGCAAGTTTCAAATTTCGTATTTCCAAGTCGGAGACAGTGAAGTGTCGTACAATACTTTACCAACAACTTACTATCAACCTAATACTCAAATTTTACAACCAAGTTATAATGCTCAAAATTCAAAAGGAGCTCCACAATCTAACAAACAAAATGTTAAATATCCTTATTATGTTGATGGAATAACCGGAAACACATATGGAATTCCGTTTATGGATTCTGAAACAACCTCAATTTATAATGCTGCGGCACCAAGAGGATTTTTTACTGGTGACACAGTTAACAACAAAGATTGGAAAGCTTTAACAAATAATTCATATGTAATTAATTCTAATTATGTTGTTGATTTAACAACGATAACTGGAGGCAATAAAGTAGATTTAGTTTATGTTGGATGTAATCCTTATGTTGTAAGAGAACCTAAAAAAGGAGATATAGTTACAATATACTATGACGGTTTTGGAGAATATAACTGTGTTTGCGATAACTTACCAACACCAACTCCAACCCCCACAATGACATCAACCCCAATGGAAACTTCAACAACTCCAACTCCAACACCAACAAAAAAAGAAGACCCTTGTGAAACTCCTACCCCAACACCATCCCCAAGCGCGACTTATTGTCCGCCAACACCATCAGCAAAACCATGTCCTAAACCGGCAGACCCTGATTGTACTATGTTTATGTTTGGATGTTACCCTATATTAACATATAGAATTGTTGATGTTTGTGGAAGCCAAATAACATTGGATAGAGACATACCTAATTTTAATATTTACGCGTCTTCTTGTTACGCAAGAGTGTTAGTTTATCCTGAAAAATTTACAGACCTTTATGATAGTATAACTCCTTTAGCACATTGGAATGAAAACGTTATTAATTATGAATCTATCTGTGCGATAGACGAATTTGATGTTAAAGTTTGGAATATGAATATTCCTTGGTCTGAAAACCCGGCAGGTTTAAATCCTTCATTTTATAAAGGGTACGACATGTTTGGTTCGGCCACTTATTTGGGAACTAAAGAATATTTGGGTTACGCCTCAAGTTTAGGACAAAGTGCAACAAGTCAAGTTTACATTGTTAACTCATTAGATGATAAAGTCGTAATTAATCCTGAAGAACAAAAGGCTATTGCCATATTACATTATACTAACAACACAATTGATAATTTTTATGGTGAAAAATTTGCGTTAGAACCATTTAATCCGTTAACTCAAAACGAAACTTCAGGTTTTGCAAGAGAATTTAAAATAACAATACCTTGGATTATGTGGCATAAAAATCCTAACTGTTGCCAAGGACAAACATTTTGGGTCGACCCACCTGGTTTCGACAACCTAACTTTATTCAAAGTTCAGTATATGACCTCAACAAAAAATCCGGATATGAATTATCCTGGGTTAAGGTATTTTGATTTATGGGATACTAACCCTAATGCGGATG
>Ga0172372_10006444_pt1 | contig 16008 bp, 21 predicted proteins | sample LakKiv5m_2_FD_114544 | JGI IMG/M metagenome (GOLD analysis project Ga0172372, IMG submission 114544) | Freshwater microbial communities from Kabuno Bay, South-Kivu, Congo - kab_092012_9.5m | ecosystem: Environmental > Aquatic > Freshwater > Lake | place: Democratic Republic of the Congo...
CTTACCATAATTCTCCTAACAACTCCCTCTTTCTTTTCCTTTTCCTTTATTCTCCTCCACTCCCTCTTCCTCTCTTTCATTCTCTATCCTCCTCTCCTTTCTTCCTCCTCTCCTCCCTCTCTCTACTCTTCTATTATTAAATTTATTTAATAATAATCGTACACTATTTTTTTAATAATTTGAATATATTCATAAATTTATATTTTTCTTCTTGTTTTCCAGTTTTTATATCTCTCCTTATTCTTTGTTCATATATTCTATACCATGGGTTTATATATTTTAATAAATTCTTACTACTTATTCTTTCGTCACCTGTTATAGTTAATGTATTTTTTAATATATATATCAATTCCTTAGATATTTCTTTATATTCATTCTTTTTTTCTATATTATTACTTATATTATCATATAATTTTTCATATTTATCATATTGTTCCGTTAATTCTAATTCTTTATCAAATTTATATCCTATTAAACTATCTCTCCCAAATATCATTTCATATATTATTAATCCTATTGCATACATGTCATTTTTCATTCCATCCTTTATATATACATTTTCTTTTCTTTTAAATTTTAAATAATATTCAGGTGCCATGTATTTTAATGTACCCCCTTTTATACATTTATTTTCACATGCTAATCCAAAATCTATTATACTTAGTTTTAATGTATCTGGATCTATTATTATATTCGCCGGTTTTATATCTAAATGTGCAACTTTTAATTCCTTATGTATATATCCTATTGCATATATTAATTGATATATTACATACATTAATTCCTCTTTATTTAATTTTTCATTCAATCTTTTTATTAAATATTCGTTTAATGAAATTCCCTCTATTTTATCGGTAATTAATATCAATTTGTCATCATATATAAAATAATCTGTCAAACAAATTATATGTCTAAAACAATTTTTTGCTAATATTTTTTTTAATACATCTAATTCATTTTTAAAAATATATTGATCTGCTAAATTCATTATTTTTATTGCCTTTATCTTGTTTGTATATTTATCAATACCTATATATACTTCTCCAAATGCACCTTTTCCTATAGGCTCCCCTGTAATCTCATATCTTGTATTTAATTCTTCCATATCTTTTTACTAACATTTTTAATTTACTTAAAATTAACTTTTTTTATTATTTAATGTATTTATTTGCTGTAATATCTTTTTTGCAAATTATCTTGTTTTCGGGATTTTTCTATTTTTTCTATACTTCACCTCTCTTTTTTTGTTCTTGTAAAAAATTTTATGTATCATTTCCTTTGGCAAAAACTGCCGGTTGGCTTATCAATTTTAACTTATTTCTTATCTTGACATTCCAAATAAAATTCATCAAAAAATTATTATATATCCCATTCTCTTTAAAATATAATCATTATTATATCTCTTTTTATATTTTTCTTTGGTCCATTATTCACGTTGTTTGTCATTATATTAACTTTTCTAAATTAATTTCCCTTCAAAAAATATCTTATATATCCCTTTTTACTTGGGGTGTAGGATTTACTGGACACATTTTAATTATTTGCTTTTTATTATTTTTTATTTTTTCACTTCCTTTTTTTAGAAAATATAAATATCACTCTTTTATCGCTATTCATTATTCTTTACTTATTTGTGTCTTTGTTTTTTCAAGTATTCATGGTTCTTTTTGCTTTTTTAAAACTTGCTCTGAAAAATGCTTGATTCCTACTACTTGGATTTGGCTTTTTATACCCGTGTCTATTTTTATAGAAATTATCTTAAAATATTCAAAAAAATATAAAATTCATAATGTAATATCATATCCTGCTTCTATAATGGAAATCCAAGTTTTTTTACCAAATAATTATGATGGCAATGTTGTTCATATTTGTTGTCCCCAAATTAGCGCTATAGAATGGCACCCGTTCTCTGTTTCTTCTAAAAATATAGATGGCTCGTATTCCATTTTTATAAAAATTAGAGGTAATTGGACAAAAAAATTCTCTAATCTTTTAGGTATAACAGAACATACTAAAGTCTTTAATACTGTTTATCCTTTTATTTATATAGATGGACCCTTTATTACTTTCCCTAAAAAAACTCACACTATTCTTGCGAATCATACTACCATTTGTATTGCATCAGGTATTGGTTTAACAACTTTTCATCATTTACTTAAATCTATATCACTTTCCTTTTTACCTATTAAAAATACATATTTTATTATCATTTGTAGATCATTTGATGATATAGAATGGTGTTATCCATTGCTTTCTAAATTAAATACACTTTCTAATTTCAATTTACATATATTCTTTACGCGCGAATCATCATCTATTAATAATAATAATTTACTTTATTCAATTGGTTATCCTAATTTTGAAAATATATTCAACTTTATAAATTTAATTCATAATCACGAATCCCCTCCTTATATTTTTTATTCTGGTAAACATAAAATTATAAACGATATTGTTAAATATAAAAATAAATATATTTCAAATGCTAAATTTTATGAACTTTAAATTTCTTTTTATTTTTATAAAAAGACTTTTACTTTATCTCTGGATAAATATTTCTATATTGTCCATTTTCATTCTGTTTTTTTTTTATAACATAATTATACATCATTTCTGTTATGTCTAACATGTAAACTCTTATATCAAATATTTTTAAAACTTCCCTTAAATTCATTTATTATTTGTATATATTTTATTATTCTAAAAAATAATATTGTATATATCTTTATAACTTTTACTACACATTATAATTAATTCATCTCTCTCTCTTTCTTCATTATAAACTTGTTGAAATAAATTAATTATTAATGTATCTTTATTTATATATAATCTTTCTCTGTCACATACCAATTTTATATACGCATATAATTGTGTTAAACATAAAAATAAATCCTTTGATTCAAAATATTCTTTATAATATTCTCCACTATAATCTATATGTGAATAATATTTATCATCCTTTTTAAAAACATTCACAAAATATTTATCCATTTTCTCTATAGTTTACCATTTCTTTTTCAATTTTATTTCCATTGTATAATTTTTCTTTACCTTGTTTTCAAATAAATTATCTTAAACTTTTTTTATACATATATTGTAATGTATGATATAGTTATAGTAGGTGCTGGACCTGCTGGATTAGCTCTGGCTCAATGCATAAGTCATTTAAATAAACGAATTTTAATTATAGAAAAAGAAGACGTAATAGGCGGGTGTCATGCTGTAAGACGTGTGAATACATATTTTACAGAACATGGCCCAAGAGTATATAGTGAAACATATACTGTATTTAAAGATTTATTAAAAGAAATGAATCTAAATTTTTATGATATGTTTACTAAATATAATTTTACAATTACTCAAATTGGCGGAGAAACTATATTTTCCGTATTATCTTGGGGAGAATTAACATATTTAAGTTACGAATTTATAAAATTAATGTTTAATAATAATCATGGTCTAAATACCATTCTACAAGATTATCTTTATTCTAATAATTTTAAACCAGAATCTATAGAAATAATTGACAGAATCTGTAAATTAACAGACGGTGGCGGTGTAGATAAATATACATTACAAGAATTTTTACAATTGTTTAATCAACAATTTTTTTATGCTTTATATCAACCTAAAACACCTAATGATATTGGATTATTTAAAATATGGAAACAATTTTTAGAAAAACGTGGCGTGACCTTTTATTTAGAGTCAACTATTAAAAATATTAATTTAAATAATAGTTTAATAGAATCTATTGTTGTATCTGTAAATAATCACTTAGAAACAATATATGCAGATAAATATATTATGGCAATACCACCTAAAAATTTATTAGAAATGGTCAATACTTATACTATTCCTCATAATTGGGGAAATTTAAATGATTATGCTGAAAAAACTGCATACATAGATTATGTTTCTGTTTCTTTCCATTGGAATACTGATCTAAAACTTCCTAAAATTTATGGGTTTCCTAAATCTTCTTGGGGAGTCGCCTTTATAGTATTAAGTGATTATATGAAATTTAAAGAACCTAATTCAAAAACTGTTTTATCAACTGCTGTTACTTTAAGTAATAGAAAATCACCCAATAATAATAAAACAGCCGATGAATGTAACGTAAATGAATTAGTCTATGAAATGTTCTTACAACTAAAAGAAGCTTATCCTGATTTACCTAACCCTACTATGGCTGTCATATCCCCTGGTGTTAAATATAATAATGTTTTAAAAAAATGGGTCTCTGAAGACACAGCTTTTATTATGACATCAAATCAAGCATATTTACCATTTAATAATTCCAAAATTACAAATATGTATAATTTAGGTACTCACAACGGAAAAAGTTTTTATAAATTTACGTCTTTAGAATCTGCCGTTAGTAACGCAGTCGTTTTATCTAAATTACTTTATCCAGAACTGAAAGATAATAAATATATAAAGTTATCACGCTCAACAAGTTTATCTGATATTTTTGATTTAATGGTTATAGTTTTTATTTTATATTTAATTTACTATAGTATCATAAAGAAAAAATAACTTTATGGATAATAAATTAATATTAGATAAATTAAATGAAATTCTTGTTCGTTTAGATAAAATAGATGAAGATATTCAACAGTTGAAAAATGGAAACGACACAATGACTGAACATATTTCATTTATAGAAAATGTATATGATACAATTAAAAATCCATTTTATTTTATTTTGAATAAAATTAATCCTATAGAAGGTGTACCTGAAAAACCTAAACGTTTAACTCAATAAATATCTATGGTTTATCCTTTTTCAATTTTGTTTTCTTCGATCTAATTTTCTTACTTTTAATTTTATATTTTTCTATTATGTATTGTGATAACGAAAATAAATTAAACTTTTCTTTTACATCTTTTTCTATTTTGTTTTCCATTTATTTGTATTTACTTTTTTTATAGAAATTAAATTTTTCAATAATATCATCTCGAATAAAAATAAGGGACCCTTGTCCCTTTATTTTATGTTATTTACCTATTTTAGTCAAGTATATAATTCATATTTATCTCATAACATTTACAATTATATATTTTACTTACAGTCTTTAAACATTCATTTGTATGCTTTCTTAACTCTTCCATTTCTTTTTTAACTGACAGATCATCATTCTCTATTAATCTGTAAAATAAATCAGTCATCACACTTGTATACATGCCTAATATGTTATATATTTCACTCCTTTTTATAGTTTCCTTTTCCGCTCTCTGTATTTTTTCCTTAAATTTATCTTTTGTTATTTTCTTTCTCATATAATCAATTCTTAACCCTAAATTGTTTTCTAATCTATTCGTCTGTCTAAATCTATTTTGTTCAACTTCTCTTATATGTATTACATTTCTACATATTTCAATTAATTTATCTGGTTTACACGGGCTATCTCTATACATTTTACCATTTGGATCTCTGTATATATTCTCTCTAATCAACGTATGAAAATATCTTACTTCTTTGTATTCCTTCGTCCATCCTTTCGGTAATTCTGGCTCCAATTTTTTTATTAACTTATTTATAAAATGTATATCCAATTCTCTTCCACATTGAATATCCAACGGATTTCTTGGAATAAATCCATTGTTTTGTTTCATCTGATATTCAAAATAATGCGGATTATGTATAACACCTGTTTCTATTTTTAATGTTTTCCAACTAAAAGCTGTATGACACTCTACACAATAAATTTGATCACATCCATTTATCTTGAAAATTAATGATGCGCATTTCGGACACGGCTTTGAATCCTTTTCTAATATTTTTATTGACTCTAATATTTCCTTTTTACATTCATGTGCATTTTTTTCTTCACTTGTAAATCCCTTTATCTCACGACAATCTCCACAAGCAAAACATTCACATAATTCACATTTTAATGCTGTAGATAAAAATCCCTGACATTCATTATTTGGACATTTTCTTATAAATTTTCTTTTTTCAATTGTTTTATTTTGCTTTAATTCTTTTAATCGCTCTCCTAAATCATCTAATTTTATTAAATATTCATCATTTAATTTTTCTATCTCTTTTTCCAATTTCTCAATTTGAATTTGTCTTTCTACATATGGCTGTGTTCCTTGAAAAAGAGCCATTTCTCTCTCATATAATATGTTTTCTCTGTGTTTTTTATATTCCTTTGTTATAAAATTTTTATCAAGCTTTTCACTCATAAACTTCTTGTCCCATTTCATTTTACATGACATACATTCTGGATCATTAGATAAATCTAATAAATATTTCTTTACACATTCTTTACAACATTCGTATCCGCAATAACACTTAACAAGATTACGTGTATTCTTGTTAAATGGTTCAATACAAACACTACATATATTTTCAGTCTGATGTTCCATTTTTATCCTTTGAATCTCGTTTTATTTTCAATTTTTTGTTTGTTTTGATGATCTTTTATATGTGATTTATATTGTTTATTTTTTAACTTTTAAATAATATTATACTGTAATTAGATATGAATTTACCTTTTGAAATAATCCAAATGATTTATAATTTTTGTTCTATAGATGAAAAAATTATATTTCATAAAATCTTTGATCACAAATCTTTTATTCGTAGTAAAATTAAAATCCATTATTCACATTTTATCTCACTAAATCAAATAATCTCATTTCAACATACAAATTATATTGTTTTAAATGAACTGTCTGCACGTTTTTCTTTTTTATAATTCATTACATTCATTTTTAAATTTTTTTTTCTATTGTATTTTTAAACATTTAATTATGTATTCTCTTAACACTATTTCTCTTTATCTATTAATGTTTTTTGGTATTGCTTTATTAATATTTCCTGATGAAGTTCAAAAGTTCGCCCCTGATAATCAATATATGAAAATGCTTATGCAATATAAACAAGTTGTAGCTGTTGTCGCTATTACTTCTTCTATTTATCTGTATATGGGATCATCCCCTCAATGTAAATCATCAGAAACTGCTTCTGTAACTATTTCATCACCTCTTCCATCTGAACAAGTTACTACAACTCAGAGTTCTTAAATAATGTATTTTGTTATTCTATAATTAATTATCTTTATTAATTAATTGTTTAAAAGAAATTGTTAAATTATTCTAATGTAAATAAATATAATGTCTTGTTAAAATTTTCCAACATTTCATCTCTTATATTTAATAAATCTGTATCAGATTCCTTTTTTAAATATTTTGGAACCTTTGTCTTTAATATAGTTATATAATTCTCTATTAAACGTTTGGCTGACTCGTCTGTTAATTCATCTACTATAACTGTAAACCCTTCTGAAAAATCTGGCCTTTTGTATCTTCCCATATATACTTCTATAAATTTATCAACTAAATCGGACAGATTACCTAATAAATCATCTGTAGCTTTGTGTCTGGCATATGATTTTGTTTGCCAATGATATAATTTGATGTTTAATTGCATGTGAAAAAACATTTGAATAATGTCTTCGCATCCCATTTTGTATTTGTATTGTTATAACATTATATATTAAAAAAAATTTATGTTTTATTTATAATTACTTTATTATTTCGAAACAAAAAACGCCCTTTCGGGCGTCTTGTTATTGGTCAGTTTATTCACTTTGACATTTGTAGCATTTGTGGCATTTGTAGCATTGGTGGCATTGGTGGCATTTGTAGCATTGGTGGCATTGGCAGCATTGGTAAGAACCCAGTAATATGATTTAACTTGCATTCAATACTTAAAATTTTATCCAATGCCATGTCTTCATTGTATTTAATATATGAACAATACAAAAATTCATATATTTCCCCTTGTACTGTTAATAAATATGTACTTTCATCAAAATTGATTGTATTCAAGTACACGTGAAAACGTTCTTTTGCAATGTCAATAATCGGATTCATATTCAAATGAATAATCATTTCTGGCTTTTTTTGTTTTTGCAATTTTTCCTTTTGTTCTTTCTTTTCAAGGTTTCTTGGGTTTGATGTTTTGTACTGTTCTGGTTTAGGTTTTAATTCTCTTTTTTTACCATTTTTTAATATGGCCTTTCGCTTTAATTGTCTTTTTTTTGGTGTTTCTAATTTCAATTTTTTCGATACAACAGTTTCAGCTTCTTCATGTTGTTCTTCATTTTTTCGTTTTTTATTGATATTATTTTGCATAATATCAGCATTAAACCCAGATCGTAATTGCATTTTTTTATAATTTTATTATTTTTACAAAAAAAATTCAATTTTTTATTTTATACAAAACTTATGTTATTTTTATTAACATCTATTACATCATCAATCCATCCCCATGCCACAATACTTATTCTTCCTTCTTCAACTTTTGGCAATTCCTGTAATACACCATGTCTCCATAGCTCATTTGTTTCTTTTGTAAAACAATAGATCTCACCATCCCCTATAGGTATACTGATAACATTTTTTTTATTATCATCTTTTTCAAATGCACATTCACGAGTTCTTCCAAACGATGCTGATACTGTGAAATTTTGAATTTTGGCTTTTTCTGGATTAATTTTAGCAGCGTCAAAATGAAATGCTTTCCATTGCTCTGTATTTTGATACCAATTTAATCTTGTTGCTTTTATATTCATATTAAAAAATTCTCTTATTCTATTTACTACCATGTTAAATGTAGGTGAATTTCTCTTCCACTTTTCCCAATCACTCGCTATCATGTGTGTGCCCTTAATTGTACTATTTCCATGCCAGGGTATAATTACCTTTTCTTCAGGTATTCCGCAATTCTTTATTTCATCAACTAATCTATTATATATTTCATATTCTTCATAATCACGAAATAAATTTGGAACAAGTAATACGTCTCTTGTCATTAATTTCTGTGATAATGTATCATGATAACATCCTAAATCATAAATTATTCTCATATCAACAGGTTTTGTCATTGGTTCAAATGTTTCTGTATTTTTAACTTTTCTTAGTTTTTTAAAAATGTCTGTATTTTCGTTACTTGTAATAAATGAAAATAACTCTTTTAATTGCAAATCTGATAATTTGTTTTTCATATACATTATTGCCTTGAATATTTCAGCTGTCTTCATTTTATCGTTATCATTCTCATTAACACTATTCTCTTCAAACTGTTTTTGTAAATCTGTAACTTCATTTTGTAAGTCTTTTTTACATTCTTCTTTCTCAAGATTGTCTTCTTTTTCTTGGTGGCGTTCTTCCTTATTTTCAATCATTCGTCTGTCTTGATACAAGTTATCTACTGTTTTCAAATTTAAAATTTTTTCAACTTCCATAATGGAAATGTCATTTAATTTGTTTGTCATATTAAATGTGTTATTCAAATACATCATATCTATTTTTTTATATTTTCTCATATTTCTTAAATCTTTGTTTTCATTAAATTTTGTATTTACTTTTTCAATATATTGATTATATAAATCAATAGATACAAAATGTTGTTTTCTACAAGAATTACCATATTTACACGAATGATTTCTCCAATATCTTTTGCATAACATATTATCATGTATAAATTTACAAGATTCGCGATTACATGCCCCATTCATATAATCATTGCATACTGCCTTTAACATCAATACATTTAAATTATTACTTTTGTTATTTTGAATGATATTTTCTTTTTCTAAAGAGTATAGCGATTCTTTGTTTTTAGCCCGTGACGAAATTGACATACCTAAGTATATTTCAATATATAATATATTATAAATGATTTTTATAAATTAAACTTCATTTTTTAATTTTTAAAATCATTTTTTTTAATTTTTTTATCATAAAATTTTATTTAAAATTATATAAACTTTTTAATCATAATACTTGAATGTCCGCCGACGAAATTACTTTTTATATATCTATTATTAGTAGTTTTTTATTAGCCGTAAGTGAAATATTGCCTTATATTAAATCCATTGAAGCAAATGGTATTATAGAAACATTTATTAATATTATTAAGAAAAAAACCAACGATTATATTGTTGTTCATAATTCAGATAACTCTAATAATTTATTAGTACCTGAACAAAACAATGAGCGTGTTATAACAATATTAAATGACATTTTAACTGAAATAAAATCATCTAAAGAATTTTTTCATAATCATTTAAATGATTCACAACAACTATAAATTTTTTTAATTATTTAATTAATTTTAAATTACATAATTCTTCTTGCAATTCGTCATTTGCTTCGTTATCTAATTCTGTTGAGTCATTGCATTTTTTTAATCTATCATTGGCTATCTTTACATATTCTTTATTTAACTCAAATCCTATAAAATCTAATTTTAAATTTTTCGCAACTACACATTCACTTCCAGAACCACAAAATGGTACAACTATTAAATTTTTATAATTCTCATCTTGTTTCATAGCCGCTAAAAATAATTTTTCACATATTTTTAATGGCTTTTGTGTTGGGTGATTTACTCTCTCATTCTTTCCTGCACCACCTGCTAATGTAGCTATGCCTTTTATAACATCCCTAGGTAACGCTCCTTTTTCGTGCGCTTTATATACTGTTTTTTTACTATTCTCACCTTTATTAAATCGGCCTTTTGTATTTGGTCTTTCTTTACCAGCTGAACCTTTTAAAAATCCATCTGTATACGGTTCTCTAACTAAATCTCTATTAAAATTCGGATTCTTTTTTTTATAACAAACCAAGATACTTTCATGACTCCTTTGCCAAAAATTTAAACTTGGCACAACTTTATTTGTATAATGCCATACAATCCATCGTACTTTACATTTGCTTTCTGTATTTTCATCTATTGGTTCTAACATTACCCTTATATATGCCAATATCTCCGAAAATCCATAAATATATAATGTACCATCGTCTTTTAATATTCTAAGACATTCTGTAATCCATTCATCACACCATTTTATATATTCTGACATTTCTTGTTTATCACTATTGTTACCAAACTCCTTTCCTATATTATACGGTGGATCTGCTATAATTATATCTACACTTTTATCTTTTATTTTTTTCATACCTTTTATACAATCCTCATTATATATTATATTTTTCTTTAATTCTGGTATAGTACTTGTGCTTACGCTTGTACTTACGTTTGTACTTGACTTGGACATCACTACAATCTATTATTATTAAACTTATTTTCAATTTTAAATAAATTTAATTATCAAATGTTAATTTTACATTGTTTGATTATTGATTATTGATTATTGATTATTGATTATTGATGGTTTATTTTATTATTAAATTTAATTCCTCAACTGAATTTATTTCCTTTAAATATGGCAATATCATTGACTTTTTTGTCCACCAACCTTGTTTACCTTGATATGTTATAATTCTTTTTTCTTTTAATTCACTCATTAAAGTATGCTTATCAATACACCAAATTTTCCATTTGTCAAAATCAAGTAAACCAAATAAAACATATTCGTAATCATGATCTGGTTCTAAATGTTGCCACACACATTCATTTTTTCCTGCCCAATATCTTGCACATTTAATTTCAATCTTTTTTCCATTATATGTAGCATCGTTTTGTGTAGACGTTCTCGGACCTAATTTCAAAATCTCACTAATTATTTTTTCTGAAATTGCCCCAAATGGTTTAGAATCTAACTTAACAAGCTGTAATACCTCTCTAGTACTATTGTTTTTTTCATAATATTTTAATTGTGTCATTTTTTGTGTCATACTTCTGAAACTTCTTGTATTTTTCCAATAACGGGATAATAAAACATTATATCCATGCATTTTTATTAACTTGTCTTAATAATATTATTATAAACTATCATTCATTTTTTTATTAGCAATTTTTGTTTATTAACTTATATTTATGTCTTTTAATTTTAAAAATACTAATTGTGTCACAACTAATGCAACCGCTATATCAACTGTATAATGAATTCTTAACGCTATTATAGACATACCGTATAATAATAATCCTATACCTAAAACTATCTCGTTATAATGTATATTTAATATATTTAGTTTATATGTATATACAAATAATACAAATAGATATATAGAACTAAAATGGCCACTAAAGATCTTGTCATAACAATGTCCAAATAATATATTGTATATTGTATACGAATCATCTTTGCATTTCTTATATTTTGGTAAAATTGTTAAATTTATAAATATATATCTTATTAAAAAAATCCATATTAAAATATAATAGTATTTAGAAAAATATGGTGTATTATATAAAAATATAATCGGCAATATTAAAGGTAATATATCAATAATTATAGATAATAATTTATTTTCTGACATATCTGGTATGTATTTCATACCTATATCAAACACTTTTGGTGCCGTTTTTCCTGCTTTTATTCTATCATCATAAAATTTCTTTCCTTGTAAATGTACATTATACGATATTAAAGCTGTTATTATAAATATAATTATTGATTTTATCATGACATAATTTATAATAATAAAAAAATCTTATTTATATTTTTTTTAATACTATTATATATAACGTGACAAACTTATTATGACACAATTAGTTTATACTTCAACAAATTTAAGTATTATTGCACAAATTATTACAGGTATTGTTGGTATAGATGGTCTTTTCCGTAAATTACCAGATATTCATCGCATTCTTACAAGTATTCTTGGCCTTGAAACACTTGTACAAGTAATAGAACTTCTTTTTTATATTTTTATTATTCGTTCATCTCCTTTACAAAATATGGCAAGTATTCGCTATTTTGATTGGGTTATTACAACACCAACTATGTTGATTACAACTATAACCTATTTTACTTATGAAAAATATTTGGAAAAATACAACAACTTAAATGACAAAGACCCCCTCAAACAAGAATCTAAAGAACAATTGAAAAACTTGAAATTTTTTGAATTTGTTAAAGACAATAAATCTAATATATTAACTATCGTTATTTGTAACTTTTTCATGTTGTTATTAGGTTATTTTGGTGAAATTGGATATATTGATACATGGTCTTCTGTTATTATGGGATTTGTATTTTTAGCCATGTCTTTTTATGTTATCTATGATAAATATGCTAAGTTTTCACAAATTGGTACAAAAATGTTTATACTATTATCTATCATTTGGTCATCTTATGGTATAGCGTTTTTATTTAATCCTGTTTATAAAAATATTTCTTATAATACTCTTGATGTTATTGCCAAAAACTTTTTTGGTATCTATTTATATTTCAAAATTCTTGAAAAACAAATATAACTAAAATTATAAATTAAAATTTTATATAATTTTCTTATTGTTTTTTATATTTACATCATTTCTATGTTTAATTAAAACATACAAGTATGTTGTTATAATCATTATAACCCATATACCACTAGATATACTAGTTAATAATATTTCTGTATATATTAATTCTTTTTGTAATGTACGATATATATTATAACATACACCTCCTATTATAATTAAATTCCATAATATAATTGGTAATATTTCTATATCTATTTTTATTTTGTTATTTGTACTTGTATTTGTAATTGTATTTGTATTTCTTGGTGATGTACCCCAAGTATTACTTCTCAATGTTAATAATGCCCATATTCTTGCAGGTATAATACATGTTAAATATATAAATGTATATGTCATGTAAAATATATGTTCAAAATTTTTACTAATTATTATTCCATATATACCTTTAATTAAACCTATTCCTATAACTATACTTATATATATTCCTAACTCAAATAATGTTCCACCATATAATATATATAATAGATATCCCACTACTATTAATGGATAAAAAAACATATATATTAAATCAATTATCATAGACATGTTATTCGTATTCAAATATTTTATATTCCATATTAATTCTCTATTTGCTGACCTATTCCAACGAGTTTGTTGTTTGAAAAATCTCATAATTGTACTTGGTGTCTCCGTATACGCATTTACTATTGGTGTATATAATACTCTTTTCCCCAAACCTAAAATCTTATTTGTCATATGTCTATCATCCCCATATGTACATCTTTTGCCTAAAAAAGTTTGATCATACCATTCATCCAATATTTTTTCTACACTATCTAATTTATACATTCCTAATGGACCAGATACACACATTACACAGCCTTTAAATGATTGATATGCTCTTTCTAAATTAAATGCATACCAATATCTAATACTTGATAAAAATGTTATTGCTGAATCATATTTGTTAAATATACCAAGATTTCCAGTTAATGCTCCGCAGTTAAAATCTTGTAATGCTTCAAACATAAATTTTGGACCACTTTCTTCTATCCAGGTATCACTGTCTGTACATAATATACCATCTATGTTTTTTAATAAATATGTCTTTTCTAATATACTTAATTTAAACCCCGTATATAACGCTGATCTTTTGTTTGCATGTGGCTGTGTTATACATATATACTTATATTCTGCCATTTTTGGCAATGCTATTTCTAATTCTTGATTGGCATTTTGTGTATTATTTAAATTAATATACATACTATTATTTACAAATACTTCTTTAAATATATCTACTAAATACATATCATCTTGTTCGTTTCCATCAATTATTACAATTATTTTATTAAAATTGTTAGATAATAAACACCCTATTTTAAATGTTTCTAAACATTTTTTAAAATATTCCGGATTTTCCTTATACGCTATGATTAATGTATTAAATAATTTAATATTCTCGTGATCCATTTCTTTGGCATTTCCATTATTTTCATTTCCTTCGGAATATTTTTGATTATTTAAAACAGCTAAAATAAATTGAACAATTAAATATATCATTAAATATATACCATAAATACTTATATTTGCTAAATTCCAATTTAATATATATTGCAATATTATTGGCGTTATCATTAATATCAAAGAAATACTACATATTATACATAGAATTACAATATTCATATTATTTGTTTTAATAGGAATATTACTTTTAAATTAACTAATGTTTTTATTTATAGATGTGAAACTTTTTATGTAAAATTCTAACTATTATACTCGTCAAAGAACTAAATATAAATACTGTCCCTATAATTTTCACTAATTCTTTTTTTTCTGGAAAATTTAATTTCCCGTCTTTGTGAACCTTTTCTTGACCAAAATTATAATGTATAAATGCTTCAATTGTAAATAACGTAAATGTTACTAAAAATACAATCATTCTTGTATTATATATACATAAAATGTTTTATTAATTAAAATTTTTATTAATAATTAAATCTCGTGTTATCCACCCTAACATCGCAGATATTTGATCACCTATATTATTTCTTAAACTATCTCCTGAAGGTTTTCCCCCTGGCCAAAAAGGTATCTTGTTAATTATTTTAATCATATTTATATCATTTTCCACATATTCAAATATTACATGTATTATAAACCACCACCAAAATGGTATATTCAATTCTTTTGCTATCATTCCACTTATGAAATGTAATATAGAATATCTATCAAATAATTCTTTTCCCATTTATTTTTAAGGAAATATTTAAAATTTCATTAAATTCGTTAAGTTTAAAGTTTTGATTATTTATAAATTAATTATATATAGATAATTATATGAAATTTTATAAAAAAAGTTCTGCATTAGAAGAAGCATCCAATAATAATAAATTAGTTGCTAATTGCGAAACAACTAAATATTGTATTTTCGATGATTATTCACATTTTTTAGAAACCATTAAAAAGACTGAATCTCCTTGTTTTTATGAATTTATATCTGGTTCTTCAAATGTTTGTCCATTTTTTGATATAGAAATTTATGAAGATTCTGAATATTTTGAAAATTATCAACCAATTATAGATATTTGCAAAAACTCTATTGAAAATATATTAAATCAATTTTTACATGATGAATCATCTGATATACCTATATTGTCTTTTAAAACTATTATATTGGAATCACATTCTCTTATTAAAAAATCTTTTCACTTGATTTTTAGGATTTTTGATCAAGATTCTAATGAATATTTAATAGAGTCTGTTAAAATACTTAAAGAATTATGGAATAAAAACAAATTAAGCAAATATAAAGATAATAATAAAAAATA
>Ga0172372_10006446_pt1 | contig 16005 bp, 8 predicted proteins | sample LakKiv5m_2_FD_114544 | JGI IMG/M metagenome (GOLD analysis project Ga0172372, IMG submission 114544) | Freshwater microbial communities from Kabuno Bay, South-Kivu, Congo - kab_092012_9.5m | ecosystem: Environmental > Aquatic > Freshwater > Lake | place: Democratic Republic of the Congo...
GATGTTGGTGGACGAATCGCCCACGCGGAACACCGCCTGCGTCGCTTCCGGGGAATAGCCCAACAGGACGAACATCGGCACGAAGATCGGCGCCATAATGGCCCACTTGGCCGAGGCCGAGCTGATGAACAGGTTTACGAACGCCGACAGGACCACGAAGCCGGTCAGCAACGGCGCCCCCTCGAGGCCGATGCCGCGCAGGAACCCCGCCCCCGAGATCGCCAGCAACGCCCCGAGGTTGGACCACGCGAAGTAGCTCAGGAACTGCGCCGCGACGAAAGCCAGGACGATGTACGAACCCATCGTCGCCAGGGTGTCGCCCGTGAGCTTGGCGACATCATGGTCGTTCCGGACGCTGCCCGTCGCCGCGCCGTAGGCCAGCCCTGGGATGAGGAACGCTAGCAGCACCCAGAGCACCATCGAGTCCAGGAAGGGCCGCAGGCGCTCGACCGCCGTGGCCGCCGCCGGGTCTCGCAGCGGCGCCCCCGGGAGCAGAATCAGCGCCAGGGCGAATGCCACCGTGGCCACAAACGCGACCGCCGCCCAAACCAGGCCCCGGCGCTCGGCCGCCGTGAGCGGCCCCGGCACCGCCGCCGCCTCGCCCCGCCACGGCCCCAGCCGCGGCTCGACGATCCGCTCGGTGACCCACGTCGCGGCGAAGGTCAGGAGCGGCGTCGACACGGCCAGGAAGTACCAGTTGCCCAAGAGCTGCACGCGGTAGCCCGGCAGCAGGCGCGAGGCGTCGAGCGCCTCCTGGGTGAAGCCCGCCAGCAGGACGTCGATCGTGGAGGGCAGGAAGTTCGCGCTGTAGCCCCCGCTTACCCCCGCGAACGCGGCCGTGATGCCCGCGATCGGGTGCCGGCCGGCCGCCGCAAACAGCAGCCCCGCCAGCGGCGGCAACAGGATGATGCCCGCATCGGCCGCCAGATTCGCGTTGATCGCCGCAAACACCACCGCCGCCGTCAGCCAGCGCCGCGGCAGGCTGGTCACGAAGGCGCGCAGCAGCACGCCCACGAGTCCCGTGGCCTCCGCCACGCCGATGCCGATCATCGAGACCAGCACCAGCCCCAGCGGGGCGAACCCGGTGAAGTTGCGCAGCGCCTCGGTGAACATCCGGCGAATGCCCGCCCCGTTCAGCAGGCTCACCGCGGCCAAGGTCGATCCGTCCTTCGGGTGCGTGACCGTCCAGCCGAGGCCGGACGCTAGCGCGCTGGCGAGCACGGTGGCCACCGCCAGCAGGACGAACAGCGTCAAAGGGTTCGGCAGCCGGTTGCCGGCCCGCTCGATCCAATCGAGCAGGAACGCGGACCGGCGCGGCGGCACGGGGGTGGCATCCATCGGGGCGCCGCGACCCAAGCGGGCCGGCGGACGCTGGTCAACCGGGACGCGCGCCGATTCCGGACTGGCCGCGCCGGCCACCCGCGTTGGAGGATGTGGCACCCCGATGTCGCGCCCTCTCCTTTCGACCGTCCTGGGCCTGTGCCTGGGGTCCATTCTCCCCGCGGCCGCGCCCGCGGCGATCGACCCGGCGGAGGCCCGCCCGCGGATCCTCGCGCTGGCCGCGCTGACCACGCCCCCGGCAATGGCGCCCGCGGAGGGCGTGCCCGCGGACGGACCGCGGCGGGCGATTTACTTCGAGGGGCTGCCGTGGCGCGGACGCCCGACGCGGGTGTTCGCCTGGCTGGGCCTGCCCGAGACGGGCCCGCGCCCGGTGCCCGGGGTGGTTCTGGTGCACGGGGGCGGCGGCACCGCGTTCCGCGAGTGGGTCGCGAAGTGGAACGAGCGGGGTTTCGCGGCGATCTCCATCGCGGTCGAGGGCCAGACCGATGAACGCATCCCGGGCGCGCCCAAGGGAGCCCCGGCCTGGCGCCGCCACGCGGAGGGGGGCCCGGCGCGCGAGGGCATCTACGGCGACGCCACGGAGCCCCTCGAGGACCAGTTTATGTACCACGCGGTCGGCGCGACCGTCCGGGCGCACTCCCTCTTGCGGGCGCAACCGGGGGTCGACCCGGCGCGGATCGGCGTGTCGGGGATCTCCTGGGGCGGGGTGATCACCGCGACCGTGATCGGGATCGATCCGCGCCTCGCCTTCGCGATCCCGATCTACGGCTGCGGCCACCTGCACGACGCGGACAACCAATGGGGAGCCGCCCTCGGTCAACTGCGGCTCTACCGCGAGGCGTGGGACCCGATGGTACGGCTGGACCGCGCCCGGCTGCCGGTGCTGTGGCTCTCGTGGCCCGGGGACACCCACTTCCCGCTGGATTGCCAGGCGGCGTCCTACCGGGCGGCGCCGGGGCCGCGGATGGTCAGCCTGATCCCGGGCCTGCGGCACGGCCACCCGCCCGGCTGGAACGCCCCCGACGGGTACGCGTTCGCGGAATCCGTGGTCCGCACCGGCCGGCCCTGGGGCGCACAGGTCGCCGCCCGGGAGGACGGGGGCCGCGCCATCGTTGAGTTCCGCTCCGACCATCCCCTGGAGCGGGCCGTGCTGGTGAGCACCCCCGATCGGGGCTTCACCGGCCGTCGCGAGTGGCGGGAATCCCCGGCGGAACTGGTCCGGCAGGGCGCGAACTGGACCGCCTCCGCCCCGCTCCCGGCCGGCACCACCGCGTGGTTCCTCAACGCGCGCCGCGGGGATCTCACGCTGAGTTCCGAATACCAGGAACGCCCCTAAAACCCCCGCGCACGCCCCCGGAAAGGTCCGCGCTTCCTTCCATTCCCGCTGCCCCGCGATTGCGCTCCGGGAGCGCCTTCGCCTATTGCCTCCCGCGCGCGCCGCGACCTGCGGCCGCTCCCTCCCCGTGAAGTTCCCTTTTCCCCTGCTCCTGCTCGGTTTAGTCACGCCGCTGGCCGCGGCGGTCGACTTCAACCACCAGATCGTGCCGCTCCTGCGGAAGCACTGCGGCGAGTGCCACACCGGGTCCAAGCTGAAGGGCGGTTTTTCCCTGAACGACCGCTCCGCCCTCCTTCACGGCAGCGAGAACGGCCCCGTCGTCGCCCCCGGAAACCCGGAGAAGAGCCTCCTGCTCGAACTGGTCGCCACCGCGGATCGCGACCAACGGATGCCCCCGAAGGGCGATGGCCTCTCCGCGGCGGAAGTCTCGCTGCTGCGGCAATGGATCGCCGAGGGCCTGCCGTGGGAAGCCGGCTTCGCCTTCCAGGCCCCCGCCTACGAGCCGCCGCTCAAGCCCCGCGCCGTGACCCTGCCCCCGGCCGTCGCGGGGCGCGATCACCCGGTCGACCGCCTGGTCGACGCCTACCTTGCCAAGCACAACCTGCCCCGGCCCCCGCCCGCCAGCGACAGCACCTTCCTGCGCCGCGCCCACCTGGACCTCATCGGCCTGCTGCCCACGCCCGAGGAGGTGAAGGCCTTCCTGCAGGACCCCTCGCCCGACAAGCGGACCCGCCTCGTCCACACCCTGCTCGCGCGCGACCCCGACTACGCCGAGCACTGGCTCACCTTCTGGAACGATCTCCTGCGGAACGACTATGGCGGGACCGGCTTCATCACGGGCGGCCGCCGCCAGATCAGCCAGTGGCTGCACGAGGCCCTCCTGACGAATAAGCCCTTCGACCAGTTCGCCCGCGAACTCATCGCCCCAGCCGGCGACGAGAGCCGCGGCTTCAGCGACGGGATCAAGTGGCGCGGCGAGGTCAGCGCCGGCCAGACGGTCGAGATCCAGTTCGCCCAAAGCCTCGGCCAATCGTTCCTCGGCCTGAACCTGAAGTGCGCCTCCTGCCACGACAGCTTCGTCGACCGCTGGAAGCTCGACGAGGCCTACGGGCTGGCCGCCATCTACGCGGAAAAGCCCCTCGAGGTGCACCGCTGCGACAAGCCGGTGGGCCGCACCGCCAAGGCGTCCTGGCTCTTCCCGGAACTGGGCAACGTCGACCCGGAGGCACCGCGCGCCGAACGCCTGCGCCAACTCGCGGCCCTGATGACGCACCCCGACAACGGCCGCTTCTCGCGCACCCTCGTCAACCGCCTCTGGCACCGCCTGATGGGCCGCGGAATCGTCCATCCGCTCGACGCGATGCAGAGCGAGCCGTGGAGCGCCGACCTGCTCGACGCCCTAGCGAATCATTTCCAGCAGACGGGCTACGACGTGAAGCGGACCCTCGCCCACCTCGCCACCTCGCAGATCTACCAGGCCCGCAGCGAGGTCCTGCGCGGCGACGCGAACGCCCCGGTCTTCCCCGGCCCGCGCGCCAAGCGCCTGAGCGCGGAGCAGTTCGTGGACGCCGTGTGGACGCTCACCGGCACCGCCCCGCAGAAGATGGATGCCCCCGTCTTCCGGGTCCCGCCCGACCCGGCGGCCGGCTCCCGCCTCGCCCTGACCGGGCAATGGATCTGGGGCCAGCCCCCCGCCAACGCCAAGGCGCGGCCCGAAGGCGACCCCTTCCTCTTCCGGACCGAGTGGAAACTCGCCGCCGAGCCCGTCAGCGGCGCCGCGATCCTCACGGGCGGGGAGTCCTACACCCTCTACCTGAATGGCCGTAAAATCACCGGCAGCGACCGCGGGGAGCACGTCGCCGCGCTGCCCCTGCACGACAAGCTGAAGGCCGGGAGCAACCAGGTGGTGATTCTCGCGAAGCCCGGCGCCCGGAGCCCCGCCGCCGGGGTTTACTTCCAGGCGGAGGTCCGGCTGGCCGACGGCACCGTGGCCACCCTGCAGAGCGATGCGACGTGGCAGTTCAGTCCCGGCGGCAACGCGGGCCGCGAAGGCCGGCTCGGCGCCTTGCCGAAGAACGTCCAACCCGTGGTCGTGGTCGATCCCCTGCCCTCGCGCGTCCAGGGCCTGGCGCGGCAGGGACCTGCCCTGCTCGCCCAAGGGCGCGGCAGCGACGGCCGGATGGTCCGCGCCTCGCTGGTGAAGAGTGATTTCCTGATGCGGTCCCTGGGCCGGCCCAACCGCGATCAGATCGTCTCGATGCGGCCCGACGAGCTCACCACCCTGGAGGCCCTGGATCTGGCCAACGGCCAGACCCTCACCCGCGCCCTGGAGCAAGGGGCCGCCGGGCTCGCCGCCCGGACTTGGGCCAGTTCCGGCGCCCTGATCACCTATCTGTACACGCGCACCCTCGCCCGCCCGCCCTCGCCCGGGGAACTGCGGGCCGCCGCGGAACTCCTCGGGCCCCAGCCCACCGCCCCCGCCATCGCCGACCTGTTGTGGGCGCTCCTGATGCAGCCCGAGTTCCTGTACGTCCATTAAGCCCTCGCTCACCGATGTATCCCTTGCTCGATCCCCACGCGCCCCCCGCGATCGTCCGGCGCGACTTCCTGAAGCAACTGGCCGCCGCCAGCGCGGCCGCGTGGTCCACCGGCGTGCCCCAGGCGGTCCGCGCGAACAGCGCCCCGGTCGTCCATCCACCCGCCAAGGCGGAGGCGTGCATTCTGCTCTGGATGGGGGGCGGGATGGCGGCGCCGGATACCTTTGATCCGAAGCGTTACCTGCCCTTCGAGAAGGGCCTCGAGGTGGCGCGGATGCTCAGCACCTTCCCGGCGATCGATACCGTCGTGGATGGGGTGAAGATCTGCCAGGGGCTGGAGCACCTCGCGCAGGTGATGGACCGCGCCACGCTGCTCCGCAGCGCCGTGCAGCCGGACCTGGGCAGCATCCTGCACTCGCGGCACCAGTACCATTGGCACACGGGTTACGTGCCGCCCCAGACCGTCGCCTGCCCGCACCTCGGGGCGTGGATGGCCAAGGTGCTCGGCCCGCGCAACCCGGTGATGCCCCCTTTCATCAACATCGGCCAGCGGCTCGAGGGCGTCGGCGAGAGCGAGGAGCTGAAGGCCTTCACCACCGCCGGCTTCTTCGGCGCGGAGTTCGGCCCCCTCAACCTACCCTTCCCGGAAGAGGCCGCGGTCTCCGTACGGCCGCCGCCGGGGATGGACGCCGGTCGCTTCGCCAACCGTGACCGCCTGTTCCGCCAGCTGGTGGACGCCAACCCGGACCGCGACCGGATGAGTGACTACCAACGCCAATCCCTGCTCCGGAGTATGGACAACGCCTACCGGCTCCTGAGCAGCAAGGAGCGCGAGGCCTTCGACCTGACGCTGGAGCCCCCGGAGGTGCAGGCCCGGTACGACACCGGGCGTTTCGGGCGCGGCTGCCTGCTCGCCCGCCGTCTGGTCGAGGCCGGGGCGCGGTTCGTCGAGGTGACCACCGAGTACGTCCCGTTCCTCCATTGGGACACCCACAAGGACGGCCACGAGACCGTGGCGCGCCTGCACCGGGAGATTGACCGGCCCATCGCCACCCTCGTCCGAGAGCTGGAGGCGCGTGGATTGCTGGAACGGACCTTGGTCATCATCGCGAGCGAGTTCAGCCGGGACGCAATGATGGAGGGGCGGCCCGGTTCCACCGCCAACGACCAGGCGACCTTCAAGGTCGATACCTTGAGCGAGATGGCGCACTATGGCCTACACCGGCACTTCACCGGCGGAACCAGTGTGGTGATGTTCGGCGGGGGCACCAAGCGCGGCTACGTCCACGGCCGCACGGCGGACGAGCGGCCGCTACTGGCGATCCAGGATCCGGTCACCGTGATGGACCTGCACGCGACCATTATGACGGCGATGGGCATCAGCCCGAAGACCGAGTTCAGCGTGGAGGGCCGGCCGTTCTACGTGACCGAGGATGGCAAGGGCCGCCCGGTGCGGGAGCTGTTCGCCTGAAGCGGGCGGGGTCGCGGGGCGAGGTGGCCGGTTTCCGCCGGCCCCCTCCTGAAGTGCAGTTCTTCCGGCCTGCTTCCGCAGATCTCCCGCTCGGGCCCTGCGCTCATCCTTCGGTTATGACGGTAAAAAAACCGGTCGTTAACCGAAGGATGCATCACCGGAGAACCGCCCGCGACGGCTTCTCGACCCGACTGGACCCCGGGGGCGGATGCCGCCGGCCGAGGTCCCGGGGGACCGATTAGCGCTTCGGCTTGCGGCTGATCTGGAAGGTCTCGGCGTCCGTCGTCGGCACCACTCCACCCTCCAAGGGCGGGGCGGTGACGCGGAGCGGCTCCGCGACATTCGAGAATTCGTTGCGCGGGGTGAGCACCAGCGTGGTCCCGTCGATCTCGAAGACCGTCCACAGGGTGCCTGTCCGGCCCGTCGGCGCGGTGAAGCGGGCCACCTCGGCGCTACCCCGGAAGACCACCACCTGCGCGCCGGAGGAGCTCAGCGCGGTGTTCTGGGTGGAGAGGCGGTTGGTGAAATCGTGGACCGAATAGCGGTACACGCCCGGCCGGAAACTGGAGATCGTGACCGTCTCGGGCCCGAACGAGTCCGTGTCGTCCAGATCAAGTTTTGCCGTGTTGGCGGTTTCACTTCGGGCGTCGAAGAACACATGGAACCGTGCGCCCGAAATCGTGGCGTGGGGGCCGGTGAGGTGCGCGTCGAGGTCTTCCGGCTTCGCGCCCCAGGAGAGGACGATCCGGAATTCATTGGCGCCCAGCACAGGGGAAATCGCCAGGTTCTGCGCGGCGGGCGCGTTGCCCGCTCGGGCGACGACCGTGAAAAACGAAGTGATATAACCCGTCAGGCTCACCTCCGCGGTGTAGGTGCCGGGCGTAAGCGTGATCGTGTAGCCAGTGGCGCTCGCGGTCGTCGTTCCCACCACGGTGCCGGTCTGGACCCCGCTGCCGTCCCGGAACTTCAGGGTCGCGCCGTTGAGGGCCGAGCCGTTGACCGCGTTGGTGACCAACCCCCGAATCGTGCCGGGACCGGAAGCTCGCCCCGCCACCGGCAGCGGTGGCAAATCAGTGGTCACCTCGGCGACGACCGTCACCAGCTGGAAGGCCGGCACGAAGGTTGCCGAGCCGGGGAACTCCACCCGCACCGCCCCGGCGGGCAGCGTCGCAGCGAAGAGCCCGAAGAGCCCCGTGGTGGACCGGCCGATCTCGGCGCCCCCCGCATTCCGGAACACCATTTCGGCCCCGACGATCCCGAGTTCGGCCGAGGTGCTGCCGTCCACCAGCCGGCCCCGGATCGTGCCGGACGCCACCGGCGCCGCCGCGATCTCATAGGCCTCGAATAGCGCCACGCCAGTGCCGTTGTTCGCACCCGTCACCTGCACGGTGTACGCGCCTGAGGGGAGCGTGGCGATCAGCACCGCGTCCCGCGACCCCGCGGGGAGCGCAAACGCGCCCGCGGACGCCATCGATGCGGAGATCGTCGCGGCGGAGTAGCTGGGGTTGGTGCCCCAGTCGTTGTTGGTCGCGATCACGTTCTGGGTGGAACCGAAGAGGGTCAGGATCGGATCCGCCAGCACGCCGCCGACGCCGAAGGAAGTGAGCGTCGGGCCGACCGCGCGGAAGAGGAAGGTCCGGGGCTGGGCGCCGACCACAAAGCCGGTGATGAGGGTGTCGTCCCCGGTGCCAACGCGGACGCGGACCGAGGTGTTGACGAGTTGGGCCGGGAGGCCCGAGGTGAGGACGAGCAGCAGCGCCAGCAGACGCCACGCAAACCGACGAGGGTAGGCGATCATAGGAAAAAAGAGCTGAGACCGAGAAACTCGCCGTTCCTCATGAGGCAAGCCGCAAAGGTGATCAGCGCGCAGGAAATCACCTCCGCGTCGCCGCCAAGCCGCAGAAAGGGTCAGCCTGTTGCATGTTGCCGGGGCGGGTTTCAAACCCGATCCAACCAGCGACCGCGAGGAAGAGCGCAACACGCAACAGGCTGACCCCGTCGCCTTACGGACGCGGCAGCATCACCGCGAGGCGGGCGACCAGCTCGGAATGGGCTGGGGCCACATTGCGGTGCTCCTCCGGATCCGAAGCGTGATCGTACAATTCAACGGCGCCGTCGCTCCACCGCGTGAAACGCCAGCGCTCCGTCCGCACGGAATCCCCGCGCGCGGCGCCCCGGGTCACCAGGGTAAAGGCGGCCGCCTTCCCCGGCGCCTCCGGGTCGCGCAAAAGCGGCAGGAGGCTCTGGCCGGCCAACCCCGGCGGCGGCGTGACTCCAACCAACTCGGCCACGGTTGGGTACAGATCGACGAACTCCACCAGCCCGCGCGCGACCCCGGGCTTCGCGCCGGGCGCGGCGATGAGCAGCGGCGCCCGGCAACTCCGCTCAAAGAGGGTGTTCTTATTCCACCAGGCCCGCTCGCCCAAATGGTAGCCGTGGTCCCCGAGGAACACCACCACGGTGCGGTCCCAGAGCTGGAGCCGGTCCAGCGTGGCGATCACGCGGCCGACCTGCGCGTCCATATAAGAAACGCAGGCATAGTAGGCCCGGAGAAACTCGCGCTGTTCCCGCTCCGTGAACCGCGCAAAGACGGAGCCCAGTTCCCCAAAACCGACGGCGAGCGGCGGGGCGGGCGTGGCGTCGCCCGGCGGGCGAGGCAGGGGCAGGGACTCCTCTGGATAGAGATCGAAGTACTTCCTGGGCGCCACGAAGGGATCGTGCGGCTTCATCAGGCCGGCGCCGATGATCCAAGGGCGCGACCCGAGTCGTTCGATCTCCGCGCTTACGGCACGCGCGATTTGGCCATCCGGCTGGTCGTCGTCGTCCCCGTCCATCGCCCCCCAGTGGCACCAAGCCAGCCGGCCCTCCGAGAGATCGCGGCCGGCCAGTTTCCTCCGCCCGAGCGGGGTCGCCTCGAAGGTCCGGGCCGTGTGCCAGGAACGCGGCAGGTCCATCCACCGCGCGCGCAAGGCCTCATCGCGCCCGCCACCCAAGTGAAAGATCTTCCCGAAAGCCGCCGCGTGCCGACCGTCCTCCTTTAGGAGCTGGGGCAGGGTGACGACCTCAGGCAGCCGATCGCGGAGCAGCGTGCGATTGTCGGTGATGCCGGTCTGATCGGGGCGAAGGCCCGTGAGGAACGAGCTGCGGCTCGGATTGCAGACGGTGTACTGCACGTAGGCCCGCTCGAAGCGCACCGCCCGGCCGGCCAGCCGATCGAGGTGCGGGGTCTGGACGACCGGATGCCCGTAGCAACCCAAGGTATCGCGCAGGTCATCCACGGCGATGAGCAGCACGTTGAGTTTCCGCGCCGGCTCGGCCGCCGCGAGGGACGGCGCGCTGAACGCCACGAGCAGTAGCAGGCGAGGAAGGAGCATCATGGCGGGGAAGGCAGCGGGAAGGGCAGCTCGTCCGTAGCGGGAGCTGCGCCGCGGATGACCTTGGCGGCGTGGCCCGTGAGGCGGAGGTAGTGGTCGCTGGGCAGCCCCTCGTAGGTGATGAAGCGCACCCCGTCCCCGGGACCGGTCGGCGGATGATTGGTGGCCTTGAAAATCGCGGTGGCCTCATCGACCTCGTCGAACATCGCCACGTAGAGCATTTCGGCCCCAGCGCGCCGAGCTCCGGCGATTTGCGACCAGAAGAAGCGGCCCTGACGGCGGGGGATGTCGTCGAGCGGGGCGGTCGGCTTCATATTATGCCAGCTGAAGCCGGGATAGGCGACGGGCAGAAAATCGACCCCGCGCTCCCGGCACCAGGCGAGGTCGCCGGCCCAGACCGTCGCGGCGTGGGCGGCCGCGGCCTCAGGCGTCCGATAGCGGCCAGGGGTCCAGGGCGAGATCACGTCGGCCATCTGGATCAGTTCGTGCAGCGTGGCATCTTCGACCGCATCGCGATTCAAGGTCCGCCAGCCGGTGGGCACCCCGAGCATAATCGCCAGGCCGCCACTCTCGGGGTCCGTCTTGAGGAAGGTGAGGATCTGGCGCCAGTCCTCAAGCGAGGGGCGGGGCTTATCGTGATCCTTGAAACCACAGCCCCAGAGGGCGAGCAGCGGCTTGCCGCGATGCCGCAGGTACGCGGGGTCGCGCGTGAGCCGGGTGTCGCGGAGGAGTTGCTTCCAGTCGGCGATGAGCACCCCGGCCTTGCCGGGCGCGAGGCTGCTGAGGTCATACATCAGCGCGTAGACCCGGCCGTGTTGGCGCGCCCCGGCCCGGACATTCTCCAGCACGGCATTATTGGCGGCGAGCGAGGTGCCACGTCCCAAGGAGTTGATGAACCGCTGCAGGAACGCACCGTCGATGCCGTACTCCCGCATCCAGGCAAAGTGCCGCCCCACGGTGGGGCGCACGAACGAGCTGAACACCTCGGCGGAGGAACCGTCCGCGTGCACCAGCCCGGTCGGGAAGCGCTCCGCCGCGGGAAACTCGGCCAGATCCGGCCACAGGTCGACGCGGACGTTGCCCGGCGCCGGCTTGGCGCCACCGCGGGTCCAATGGTTGTAGCCGCGGCCGGCACCGTCGCCCTCGGCGTTAAACCAGCCCTGATAGCCGACCATCACTTTGCCGGTCAGCGTGCTCGGGTCCACGGGGGCAGCCGGGGCGGAACCAGCGGCGGGCGTGGCGCCCAACACGCCCAAGGCCAAGCCGAGGCGCCAGCTCAGGGATGCGAGGAGGGTCATCGATGAGGAAGCGCCTGCCAGCTGGGGAAGCGGGGGATGGGTGAGGGAGCGGGGTGGGCACCACGCCGCTGGGTTCGCCGGCCGTACGGGCGACGCGGCGAGCCAGGCGGGGCAACCACTCAAAACCTCACGCCCACGGCCAGCTCGCCCGTCCGGGGCGCCTGGTAGATCCGCTGAAGGATGTGCGCCTGGCCCCGGCCATTGTCGACGGCACTCGCCGGGGTGGGGTCATCATCATCCAGCAGGTTCCGCACCCGCAGCGACACGGTCCAATTCAGGCTCCGCTCCCGCAGCCGCTGCCGCCACGCGTAGCTGACGAAGGCATCGGTCACGAGCGACTCCGAACCGCGGAAGGCATTCGCCACCTCGAAGGTCCCGCCCTTCTCCGGGTAGCCGATCGAAGGGGCATCGCGCCAGCGCACGCTGCCCCCGACGCGCGTACCCTTCAGTGGGCCCTGATCGAAGGCGTAGCTCCCCACCACGTTCACCAGCCAATGGTTGCCCCGCAGGCGGGCCCCGCCGACCTGCGCCTCGTGGTAGTTCAGGCGGCGCTCGATGCCCGTGATGTAGTCCCCGATGGTCCGCGTCGCATTGAAGGCGGGGTTCGCGATGACCGCACGGATCGCCGCATCATCCCGCACCGGCTTCACGAATTGCTCATACCACGGGCGCGTGAACCCATAGGTCTCGTTCAACTTGGAGTCATTGTAGGAGACGTTGAACATCAGCCGGAGCTGCCGCGTGGGGTTCAGGGTCGCCTCGATCTCGTAACCTTCCGTGAGGTCCGATTCGACGTCTGTCCAAAGGCCGTTGCCGGAGTAATTCGCGAAACGCGGCGAGCCGGCCACCCGGCTGCCGTACCCGTTGAGGACCATCCCCTCGAGGAAGCGCTCCACGTAGCCGTTCTGCCGCGCCATCTCGATCCCGATGGCCCCATCGCGCAACGGGTTGGAAATCCGGTTGGTCAGCTCGTTGTTGAAGTAGTTGAGCTTCACGATCACGCGCTCGGACAGGAAAAACCCGCGCAGCCCGAGATCGTAACCCGTGCCCTCCTGGTTCGGCAGAGTCCGATTGAAGATGTCATAATTGGTTCCCCCGGCCCCCACCGTGTTGGTCGCGAGGTTGGCAAACGCATCCAGCCACCGCGTGACCCGGACCACAGCGCCATAATTGGTGTTGGTCACCGAGGACTTGGTCGCCGGGGCAAAGGCCCCCTGCCCCTGGCCGAGGAAGATGCGGGTGACCGGATCCTGCGCGAAGACGAAATTGCGGGAACTGAGGTCATCGCGCCGGATGCCCCCGGTGAGGATCAGGCGGCGGGAGAACAGGTCCCACTGGCCAATCGCCGCATAGGACTTGGTGGTCTCGGGCGCGTAGACGGGATTCAGCCGGTGCAGGAAGGCCGAGCGGACGGTCGGAATGATGCTGCCGGGCACCGCCGGATTGCCCGTCTGGCTGATCGCGGCCTGGCTCGGCAGGAAGGCCGGGAACGACACCGGCTGCCCCGGCGTGAGGTAGTAGCGCCGGCGAATCTGGTTCTGGGTATCGGCCAAGATCCCGGAGGCCAGCACGGAGGTCGTCGTCATTTCCTCCGGTTGCTGAAAGTAACTATCCACGTGCCGGTAGTAGTGGAACGCCACCGCCGTGAACCGGCCGAGGTCGAAGCCCTTGAGCGGCTCGATCCGGCTCAGGTCAAATTGCCGGGTCAACGTCGCCCGGTACTGCTGCAGCGTGGTGCTCCGGTTCTGCAGGGTGGCGTTCGACTCGATATAGGGCGTGCCAAAGTAGGGATTGAGCGGCTTCGAGGGATCGGGGTTGCTCGCTGCCCGCTGCGTCGGGAGGTAGTAATTGGTATCGATGAAGACCTCGTAGTCCCCCCGCTGCACGGGCTGCCAGTCCTCGTTCTTCGATTGCTCGTGGGCTCCGGCCAGCTCGAAGAAGGTCTGGGCCAAAATCTGCTGCTGCCACGAGGCCGAGAACTTGTCGTAGGTGGTGTTGAAATAGTCCGAAGGCCCGGAGACGACGGTGTCCAACGGGAAGTCCACCCCCGGCACCCGCGTCGCGCCCGAGATGCTCGTCTGCGCCTGGGTCAGGCCGTTGACGAAAGCCTCCGACCCCCGCGATTTGAAATTCCAGTTCTGCACGCCCAACTCGGGCGCGTTCATCACGTAGACGAGGTGGTTGGTGGTCGAGAGCCCCTGGGAGACACCGGGGATGAGATTCCGGGCCGTGTTGCGCGCGGCCGTGGTGCCCGACTCCACCAGGGCACGGTCGATCGTGTTCGCCTTCTGCAGCGGGGTCCGGGGATCGTTCAGCCAGGCGGACACGCTGTCGTAGGCCAGATAAGGCCGGGGGTTCAGCTCGTCGATGCGGCCGGTCTCCGCGTTGAGGTTGATCGTCGCCCCCTGGAAGGGCTGGAGCGTCAGATTCAGGTAGGCGGAGTTGCGCCGCATATACTGGAACTGCCGCGGGGTGCGCTGATCGTGGGCCACGGCGGCGAAGCGGAGCGCCACCTTCCGGGGCACGAGGATCCGGTTGACGTCCACGCTCCCGCGGCGCGAGCCCTCCGAGTCCAAGCGCAGCTCCAGACTGTAGCTATCGGCATCGAAACGCCCCGCCTTGGGCGTGGCGTCGAGCCCGCCGCCCACCGAACCCAGGCCAAAGAGCAGCGAATTGGGACCGCGGGACTGCGTCACCGTCTCGGTGTTGAAATTGTCCACCTTGATGCGGCTGGTGAAGAAATTGTTGGTCAGCGAGGAGGAGCGGAAGCCGCGCACGGTGAAGGGCGTGCCGGTGCGCGAGGTGACAGCCTCCGGATCGGCGGTGTCGCCCTTGTAGGCCTGGGTGCTGGGCAGAAACTCCAGCGCCTCCTCATAATTCACCGCGCCGATGTCGCGCATGAACTCCTCCGTGAGAATGGAGATCGGGTTGGCCAGATCCCGCACCTGGGATTTCAACTGCGTGCCCGAGAGCGTCTCCGAGGCATAGTACCCCTGATTGACCTCGGTGCGGACGACGAAGGGATTGAGGACGACGGTCTTGTCCTCCGCCGCGAAGGGCCGGATCGCGGGAGCCAAGAGACCGAGGGTGAGGAGGAGACGGGGGTTCAGACGCATCAGGCTGGGGGGGGGTGCAGAGGGGATGAGGCGCAGGCCGGGGCGAAGCTTACCGGCTACGGCCGGGCCTCCGCCGCCCACAGGCGCTCGAGCACGGGGCGGATCACCCGGGCGAACTCGACGTACGCCGGCGGATGGAAGTGCAGCTTGTCCTTCTGGTACAGCTCCAGCCGCGGATGGCCCTGCGCGTCCACCAGCACCGGGTTCAGATCGATAAAGTGCCGGCGCGGGGTCGCGGCACAGTAGGCCCGCGCCAGGGCATTGTAATGGTCCACCTGTTCCCACAGCGGGACCCGGTCCGGGCTCCGGGTCGCGGTCACGTACACGAGATGCGTCCCCGGGAAACGCGCGCGCACCCGCTCCGAGAACTCGCGGAAGCGGTTGAAGATCACGTCCGGGGCATCCGCGTCCTTCGCCTTCAGGTCATTGCTGCCGCAATAGTACACGACGATGCGGGGCGCGTAGCGCGGCACGAGCTGTTCGAAGCGCGCCAGCTGGTCCCCGGTGCGCGAGCCCCCGAAGGCCCGGTTGCGCACCGGCAGCGGCGCCAATTGCTCCTCGGCCGTGGTCCATTGGCGGAAGATGCTGCTGCCCACGAGGAGGATGCCCCCGGGCGCGAACGGACGCGCGGCATCCTGTTCCGCGAAGGTCCGGAACGAAGGCTCATATTGCTCCCAGCGCTTGGCGGCTTCGTCGGGGGCGGCGGCGCCCAGCGGCAGCGCCAGCAGGGCAAGGAGGAGGCGGAAGGACGGTTGCATCAGGAAAACCAACGGGCGCCGAGCTGGCACAGCAGGGCGCTGACCGGGACCATCGCGAAGCCCCAGAGCAGCATCTGGCGGAACAGGCGCCGGCCATCGCCGCCGGGCGGCAAGCCCGCGACGCACAGGGCCCCGATGGTCGAAAGCGGGGAAACGTCCACCAACGCCGCCCCCACGTTGATGCTCAACGCGATCTGGAGCGGATCCCCGCCGCCCAGTTGCGCCACCAGGCCCGGCACCATCGGCAGGAACGCCGGATAGACCACCCCGGAGGTGGAGCTGTAGGTCGAGATCAGCCCGGTCACGAACGCCATCGCGCCGTTCACGGTCCCCGGCGTCGCGAGCCGCGCGAGCAGGCCCGACACCAGGTCGAGGCCGCCCGTCTTCTCCAGCACGCCCACCAGCACACTGACGCCCGAGACCATCAGCAGGACGCCCCACGGCACCGAAGCAACCGCCGGCCCGTCCTCCCCGCAACGCGCCAGGATCAGCACCGCCGCCGCGGCGAAAGCGGAGAGGCCGGGATTGAAGCCGAGGCCCACCACGCCCCCCACCCACAGCGCCAGCACCAGCAGCGTGAACCCCTGGCGCCCGGTGAGGGCGACGGGCGCCACCACCGCCTCAGCCAACCGCGGCCGCCGCACCAGCGCCGGGCCCCCGAAGAACAGCCAGGCGCCGGCCGTCCCCAGCACGTGCGCCGCGAAATTCGCGAGGAACACCGCCCATTCGTGCCCGGGCACGCCCGCCTTGGCCATATTGGCGTGCACGATCACC
>Ga0172372_10006447_pt1 | contig 16003 bp, 16 predicted proteins | sample LakKiv5m_2_FD_114544 | JGI IMG/M metagenome (GOLD analysis project Ga0172372, IMG submission 114544) | Freshwater microbial communities from Kabuno Bay, South-Kivu, Congo - kab_092012_9.5m | ecosystem: Environmental > Aquatic > Freshwater > Lake | place: Democratic Republic of the Congo...
CCCACGATGGTGTGGGTGAAAAAAGCGTCGGTGGAATCCATGGACACGCAGTGTACCGAATGCGTAACTATTTATTACATGAGGGCGCGTCTTCGGCATGACGCGCATCACGCCAGCGGCTGTTCAGCCGGCATTGTCGGGCATGCTGGTTGGCCCATCCTCATCACGGCGCAGCGGTTGGCGCCGTTGCAGGTCTGCCAGGTAGGCGCTCATGCCGGCATCTTCACGCTGCAGGAAGCGGTCCACCGCATCGGCAAATGCCGGGTGGGCCAGCCAGTGGGCGCTGCTGGTGCGCACCGGTAGCAGGGCGCGGGCCATCTTGTGTTCGCCCTGCGCGCCACCTTCAAAACGCTGATAACCGTGGGTGATGCACCACTGCAGCGGCTGGTAGTAACAGGCCTCAAAGTGCAGACAGTCCACGCGCTCCAGCGCACCCCAGTAGCGACCGTAGGCCACCCGGCGGTCGGGGTCGAGCGCGATCAGGCTGCAACCCAGGGCCTGGCCCGCACGCTCGGCAACGAACAACAGCCAGTGCTCGGGCATGTCGTGCGCCACGCGGTGGAAGAAATCGCGGTTCAGGTAGGGTGGGTTCCCGTGCTCGTGATAGGTGCGTTCGTAGCAACGGTAGAAAAGATCCCATTCGGCGGGCCCGATCTCGCGGCCTTGCAGCGCGCGAAACCGCACCCCCGCGTCGGCCACCTTGCGCCGTTCCTGGCGGATCTTCTTGCGTTTGTCCTGCTGGAGGCCGGCCAGAAAGTGATCGAAATCGCGGTAGCCAGGGTTGTGCCAGTGAAACTGCACCGTGTGGCGCAGCATCAGGCCGGCGGCCGTGCAGGCCTGCAGGTCTTGTGGTTGGGCAAACAGCAGGTGCAGCGACGACAGGCCCTGATCGGTCACCCAGTGCAACAGCGCCTGCACCAGTGCCGCGCGAGCGGCATCGTCACGCGCCAGCAAACGGGCGCCAGGCACCGGGGTGAACGGCACCGCCACCAGGGCCTTGGGGTAGTAGGGCAGGCCGTGCTGTTCGTGGGCCTGCGCCCAGGCCCAGTCAAACACGTACTCGCCCCATGAATGGCTTTTGAGGTAGAGCGGGCAGGCCGCCTGCAGTTCGGCGCCACGCCAGAGCGTGAGGAACTGCGCCTGCCAGCCCCGCACTGCCGTGGCGCAGCCGCTGTCGTGCAGGGCGCACAGGTATTCGTGACGCACAAAGGGGCTGGGGTCCGGCGCGATCGCCAGCAGGCCGTTCCAGTCGGCCGCCGCGATCGCGTCGGGCCGGTCCAGGACCCGGGTGACATAATCGTTTTCACCCGTCGCCAGGGCGTGGCTCGCCTCCTGCGGGCGTGTCCCCGATCCCGCTTCCTTTCCCCGTTGTTCCGAATCCATGACGCTCAAGATCTGTGTGGCCCAGCTCAATTTTGTGGTGGGTGACATGGCGGGCAATGCCCGTCGCATGGCCCAGGCCGCACGCGAGGCGCACGCGCGCGGCGTGCGCTTGCTGCTCACGCCCGAGCTGGCCCTGTGCGGCTATGCGGCCGAAGACCTGTTTCTCCGGCCCGCCTTCATTGACGCCTGTGATGATGCCCTCAAATGGCTCGCGGCCGAGACCGCCGACCTCAAAGACTTGCAGCTGGTGGTGGGGCATCCGGCGCGGCTCGATGCGTCGGGCCGACGCGAGCGCAGTGTGTCGGTGGCCAGCCTGTACAACGCCGCCAGTGTTCTGAGCGCAGGGCACATCACCCACACCTACGCCAAGCGCGAGCTGCCCAACTACCAGGTGTTTGACGAGCGGCGCTACTTCGTTCCGGGGCAGCAGCCGTGCGTGCTGGATGTGGCGGGCGATGACGGCCGCCCGGTCAGGGTTGGGCTGCTCATTTGCGAAGATGCCTGGTTTGAGGCCCCGGCCGCAGACGCCAAGGCCGCTGGTGCCGAGGTGCTGGCCGTCATCAACGCCTCACCGTTCCATGCCGGCAAGGGTGGGGAGCGTGAAGCCACCATGGGGGCGCGGGCCCGGGCGGTGGGCTTGCCACTGGTGTATGCGCATCTGGTGGGTGGGCAGGACGAGATCGTTTTCGAGGGTCGCAGCTTCGCGCTGGCGGCCGACGGCTCGCTGGCCGGCCGTGCCGTCAGTTTCGAAGAGTGCCTGTTCGACCTGCATTTCGAGCGGACCGCCGAGGGCTGGCACATCAAAGCGCCGATCGACCGCACCCACAGCCCGGAAGCCGATCTGTGGCACGCGCTGGTGCTGGGCGTGCGCGACTACGTGGGCAAAAACGGTTTTCCCGGGGCCTTGCTGGGCTTGTCGGGCGGCATCGACTCGGCGCTGGTGCTGGCGATCGCGGTCGATGCGCTGGGATCCGAGCGGGTGCGTGCGGTGATGATGCCATCGCCCTACACGGCCGACATTTCCTGGATCGACGCGCGCGACATGGCAGCACGCCTGGGCGTGCGGTATGACGAGATCGGCATTGCCCCCGAGTTCGAGGCTTTCAAGGCCTCGCTGGCGCCCCTGTTCGAGGGGCGGACCGAAGACACGACGGAGGAGAACCTGCAGGCCCGCATCCGCGGTACCTTGCTCATGGCCCTGTCCAACAAGTTCGGCGCCATTGTGCTGACCACCGGCAACAAGAGCGAGATGGCCACCGGCTACTGCACGCTCTATGGCGATATGGCAGGCGGGTTTGCTGTGATCAAGGATGTGGTCAAGACCATGGTGTTTCGCCTGGCGCACTGGCGCAATGCCCACGATCCGTACCGCACCGGCAGCAACCCGATTCCCGAGCGCATCATCACCCGCCCGCCCAGTGCCGAGTTGCGGCCTGATCAGAAGGATCAGGACAGCCTGCCCGAGTACGCCGTGCTCGACGCGATCATTGAGCGTTACATGGAAAACGACCGCAGCCCGGCCCAGATCGTGGCCGACGGCTTTTCGCCGGTCGATGTGGACAAGGTGGTGCGGCTGATCCGTCTCAATGAATACAAGCGGCGTCAGGCGTCGGTGGGCATACGGGTGACCCATCGCAGCTTCGGCAAGGACTGGCGCTATCCCATCACCAGCCGCTACCGCGCCTGAGCACCGCAGAGGGGCAAGCATCGCCCGCCGCTGGTGCGCCAAGACCCTTGGGCATAATCAAGCGCTTGTTTGAACCGCACTGGAGCCCCCATGAAGCAGATCACCGCCGTCATCAAACCGTTCAAGCTCGAAGAGGTGCGTGAAGCCCTGGCCGAGCAAGGTGTGACCGGCCTGACGGTGACCGAAGTCAAGGGCTTTGGCCGGCAGAAGGGCCACACCGAGCTGTACCGCGGGGCCGAGTACGTGGTGGATTTTCTGCCCAAGGTCAAGCTGGAAGTGGTCGTCAAAACCGAGGACGTGGACCGCTGCGTCGACGCCATCATCCGCGCTGCACGCACCGGCAAGATCGGTGACGGCAAGATTTTTGTCACGCCGGTCGAGCGCGTGGTGCGCATCCGCACCGGTGAAGAGGACGAAACCGCGGTCTGACCGCGGCGCCCGTCAGATGGCGTCCAGGCGTGCCGCCGGTGACAGGCCGGCAGCCTGCACCAGGTCGGGCAGCAGGCGCATGGCGTCGCTATCCACCCTCACCAGGTCCATCTGCCATTCGCCCATGAACTGCTGCTGCACCGTGTGCTGCAGGAACTGCAGCAACGCGTCGTAGTAGCCGTCCAGGTTGAGCAGCCCCACGGGCTTGTCGTGGTAGCCCAGCTGGCGCCAGGTCCAGACCTCGAAAAACTCTTCGAAGGTGCCAATGCCACCGGGCAGCGCCAGAAAGGCGTCGGCATGCTCGGCCATGAGGCGTTTGCGCTCGTGCATGGTGTCCACCACATGCAGTTCGGTGCAGCTGTGGTTGGCCCACTCTTTTTCCACCAGCGCCTTGGGGATCACACCCACCACGCGTCCGCCGGCGTCCAGCGTGGCCTGGGCCACGGTGCCCATCAGGCCGTTGCAGCCGCCGCCGTACACCAGCTGGCCGCCGTGTGATCCGATCCAGTGGCCCACCGCCCTGGCGGCGGCGCTGAAATGCGGGCTGGCGCCCGGGCGTGAACCGCAGTAGACGCAGAGAGAAAAGGCGGCTGTTGTCATCGGTTGGAAGGTTCAGTTCAGTCGGGTCCAGAGAGCGGCCAGCCAAGTGCCCATGCAGACCAGCAGGCTCAGCAGCACGGCGGCGCTGCCCATGTCTTTGGCGCGCTTGGACAGGTCGTGCCACTCGGGGCCGATACGGTCGATGGCCGACTCCACCCCGGTATTGAGCAGTTCCACCACCATGACCATGACCACGGCGCCGGCCAGCACCGCGGTTTCCACCCAGGTCTGCCCCAGCCAGAAGGCCAGTGGCACCAGCACCAGCGCGGCGATGGCTTCCTGCCGGAAGGCGGTTTCGCGCCAGCCGGCGCGCAGTCCGGCCACGGAATAGCCCAAGGCATGCCACATCCGGTCAAGGCCGGTGCGCTGCTTCTGGGCGTTGACGGGTTCCCGAGGCTTCTTCATCGTGTGGCGTGTCGCATCACAGATGCCATATGCGGCGGCGCTTGGGTTCGGCGGGTTTGAAGTGCTCCAGCCTTGTGCCAGCCATGGCGTCATGCCAGAACTGTTTCCTCGGGTGAAAGCGCGCCAGAATGGCCCAGACCAGCACCCAGCCAATGACGATGACGGTCAACTCGATGGCGGGCAGTCGGTAGTACGAGCCCGCCGCCAGCGGTGGCACCAGCCACAGCCACGACAGCATGTAGCGCAGCAGTGCCCGTCCCCGGGTCAGCGGCGCGCCCTGCGTGTCCACCACGCGGATGTGCCAGGTTTTCATGGCCAGCGTCTGGCCTTTGCGCCAGAACCAGGTGAAGTAAATGGCGAGCAGCAGGAAAACATAGAGTTGCAGGGCCATCCGGTTGTTGACGCTGTCGCGCACCACGGCCAGCGACGGCACCAGATGCCCTACGGCAAACACCAGCCCGAACACGAAAAAGCCGGTGCCAAAGATCACACCGAACAGCAAGGCGCCTTCGTACAGCCAGCAGGCCATGCGTCGGGGCAATGACGGCGTGGTTGGGGGTTGCGGGGGCTGGGATTCAACGGGCGATGCGGTCATGTCGGGGCCAGGTCGGGCCGGTGTCTACGGGGCTGAAATTGTCGCATTGCCGATGCAACAGCGCTTTTTGCGGGGGGCTCGCTCGGCGAAGTGGTTGTGCGGCCTTGTTGCAGTGCGATAATGCAGGGCTGCAATTCAAAAAAGCAAACGGGTCAAGGTCCGGCGGGGTATGTGTCCGCCCATGTCCTTTGGCCTCAAGTCCCGACACCGCTTCACAAGAGTGGGTGAAGGGGCACCCAAGGTATTTCGTCAGAGAAATTCTCGAAAGGTTGATCATGGAAATCTCCAAGGCCGAACTGGCCTCTGCGGCTGCTGCTGCGCAAACCCCCGCCAACGAACAGCTCATGGGCGCCGAAATCATGGTGCGTGCCCTGCAGGCTGAAGGTGTGAAGTACATCTGGGGTTACCCCGGCGGTGCGGTGCTCTACATCTACGACGCCCTGTACAAGCAGGACACCATGCAGCACGTGCTGGTGCGCCACGAACAGGCTGCCGTGCACGCCGCCGACGGCTATGCACGCGCCACCGGTGATGTGGGCGTGGCGCTGGTCACATCCGGCCCTGGCGTCACCAATGCGGTGACCGGCATCGCCACGGCATACACCGACAGCATTCCCATGGTCATCATCGCGGGCCAGGTGCCCACGGCGGCCATCGGTTCCGACGCCTTCCAGGAATGCGACACCGTGGGCATCACCCGCCCCATCGTCAAGCACAACTTCCTGGTCAAGGATGTGCGCGACCTCGCCGATGTGATGAAGAAGGCCTTCCATATCGCCCGCACCGGCCGGCCGGGCCCGGTGGTGGTGGACATCCCCAAGGACGTGTCGTTCAACAAGACCGCCTATGCTGGTTATCCCGCGTCGGTGGAAATGCGCTCGTACAACCCGGTGCGCAAAGGCCACGGCGGCCAGATCCGCAAGGCACTGCAGTTGCTGCTCAACGCCAAGCGTCCGTACATCTACACCGGTGGCGGTGTGCTGCTGGGCAATGCCGTGCCCGAGCTGCGCACGCTGGTGGACCTGCTCGGTTACCCGGTCACCAACACGCTGATGGGCCTGGGCGCCTACCCCGCGACCGATCGCAAGTTCCTGGGCATGCTGGGCATGCACGGCACGATCGAGGCCAACCACGCCATGCAGAACTGTGACGTGCTGCTGGCGGTGGGCGCACGCTTTGACGACCGCGTGATCGGCAACCCCAAGCACTTTGCCTCCGTCGAGCGCAAGATCATCCACATCGACATCGACCCCTCGAGCATCGCCAAGCGCGTGAAGGTGGACGTGCCCATCGTCGGCGACGTCAAGGACGTGCTGACCGAACTGATCAACATGATCAAGGAAAGCCAGACCCGGCCCGACGAAAAGGCGCTGGCGGGCTGGTGGGAAACGATCGAGGGCTGGCGCTCGCGTGACTGTCTGCGTTTTGACCGCGCCAACACGCAGGTCATCAAGCCCCAGCGTGTGGTGGAGCAGCTGTGGGAGCTCACCAAGGACGACGACTGCTACATCACCTCCGATGTGGGGCAGCACCAGATGTTTGCCGCGCAGTTCTACAAGTTCAACGAGCCCCGCCGCTGGATCAACTCCGGTGGTCTGGGCACCATGGGCGTGGGTCTGCCGTATGCCATGGGCATTAAGCTGGCCAAGCCCGACGCCGACTGCTGGTGCGTCACCGGCGAAGGCTCGATCCAGATGAACATCCAGGAACTGTCCACGTGCCAGCAGTACGGCACGCCGGTCAAGATCCTGGCGCTGAACAACCGCTACCTGGGCATGGTGCGCCAGTGGCAGGAACTGATCTACCAGGGTCGCTACAGCCACAGCTACATGGATGCGCTGCCGAATTTCGTGAAGCTGGCCGAGGCCTATGGTCACGTCGGCATGCTGGTCGAACGCCCACAAGACGTGGAGGCCGCGCTGCGCGAAGCCCGCGCGATCAAGGACCGCTGCGTCTTCATCGATGTGCGCACCGATCCGACGGAGAACGTCTGGCCGATGGTCGAGGCCGGCAAGGGCATCACCGAAATGCTGCTCGGCTCCGAAGAACTCTGAACGCACCCTTGACCGGGTTCCGGCGTCCAGCGTCGCGGCGCCCGGTCATTCCCCTTCGACGAATCTATCTGCAGCCAAGCCTGCGCATTACCGTGCGCAGGGGAGGGCTCAGAAAAGAGGAATCTTCATCATGAAACACATCATTGCAGTCCTGCTCGAGAACGAAGCTGGCGCACTCTCGCGCGTCGTCGGCCTGTTCTCGGCCCGTGGTTACAACATCGAATCGCTCACCGTGGCGCCGACGGAAGACCCGTCCCTATCGCGCATGACCATCCAGACCACGGGTTCGGATGACGTCATCGAGCAGATCACCAAGCACCTCAACCGCCTGATCGAAGTCGTGAAGGTGGTCGACCTGACCGAAGGTGCCTACACCGAGCGCGAACTCATGTTGGTGAAGGTGCGCGCGGTGGGCAAGGAGCGCGAAGAGATGAAGCGCATGGCCGACATCTTCCGCGGCCGCGTCATCGATGTGACGGAGAAGAGCTACACCATCGAGCTGACCGGCGATCAGGGCAAGAACGATGCATTCCTGGATGCCATCGACCGCAGCGCGATTCTCGAAACCGTGCGCACGGGTGCCTGCGGCATCGGGCGCGGCGAGCGCATCCTGAGGGTTTGACGATCACCCCTGCGCCGCTGCGTGGCTTCCCCTCTAGGGGACGGCGCCAGTGGCCCGGCGAAGCCGGTTCCACGGCCCCTGCTGGATAAGACCCCTCCGCTGGTTACCATTAGCGGTTTTTCAAGATTTCAACCGGAGCAACCTCATGAAAGTTTTCTACGACAAAGACTGTGACCTGAGCCTGATCAAGGGCAAGACCGTCGCGATCATCGGCTACGGCTCGCAAGGCCACGCCCACGCCCAGAACCTGAACGACAGCGGCGTGAAGGTCGTGGTCGGTCTGCGCAAGGGCGGCGCGTCCTGGGACAAGGTCGGCAAGGCCGGCCTAACGGTGATGGAAGTCAACGACGCCGTGAAGGCCGCTGACGTGGTCATGATCCTGCTGCCCGACGAGCAGATCGCCGAGGTCTACAACAACAACGTGGCCCCCAACATCAAGCAGGGTGCGTCGCTGGTGTTCGCCCACGGCTTCAACGTGCACTACAACCAGGTCGTGCCCCGCGCCGATCTGGATGTGTGGATGGTCGCGCCCAAGGCCCCTGGCCACACCGTGCGCAACACCTACACCCAGGGCGGCGGCGTGCCCCACCTGATCGCCGTGCACCAGGACAAGTCCGGCAAGGCCCGTGACCTGGCCCTGAGCTACGCCATGGCCAACGGTGGCGGCAAGGCCGGCATCATCGAGACCAATTTCAAGGAAGAGACCGAGACCGACCTGTTCGGCGAGCAGGCTGTGCTGTGCGGCGGTGCTGTCGAGCTGATCAAGATGGGCTACGAGACCCTGGTCGAAGCCGGCTACGCCCCCGAGATGGCCTACTTCGAGTGCCTGCACGAGCTCAAGCTGATCGTCGACCTGATCTACGAAGGCGGCATCGCCAACATGAACTACTCGATCTCCAACAACGCGGAGTTCGGCGAGTACGTGACCGGTCCGGAAGTCATCAACGAAGAGTCGCGCAAGGCCATGCGCAACGCCCTCAAGCGCATCCAGAACGGTGACTACGCCAAGATGTTCATCCAGGAAGGTCGCCTGAACTACCCGAGCATGACCGCCCGCCGCCGCAACACCGCCGATCACCAGATCGAAGTGGTGGGTGCCCAGCTGCGCGCCATGATGCCCTGGATCGCCAAGAACAAGCTGGTCGACCAGACCCGCAACTGATCGCCTCGGCGCCCGTGACAAAGGCCACTTCGGTGGCCTTTGTCGTTCTTTCGGCTTGTCCCTGGCTTACACTGGTTGGCTGAGTTTTCCTCGGTTTGACCCATACCTACATGCACGACGGCTCCGATCCCCTTCACGACCGGCTTGAACAACCCAAACGCAGCAAGGGCATCTACATGCTGCCTAACATGATCACGCTGGCGGCTTTGTTCGGCGGGTTCTATGCCATCGTGATGGCCATGAACGGTCGTTTCGACCTGGCCACCGTGGGCATATTTGTGGCCATGGTGCTCGACAGTCTGGACGGCCGTGTGGCGCGCATGACCAATACCCAGAGTGCCTTCGGGGAGCAGATGGACTCGTTGTCGGACATGGTGTCGTTCGGCGCAGCGCCAGCGCTGGTGGCGTATGTCTGGGTTCTCAAGGATGTCGGCCGCTGGGGCTGGATCGCGGCATTTGTTTACTGTGCCTGTGCGGCATTGCGCCTCGCCCGCTTCAATGTCAACACCGGGGTGGTGGACAAGCGTTACTTTCAGGGGCTGCCATCGCCGGCCGCTGCAGCCCTGGTGGCGGGCTTCATCTGGCTGGCCACGGAGTTGGAAATGAACCGGCACGACCTCACCTGGCCGATGTTCGCGATCACGCTCTATGCGGGTCTGACCATGGTCACCAACGTGCCGTTCTACAGCTTTAAAGATCTCAGTCTCAAGCGCAGCGTGCCCTTCGCGGCCATCGTGCTGGTGGCACTGGGCATTGCGGTGATCAACATCCATCCCCCGACTGTCTTGTTCGGCCTCTTCATGCTCTATGGCCTCTCGGGCTATGCCATGTACTTCTGGCGCAAGGCCAAAGGTCGGCCCACCAGCGTGATCAGCACCTCCACCGACGAACCCGACGAGCGCGGCCTCCACGAATGAACGCGCGCTGGCCTTATGGTGGCCATGGTTTTCATCTATCGGCGCAGGGAGGTCTCTGTGCTACATTCAACGCCATGAAACACGTTTCGTTTGCACTACTACTGGGTGTCCTTCACGGGCAGAACTGGTAACGCGCGAGCGAATTCCGACAACGGCCCGTTTGCACCCGCAGCGGGCCGTTTTTTTTTTCGACTGCGGGTTTTTTCAAGCGCTGCCCACGAGGCAACCCAACGGAGAAGCACATGACCGACAAGCTCATCATTTTTGACACCACCTTGCGCGACGGCGAGCAGTCGCCCGGGGCGTCCATGACCAAGGACGAGAAGCTGCGCATCGCGCGCCAGCTCGAACGCCTGAAGGTCGATGTCATCGAGGCCGGTTTTGCTGCCAGCTCCAACGGCGACTTTGACTGCGTGCAGGCGATCGCCAATGCGATCAAGGACTCGACGGTGTGCTCACTCGCCCGAGCCAACGACCGCGACATCGCGCGGGCGGCCGAGGCCCTCAAGGGGGCCAACCGGGCACGCATCCATACCTTCATCGCCACCAGTGCGCTGCACATGGAGAAAAAACTGCGCATGACGCCCGACCAGGTGTTCGAGCAGGCCAAGCAGTCGGTGCGTTTTGCCCGCAATCTGGTGGAGGATATTGAGTTCAGCCCGGAAGACGGCTACCGCAGCGACGTCGACTTCCTCTGCCGCGTGCTCGAAGCGGTGATCAAGGAGGGCGCGACCACGCTCAACATCCCCGATACCGTGGGCTACGCGATTCCCGAGCTCTACGGGGATTTCATCAAGACCTTACGTGAGCGTATTCCCAACTCCGACAAGGCCATCTGGTCGGTGCATTGCCACAACGACCTGGGCATGGCGGTGGCCAATTCGCTGGCGGGTGTGAAGATCGGCGGCGCACGTCAGGTCGAGTGCACGATCAATGGCCTGGGTGAGCGTGCTGGCAACTGTTCGCTCGAAGAAATCGTGATGGCGGTCAAGACGCGCCGCGATTACTTCAACCTGGACGTGGGTATCGACACGAGTCAGATCGTGCCGGCCAGCCGCATGGTCAGCCAGACCACCGGGTTCGTGGTGCAGCCGAACAAGGCGGTGGTCGGTGCCAACGCCTTTGCGCACGCGTCCGGCATCCACCAGGACGGCGTTCTCAAGGCGCGTGACACCTACGAGATCATGCGGGCCGAAGACGTGGGCTGGAGCGCCAACAAGATCGTGCTGGGCAAACTCAGCGGCCGCAACGCATTCAAGCAGCGCCTGCAGGATCTGGGCATCGAGATGGAGTCCGAATCGGAAATCAACACGGCGTTTGCCAAGTTCAAGGAACTGGCGGATCGCAAGAGCGAGATTTTTGACGAGGACATCCTCGCGCTGTGCAATGACGAAAGCGTGACGGCCGAAAAAGAGCACTATGGCTTTGTCTCGCTGTCCCAGAGCTCCGAAACCGGTGAGCGCCCGCACGCCGAAATCGTCATCACCGTCGAAGGCAAAGAGGTCAAGGCGGCCGCAGAAGGCAACGGACCGGTGGATGCCTCGCTCAAGGCCATCGAGTCGCACATCAAAAGCGGCGCGGAGATGGTGCTGTATTCGGTCAACGCCATCAGCGGTTCGACCGAAAGCCAGGGCGAGGTGACCGTGCGCTTGCAGCACGCCGGCCGCATCGTCAACGGCGTGGGGGCCGACCCGGACATCATCGTGGCCTCTGCCAAGGCTTACCTGAGCGCACTGAACAAGCTCAGCAGCAAGGCGGATCGCGTTGCAGCGCAAGGATGAAGTCTTTTTAATTCAACTACTTGGCGCTGAAATTTCCATTTGTGTGGCGAATTGACCGGGTTTTGACCCGCAATTCGCCCCGTTTGGAGAAAGCGCGCACAAGTTTTTGATATTGCTAGTTTTTTTGCGTCTGCTTATACTCACACCAACGTCGTTGAATGGTTGGAGTGGGTACATGATCTGTCGTACGCAAAGCTTGCAGCGACTCTTGCGCATGGTGGTTGCAGCGTCCCTGACCTTGGGGCTGCTGGCACCAGCGTCGGCGGCCAGTGAGCAGCGCAACAAATCCTCCAAGGCGGCCAGCAGCCAGCAGGCCAAAAAGGCCAAAAAGACCGAGCGACCGGCCGCCACCGCAAAGGTGAAGGCGGGCAAAGACGTCAAGGCAGCCAAGGCAAGTGCGCGTGACAAGGCATCGGCCAAAGCCGCGGTAACCAGTGCCAAGAAACGGCAGCAGTTGGCGCAAAAGCGTGGCAAAACCGTGCGTGCCGAGCGCATTGCATCGGGCCACCGCAAAGGCGATCGGCGTGTGGCCGCCCGTGATGGCCGTCAGCACCGTGTGGCAGCCCATCAGCGTTCCGTTGTGCGGGTCGCAGAAGCGCCCCGGTTGTCGGCTGGCGAGCGCCTGGGGCTGCGTGCTTCCCATGACCCGCTGGACCTGAGTTCCAGTGTGGCCCTGGTGGTGGACCAGGAAACCAGCGAGGTCCTGTTCAGCAAAAACGATACGGCGGTGTTGCCCATCGCGTCGCTCACCAAGCTCATGACCGGCTTGGTGATTGCGGACGCCAACCTGCCGCTGGACGAGATGATCACCATCACACAGGAGGATGCAGACGTCTACCGCACCAGCCGGCTGGCGGTGGGTACCACGCTATCGCGTGGCGAATTGATGCACCTGTCGCTGATGTCCAGCGAGAACCGCGCAGCCAACGCATTGGGGCGCACTTTTCCGGGTGGGCAGGCGCAGTTCGTGCGCCGCATGAATGCCAAGGCGCTCGAGCTGGGCATGGTGGATACCCGCTATGTTGAACCTACGGGCCTTTCCAGCCAGAACCAGTCCAGCGCGCGCGATCTGGCCACCCTGGTGTCGGTGGCCTACGAGCGCCCGATACTGCGCGACCTTTCCACCACGCCCAGCCACCAGCTGGACCTGGGGCGACGCACCTTGCAGTACAACAACTCCAACCGTCTGATCCGTGATCCTGAATGGGACATCGGGCTTCAGAAGACGGGGTACATCTCGGAGGCCGGGCGTTGCCTGGTCATGCAGGCCCGTGTGGCCGGCCGCCAGCTCATCATGGTGTTTCTGGATTCAGCCGGTAAGCTCAGCCGCGCGCAGGACGCCGAGCGTGTGCGCCGCTGGGTTGAAGCGCAGAGCATTCAGCAGCAGTTTGCCCGCCCTCAGGGCTGACAGGGTGTCTGCTTTGAGCGCCCCCATGCAAAACGGCCCGGGAGGGCCGTTTTGCATGGTGTTGCATCAGTACTGCCCGGGGCGTGCTGTCGGGCAACCCAGCGCCGCGGAAATTTCAGCGGCGGTGTTGCGCAGCTTGGGCAGCCAGTTCTCGTCGATGCGGTCGGCGGGCGCCGATATCGACAGGCCTGCGACCAGTTTCCCCTGATCGTCATAGATCCCGGCCGCCATGCAGCGAACGCCGAGCTCCAGTTCTTCGTTGTCTCGCGCCAGGCCGGCTTGCCGGCACTGTTGCAATTCCCGTTCGAGCGTGGGCAGCTGGGTGAGGCTGTTGCGTGTGTTGCCGGCGAGCCCGGTGCGGGTGGCATAGGCGCGCACGCGTTGCGGGTCGTCTGCGGCCAGGAAGAGCTTGCCCACCGAGGTCAGGTGCAGGGGGGCGCGGCCACCGATGGCGCGCACCACCTGCATGCCCGAGCGCTCGCTGTACGCACGCTCGACGTACACGATCTCGTCGCCCTGGCGCACACTGAGGTTCACCGGTTGCTGAATCTGTTTGTGCAGTTCGCGCATGGGCAGCAACGCAGCGTCGCGAACGTTCAGCCGTGCCTTGACCAGATTGCCCAGCTCCAGCAGGCGCATGCCGAGTCGGTAACTGCCGGCTTCCGGACGGTCGACGAAACGCCCGATGGTCAGATCGTTGAGGATGCGGTGGGCGGTGGAGGGGTGCAGTCCGGTTTTTTCGCTGATTTCTTTGAGCGAGACCGGCTCTTCCCGGCTGGCCAGGACTTCCAGCAGATTGAACATGCGTTCAATGACCTGGACGGTGGGGGTGGTGGGCAGACTGTCGTTTCTTTTGATCATGGCAGCAACATTGGTTGCTCATATTTTATGAGATGAAATTGTGTGGCGGTTGTCGCCCGCGTGTTTCCATCAGCGGTGGTATCGCCGCTCGGCACCGCGCACCGGATCAGCGGGCGTCGCGCCAGTCACCGTCCAGCAGCAGCTGGTGCGGTCGAAAACCGGCCTTGTAGCGCATCTTGTCGCTCTGCGCGATCCAGTAGCCCAGGTACACGTGGGGCAGTCCGAGGGAGCGGGCTTGTTCGATCTGCCACAGCACGCTGTAGGTGCCGTAGCTGGCGTGATCGTCAGGCTCGTAAAACGTGTACACGGCGGAGAGTCCATCGTTGAGCACGTCGATGATGGACACCATTTTCAGCCGCGCCTCGTGCCCTTCGGTGGCCGGTTCGTAAAACTCGACCAGCCGCGAATTGACCCGGCTCTGCAACAGGAACTGCGTGTACTGGTCGACACTGTCGTGGTCCATGCCGCCGCCCGCGTGCCGGCTGTTCTGGTAGCGCAGGTACAGCTGGTAATGCGCAGGGATGAAGCACAGTTGCAGCACCCGTGTGTGCAGACCCGCGTGCCGTGCGGTGCAGCGGCGCTGGCTGCGGCTCGGGGTGAACCGCGCCACCGGGATGCGAAGGGGCACGCAGGCCTGGCAGCCGTCGCAGTAGGGCCGGTAGGTGAACATGCCGCTGCGCCGAAAGCCGTGGGTGACGAGATCGGAGTAGGCGTCGTTGTGGATGAGGTGGCTGGGGGTTGCCACCTGCGACCGGGCCTGACGGCCAGTCAGGTAGCTGCAGGGGTAGGGCGCCGTTGCGTAAAACTGCAGCGCCTGAAGCGGGAGTTCCAGCGGAAGGGTCACTGTGGTGGTGAGGCAGTGGGCAATACCTGATTCCAGTATACGGGGTCAAAACGCCACACCGGGCTGGGTATGGTGAGCAACCGTTCCAGCTGCTGGAGAAACACCGGGCGGGTGACCGGACTCGCCCCGAGCGAGGCCAGGTGCCCGGTTTCCTGCTGGCAGTCGATCAATGGCAACCGGTGCGCCCGCATGAAGGCCACCAGGCCGCACAGGGCCAGTTTGGACGCATCGCTGCGGTGGCTGAACATCGATTCGCCGTACACCATGCCCCCGAGGTTGATGCAGTACAGGCCGCCGGCGAGTTCGCCATCAATCCAGGCTTCGACGCTGTGTGCCACACCCGCCCGGTGCAACTGCGTATAGGCCTGCACCATTGCAGGCAGTATCCAGGTGCCTTGCTGACCGTGACGGGGTGTGTGGGCACAGGCCCGGATCACACGTTCGAAATCACGGTCGATGTGCACCTCAAAACGCTGTTGCTGCAGCAGCGATTGCAGGCGCTTGCGCAAAGAGCGGTGCAGGCGGAAAGCCGCCGTCTCCAGCACCATGCGCGGATCCGTGCTCCACCAGAGAACGGGTTGACCGGTGCTGTACCAGGGGAAGATGCCCGCTGAGTAGGCGGCGATCAGCGTTGACGGGTCCAGCACACCACCCGCTGCCAGGAGGCCTGGGGCCGGGTCATGTTCGCGCCAGGCGGTTTCCACCGGCGGAAAGGCCTGACCGGGCTCCAGCCAGGGCAGGGGGCGGGATGGCGGCGCTTGGGTCATGCCGCTATTGTGAACAGTCCATGCGCCAGTCGGGTGGCGTTCTCAGCGGCCCACGCGTCGCTGCCACAGTTGCCAGAGACCGGTCGCTGCGGCGATGCCGACGGCATCGGCCAGCAAGTCCAGCAGATCACCGTAGCGCCAGCCAGTGACGGCCTGCGCCAGTTCAATGAGACCGCCGTGCAGCAACATCATGCCTGCGACCCGGTAGGGTCGACTCGGGTAGGCGGTCAGACACAGCCCTGTCAGCACCGCAAAGCCCAGTGCGTGCTGGGCCTTGTCCCACAGGCTGAATGCCTGAGGTGGCAGCAGTCCCGTCGGCAGCAGGGACAGTGTGGTGAGGACCAGCAGGGCCAGCCAGAATGCGGCTTGTTTCAGGTGCGCCATGGACGGGCTGATGCAGAAACGACAAAGGCCTTCCGAAGAAGGCCTTTGCTGTTTTGTTTTGGCTCCCCGACCTGGACTCGAACCAGGGACCTGCGGATTAACAG
>Ga0172372_10006448_pt1 | contig 16003 bp, 8 predicted proteins | sample LakKiv5m_2_FD_114544 | JGI IMG/M metagenome (GOLD analysis project Ga0172372, IMG submission 114544) | Freshwater microbial communities from Kabuno Bay, South-Kivu, Congo - kab_092012_9.5m | ecosystem: Environmental > Aquatic > Freshwater > Lake | place: Democratic Republic of the Congo...
CAACAACAAATTAAATTGGTCTCTAATTTCATACAAGTTGTATTGTTTGTATATGTTATTTGCACTATCGTAGATTGTGTAAACACCGTCATCAATAGATTTGGTTTGATTACCATAAAGAGCAATTGCAATAGTTGAGAAATCGTGTTCCGCAATTTCAATGTCTAAAGTAATGGGGTTGAAAAAAGTATTAGTTATAATAATTGATTGGTCTGGTTGTCCGATATAAGGTGTTGCACTTGGTTTATTAGTTGGTGATGATGACGGTGATAATGTACAAAAAATTAAATTACTATTACCATTTGTATATGAGTATCTAATCGCTTTTTGTGATGTATTTGCCAAATTTTGAACAACGGGTTCACAATAAAAAGAAGATGTTATTAATCTAAAGAAATTAGGTATTTTTGTTCCGTCAGAATTAAGGTATTCAACTCTAAAACCAACTAAACCTTGATTAACAAATTTATTTCTATATTCCGCAGGAACTTGATTTAAGTCAATAACAATACCTTTAACATTTGGTAACGCAGATAACACACCACAATCTAAAATTTTTGTCCTAATTTGTGCGGGTCTTATTAACAAAGTGTAAATACCTATTTTATTAAATTGGTCTGCTGGTAATTTTAAATTATAAAGACCTCCCAATATTTCAACATTTGGGTTTCCACCTGTATTCGCATTATTAAAATACGGAGTTAATAATCCTTGCGCATCTAATTTAGTCAAAACAAAATTAGTTGTATTATCCCTTGACGGTGTGTAGTTTAAAATTATTTCAATATCTGTTACTGAAACATCCGCCGGTCTTATTGTTCCATAAGTTCCTGTTGCCATTATCTATATTTTTTATTAACCTCCATCTATAAATATTATGGGGTCGAATTTATTACTTTGAAAAATCCATATCCGTACTTTTCTATATCTCCAACGTTATCGACTTCTCCCAATCTTTCTAAAACCTCTAATCCTGAATTTTTACCTCTGTCCACAAAAACTTGCGATTGTATTTGGGCTTGTTCAACAACATTAATATAAACTTCTTCTTTTGTTAATGCGGTACAAACTAACCAATCCGTTGTCAATCCTGAAGATTCGGTTACAAATATTGTAGTACCATCATTAAAATCAAAATAATTAATACCATTTATAGTATACCCCGTAGAATCGTTATTTAGTGATGGACCATAAACAGTTCCAACAGAACCTGAATCACCTGTAACTTGTACATTTAATTTATATTTACCCGCATAAAGTTGAGTTTTTTTACCATAAACTCTTAAATCACTTATTGTTGATTTTGTATATCCCGTTATTAAAAACGGTACTGTGGTGTAAGCAGAACTAGCCTGTAATTCTATATCACAGATTGAGTCTCCCGTAAATAAATAATTTAATGAAATTGGCGTTGCGGACCAATTTCCTCCTTGAGGTATGAAATAAGCCGCTCCGTTTGGATTTGGTATAGTCGTTCCTGTAAACGGAATCTCCACCTCTTTAGTTACTAAAGTTATTCCCCAAGGATTTATTCCTGACATACTTATCGTATATAAACCAGGAGTTGAGTACGTATGAGTATAAAAATTTGGCGATAAATCGTTTACTGTTTCAGGGCTTGTTCCGTCTCCCCAATCGACTTGGTAACTTGAGAATTTTAAAAATTTCTTAAATTCTAAATCAGAGGTGTTGTAAAAATAATAAGTAAATGGTGAGCCTGTTGATGCGGAAAATAAAAAATTACTTAGAGTATCTTTTTGAGTAATCAGCCCATCAAATTCACTGTAATAACCCATATCTACAGTATTTTGCGTTAAATAAATTGGTACTGTTAATCCTGTTAATAAAGAACTACCGTTTGTTCCTCCCGACAAAACTTGAGTCATTGACGAATAAACATTGGTATACCCAGTAATTCTACTTGTGGTTGTAGTGGTTGTAATATCGCAACAAGGGTCTATTATTGGGTCGGGAATAATTGACCCCGCATTATAAGGTACAGTAAATATATCCCCTTGGATTACTTCTGGTGAGATTCTTATATGGTAAATTCTATTGTCCATTATGGGTTAACATACTCAAACCATTTTATTGGTGTTCCATTACCGATTCTAACGTCTAAATAATTAAAAATTTCGTATTTTTTAGTTGTATAATTTATTTTTGTTTTATAATAAAAATACCTATTAGTGTCAAATATAAATTTATTAGATAATGAAGATTGTGGTTCGTTCATCATTCTAACAAAAACTCCATTTTTGGCATCAAAAAATTTTGCCGACATGTAAAAAGTATCTATATTAATATAATCAGGACTTCTTAACCAATAAATAAAATAACCTTCTTTATCTCCAATAAAATCCAATTTAATTAAGGGTTTTTTTACTTTTACATTAGGTACTAATGTTGATAATGTGGCAATTTCTGTATCACCTTGTTGTGTAGGTATTATTATAGTTACATAATTTTTTTGTGTTTTTGAATCGGGGGTGTCATACAAATCGAGCTTGAAAAAAGAATTTCTAAAAGGTTTTAAAAAATAATAAAGTTCTGTTACTGAAAATCCTGATGGGTTGGCTAAATTATATAAATAAGTATTTTGCCAATCATTATTATTTGTTGATGCACTTACGGGTGACGGTGAATTATAAAAATAAAAATCATAGGTTATTGAGGTTTCGTTATTTAATCCATATTCTTTGTGAGAATATCTGCTTATTTCAAAATTACCTTTTGGAGCAATAACCTCTCTTACAACTTCTTTTTCATATACATCAATATCTTGTTGTCTACCACCAATATCCCATTTAATTTCTAAAGGAATATTAATATACTTGTCGTTTGTCGGTATTGTAAATCTATAACTATTATTCACACTCATCTGTTATTGGGTTAGCAATTATTGTCTGTTCAGTATAATTAGTTCCTTCCGGCACTATTCTAAAAATATAATTATCAAAAGGATAATGTGCTTGATTTAAAAATGGATAGTTAACTCCTAAATTAGACACACCATCTATAAACCCATAGGTATATATGTCTCTCCATAAAAATTGATTTAAAGTACTTGAGAAGTATGCGTAACTAGGAATATTGACAACTCCGGCAGGAGCCGCGGTTTCAATATAATCTGAATAATCTCGTAATTTTAATTTATAATGTGGTTGATAATAATACCCATATGGGTTGTTAGCAATTGTTGGAGGTATAAAAATACTAAAGTATGTCGGATTAAATATGAATTTATGATTTATTTTGGATATGACTCTTTCTTTTTGTTCAAATTCATTCCACTCACATAAATCACCGTCAATAATGTCGTCTACTTTTAAAGGTTTAACATAACTAAAAGTATTACCTAAAGAATTTGTCCAATTTTGTGTTGGAATCCCTGAATCAGAATATGAATTGATATTTTCCCAATAAGTGTTTGGTAATCCTGTACTTGGGTCTAAAGGTAGATTAAATTCGTATCCTTGTTTTAATTTACCGGTTGTCCACCCAAAATACCCACTCCAAATTGTTGTGAAAAAAATTTCAGTCAACGGTCTTCCTAAATTATCTAGTCTATTTCTAATATTAATATCCTTATTAAAGGAAAGTGTATATGATTGAGCTCCTTCTTTTATTGAAACCCTTGAAATATTGTTTGGGGTGTAAGCACTACTTTCATATTTCTTTTTTGTTCCAAATAGGTTTTCTTCAAATCCTGCCTTCACAAGAACCGCATCTTCAGGATTTGTTATTATTTTATGTTTTCTAACATAATATGTAGATATCGTGTCGGCGGTATTTGATTGTAATATAACTCTTTTAAATGTACCAACAGTTCCTGTGTTAAAAGTACTTCCTGTATATCCAATATCTATTAAATTAAAAACATACTGATTACTGTCAAATGTGTTAGAACCCAAAATATCAACTTTAAAAATATTAGTACCGTTATAACTTAAATTTAATTGTACATGGTCGTTAACTTTCAGTCCATGTTTTACGGGACATCTAAATGAAATTAAATTTTTACCATAATTTTGAGTCTTTTCAATTACAAAAGGTATTCCATCACCACTAGCCCATGTTAACGTCTGTAAAGTTTTTTTATCTATTGCTTGTAAATTTTTTGTAAAATCGTTTTGAAATGGGTATGATACATAAAAATTCCAATTATATGTTGACGCACTTCTCGCATTAAATAATAAGTGATTGTTTGGTGGTTGTGTATATCCTGAAACATTATAATCAGTTCTTATAAAGTCAAATTCATTATATTGTGGTAATCCGGTCCATGAAACCGCATTCGCTCCTAAAGCACACTGAGCCGCTGCAGCACCATCAACATTTAGATAATACATATTGTTTTCAAATGGAACATAATTTGTTTGACCGGCATATGAATTTTTAAATAATACAGAAAATTTACAAGCAGGTCTAAAAATGGTTGATGCTTGTCTTTCGTCATCAAAAACTTGTTGTAAATTAATGTTAGAGATTCTATCAAACTCAACATTTTGTTTGTAATTTTGTTCCAAAGGAACTTTAAAAGATATGTCGGTATTTGGTGCCGACTTATATCTTAAAGAACCTAAGACAACTCTTATGTCATTATTATTACCCATCTATTTCAATATTTTCTAAATCTAACCATTTTTTTGCAAATCTATCCCAAGCGGTTTTTCCTTTTTTCAACCCAAAATAAAAATGGAAAGGTGCTCCAACCGTAATTGCTCTTGGTGTAGGTCCGAAACTGTTTGTTTGCCAATCCGCAATTTCAGGACTTAATTGTGTTGGTGTTGTTTGAGTTACCGAATAAATATGTCCTTTCACATTTGATTGGTTTGACTGATTCACAGGCCTAAAGTACCTACATTGTTGTGCAATTCTATCCATTGATTGATATTTGTACTTTAAAAATGAGTTTGATTGTTGTATATCATTTTTAGTATACCAATTATTATCTTCGGAACCGAATATATTATCATCTTCACTATTGTCATCTATATTCCATTGATAAAATGGGACTTCTTGGGAAAAAACTCCATAGTTGTTAAAAACGCATGGTGTTGTTGTGTTTCCTGTTGGGACTATAATTGTTCTTTTTGGACTAATCCAATCTCGTAATTGAGTATCTGAAGAGAAAAATATCCCAAATGCGGGTTCGTCAGAGTTTGCGTTAGTAAAAAATATAGGGTCTTGAGGTGGGCCTGGTTGAGATGGGTAAGTGTCCGCTTGAAATGGGGATACTCCTAACTCAGAATTAATAGATATACTTTGAGCATAATCCCCGTCAACCATTAATTTAGTACCAATTCTTGAGAAATAACTCAAAACATTTGCCCCTCCCGCTCCAAAAAGCAATCCTAAAAAAGACGTATTTGTCATTCTTGAAATAATGAATAAATTTAATATTTCGTCAACATCACCAAAAGTTGTTTGTGGTAGTTTATTAACTACGTATCCATCATACTCATCAGACATTACCAATTCTTGAACAAACATGTTTTTAGGCCCTAAATCAACTACTGTTGTTGGAAACAAGATATTTCTCTCATTTGAGAACTTAGATTGTGATGGTATCCCTCCTACAAAACTACCATCAATATCTGAATAAGGTGAGCTTCTATAGTAGAAATTATTTGTTGGGTGTAGTATCATTGTTTTTTTACAATATAGACTATAAGGTTTGTTTGGGTTTGACGAATTAGGCTCTGTAAAAAATCTATCGTTATTTATTGGGAAGGCATATAACGAACCATTTATCCAATTATTTGTAAACATATGTGACCAAACATTTCTACATGCACCAAAATTAATTTGAATTCTTGACGCCCATTCAACCAATATTTTGAAGTCTAATATTAATGATAGAAATATTTTTGTTACTGTAACATAACAACCATTTTGCACTATTTTAGTGCCGTATCCATTATCGTAGCAATTGTCAGACGTTGACTTTATTATAACTTCACCATTAGCACTAACATCATAACAAGATAAAGGAATTAGTCCTCCACAAGTAAATGAGTCAAAAATCGCGGTATTAACATTACTATCTTGTATATTTTCATCAGTACCTCCAGGTGATGGTACTCCCAAAGAACCTCCAGAGTCTGGTGGTGTTAAAACTCCGTCATCAGAGACCTGAAGAGCGATAAAATTTAGATTTGTTTGTAAGACAAATGAACTATCTCCACCATTATCAGTTGTTACAGTAGATGTTGGCAGTCTATCAGACCTCATAATAATTCTTCTGTCAAAAGGATTGTCATCGTAACTTAAATTAAGTGATGTAGGATATTTTGTTGAATAGTAGTACCCGGGAAAATTAGTTGTTGTACAAGTTTGGTTTGCGGCAGAATTTACATTACCCCCATTATTTTGATATTTTCTATTAAAATACTGTGCCATTACGGAACCCCCGTCAATATATTCTCCCGGAAAATAACCTCCGTTATGATTTGTTGGTGTTGAATTGCAATTGAACGAACCTCCGTTTACTGTTCTAGGTTCTAATGGCCCCCAAGATGGTGAACTAATAGGTGGTGTTCCGTAATATGTATTAATATTAATCCCATTACTATCTACCCCATTAACACATCTTCTAACAAATATAGTTCCAGACAAATAACCCATAAAACCATTTTCAAAACCGCCAGAACCAAAACATGAAGTTCTCATTCTAAGCGCGGAACTTGAGTCTGTAAAAACAGATAAAGTACCGATTAATGGTGATGGGTTTATAGGCGCGAATGAAGTGTTTGTTGAATCTATTTTAGAATAATATGATGGTAAATTAGATGTAAATGCTGACAGGTTACCCTCCCCTGTAGTTCCTCCGATATTAGGTTTATATCTATAAGATTTGTGATATAAATTTTGATTCGGAGAATACCCTGTAGGTCCGCCATTTATACTTGTATTAATTATAAAATCATTATGCGCGACACATTTTAAACCCCCTTGTATTGGTATGTTTAATTTATATTGTCCCTCAATCACTAAATTTGGATTTCCTCCTGCCGTTGCAAAATTAGAATTACCGAATAATTTATTTAAATCATACCTTACTTTTGTTCTTGATGAATATGGGTCTACTCCTCTAACTAAAAATACTATAACTTCGTCCTTACCATTATTTTGATAATACTCAATAGGCTTATAGACAACCGAACCACTTAGTTCATTACTTTCTCTATCAACCGCATAAAAATTCATAACACCATTTAAGTATCTTGAATATAATGAATTTTGTAATGAGGTGTTTCCACTAGCGACATTGGCAAAATTACCGTATGTCATCGCGGTAATCACTTGAAAATACTCCATATCTATAGGAAACTTATGATAATCCCCATCTTTTCCATTTGTTTGAGTATCTCCAGTAATTAAATACGTAGTTAAAGCATTTCCAGTTCCATCAGGTTTTGCCCAATTTACGGAATACGTCTGACTTTGAGGGTACGTCTCTCCAGTTGCCGAATTAGTTCCAAATTGATTTAATGTTCCTCCGGTAACATTAATATCTTTAGATTTTGTAATTTCTTGAAACGTTATAATTTGCCCTGCAGTAAATGTTGCTAAATTACCCGAAGAACAACTAATAACAATAACATTATCTTTATGGTACGCAACGGGTGATGGATTTGCATCTACATTAAATTTAACTTCTATTTGATTTACACCTCCACCTGGGTTACCTCCAAAGGAGTTGGGTTCAAAATATTTTGCCTTAACATTAAATAAATTTATTTTTTCTGCTAAAGGAATACTTTGAGTATAAAGTAATGTAGTTTTTATTGTTGGTACATTTTCATAAACATTAATTGGGAAAGTATCTTGTATTGTTACTACCTCAGGACCGTTAACACTTTGATAAGTTAAAGTTTGTGGTGCTCTTGATGTACTAACTCCATTTGGCGATGCTTGTACCGCACCTCCCGCCATAACATTATAGTATGCCGAGTCGTTTGGTGTTGATATCGGTGTTGAGTAATTTGATGCGATAGGGTACTGAGATAACACTGAAATAACTCCTGACTCTGCTAGTTCAGCATAACTACTCGCCGTTAATTCATTTTGTTGCGGACTATCATTAATAGTTCCAGGGTCTCCGCAATCACATAATTCACAATCAGGATATGTTAAATTAGGTAATTTTAAATTTTTAAAATTTTTATAAAGATTTAATGTGTCTATAATGGCTTTCTTAAAGTCTTCTTTTGTTGGACAAGGGCATACTCCACATTGGATATTAAAAATGCAGCCAATACCTAATGGTAGACATATACCATTTAAAATTTGTATTAATCCACTAATAAACATACAAATTAATATGACAATTCCATAAACAACAAAAACTATAAAAGCATTAATAGGACCCATTATTAATAAGTAAAACGCTAAGATGTGTGTTATAATTAATAAAAGATAAATTATCGGTCTGAAAATATATAACATTATGGTAAACAAAAGATATATAATATCCCACCTTAAATTAGCGTCGTTTGTTGGGAATTTATTAACATCACTTTCGCAAGTATCTTCCAATATGTCTTTAATGGCAATAACCCTATTTATCATATTTCCTTTTCTAAATTGGTCAATGAACTGAGCAACCGTGTAAACTTTATTATATGAAAATTCGTAAAACTTATCTTCACAATTTATTGCCGATTGTATCATTTGGTCTCCCAATGTTGTTCCGGTCGTTCCGTAATCATTCCAATCTATACTAAATGCGTAACTTTGTAGTCCGACATTATATTGTGGAGTATTTGTTGGTTGGGCTAACGGGTCTGTTCCTCCCGTAGGTCCCCATCCGTATTCTCTAATATTTGGAACTAAGAAATACCCTCTTTTTATGGGTTCTCTAAGCGAAGGTTGTTGATTCCATTTAATTTTAAATCTATATTTCGCTCTTGTTGGTATTCCTTTTGTTGGGTCATTAGATAAAACTTGCTCACCAAATTCATTAGTTATCACATAATCTAAATTCATTGGTAAATCGACCATCCAAGTACCGTTGTCGTCTATAACTTGTCCTCCTTCCTCTAACGCAAATGTTTCTAATGCGGGTCTTCCTAACGTATCTTGAAATATTGTTTGTCGTATCGCTAATATTTCACCAGGTCCCGCAACTAAAGAACATAACTTACCCGACTTTAGTCTTGGTTTACAATTTCTTTTTTGAGCTTGGTTTTCATTACTTGAAAAAATAGAGCCCATAAATATTGCGGTTGGTTCTATCTTAATATTAAGACCATCACTTAAATCAAAATCACTTCTTGTAATCCCAATATTACAAAAATCTTCTTGACCCCAAAGTGGTTCAACTTCAACAGTCCTATTTATACTCACAATTTGAGGTAACTCATTTAAATTTGTCGATGATTTAAATCTTGTTCCAGCAACTTGACTTTGTGTTGCCCTACCCATTCTGATTAAATCTTGGGGAAATAACGAAAACTCCCCAATATCAGATAAGTCAATATCGATATGAATCGTTTGAGACCCTAAAGGAACTCCAAATAGCATAAAATCACCACTATCATTTGTTCTTGCGGTATATTTAAAATACTTGTCGTAGACTTCAATTAAATTTGTGTCAATTAAAACATCTTCTCTATCAAAAAAAGTACCCGTTGGTGTATGTCCTCCGTGTTGTTTGGTATACGGTAATAAGTTATATCTATAACCATCATCATTAATATCCGATAAAGATTTGTAAGGATATAAATCAAAAATTGCGGGATTTAATCCGTCTTCATCTGTTAAAGGAACAAATATCGACACTTTGGCATTTGGAATTCCAAATCCATTATTTATGGATACTCTACCCACAACAACTCCATAGTCAGCACAAGGTCTGGTATAAATTTGGCTTTGTAGTAATTTTAATGATAATATCTCTAAAAACTCAAAATCTTGGTCTAGATATACGTTTACTGATTTATCAACACCTACTTCGGTTCTTATTCTATATGATTTTGACATCTACGAAATCTTTTAACATAAATAGTTTATTATGTATTTTCATAAAGATAATGTAGAAATTAGTAAAATAAATTACTATGAAAAATTAACAGTTCTAAGATTTTTAACACTAACGTTAATATCTTTGCTTGGGAATCTTATTTGATATATTTGAGTTGGTTCTGCAAATATTGTGTCATCTATTAATTCAATTTCTCTTATTTGAGGATTTGCATACCTTTGAGAAGTTTGAGATGATGAATACGAACCTCCAACTTTATTAAAAACTTTTAAAGATGCTATTGATATAATACCATTTTCATTTTGTATTTGTTTTCTAAGTTCAGAAATGTTAACATTTTGACCCATTTCTAAATTAGATGCGTCAAAATAATTTGAAATTATATTAATTATTTTTGATATAATTGCCCCTTGATTTTGCGAATTATCTAAGACAACCTCAACAGTTACTCCTAAATCAATAACGTTTGCGACCTCAATTGATACGTAGTCATTAATCATTCTATAATTAGAAAGGTAGTTTGCAACATTGTTTGCCAAAGTATTAGATATTGTCTCTGTTAATTTTCCTGTTTCATCAAATGACAACATTTTAACTTTAACCTTGTTTTCTTCTTCGGTGATTGCAACTTTTGCCGGAGCCCCGAATTGTGATGGCATTGTTCTAATAATAGCATCATAATCATTAACCGTTACCGCCCTATTTTGAGCCGCAAAATTAAAAGTTACTAAGTTTCTAACTTCTTCAAGTGTTGGATTATTCGCCCCTCCTATTGCGGCGGTTACGTTATTACACGATAAAGATTTAATTACTGTTGTATTAATACTTTCGGAAGGACCATTTGCGAAAAACGAAACAGTTCCAACTTGATTAATAACATTTACACCCACATTACTACTAACTCCACCACCAATTCTATATTGAACAAATAATGTTGAGTTTGGTATTAGGGCTCTACCTAAAGCTAAATTATTCGAATATTTGTATAAATCTAATTTAAACCCTTGTCTGGCAAAATCCGCCAATTGGTCTTCAGCAGATTGTGAACCTCCACCAAATGTTAATTTACAAAAACCTTCAGGTGTAAACTCACTAATAAATTTATTACTTGTTTTTATGTATTTACCCACCTTAATTCCGGGTCTATCAGATACCTTTGTTGGGTCTTCAATGAAAACTCTATCCTCAATCAATGCTCTAACCTCGTACCATTTATTATCAGGACTTAAAAATTCTTGTGGTGGCGGTATTTCAGCATAATCGGTACCATTTTTTAATAACACACTTGTAATTCCAAGTACGTTTCTTTCAGGTAAAAAAAGCTCATAAAATGGTCTAACATCATTTGGTGTTATAACTTTTTTAAATACTTTAGTTATTCCATTAACAACGGTTTCTCTTTTAATAATTGTGTAATTTAAAATCCCACCATTTGCATCTCGATTAGGTCGTTTTATTCTATTAACCTGTCCATCAGCATTAAAATTAGAGGCGAAATCAACGTCATATACAGTTTCAAAAGGTTGTCCTGCCCCGAAAAATTGAGAACCTCTTCTTAATATACCACAATATCTTAAATCTTCTTGGTCTCCAAATGGGGGTACTGTGATTGAAAAGTCTACTAAAGCCACTGAGGGTCTTTGTCCGGGTATTTTAAGTCCGTAAGTTCTTGCAATGTTATAAATTGACGCTCTTTGTTGAGCGTATTGTAAAACAGTTTCTTGAATACTCCTATCAATATTAAAATGTAGATTATCGGTAACCGCAGCATTTAAATCCATCAAAACTGAAAATACCGAAGCGTCGTTAAAATTGGAAACTAATTCGGGATAATATGTTTTAACATAATTTGCTAATTCAGTTCTAATTGACTGAAAATCTCTTGTAGTGTATGAAATTTTATTGTTTGCCATATTTTTAAACATTTATAATTACAAAATCACTGGCGTCAAACGCGCTATCAGTTATAGTGTAATCTATTCTTATTTTTGCAGTGTGTTCTTTAGTTCCAATTCCAGGTACTCGATAAATTCTTTCGTCATTATCAGTAACTATTGTTCCTTTATTTTCTTCACCATCCGACGCCGCCTTAATATCTATTTTAGTTATTGTTATATTAGGTATATATTCTTCAACAGATTCTCTAATTTCAAATTCAATTTCTGAAAATGTAGGTCCATCTAAAGGTTCAAATAAATATTCATATAATCTAGTTCCAAAATTAGGTAAAAAATATCTTGTTCCTTTTCTGGTTAAAAGTAAATGTATCAAATTGTTTCTAATCTCTTCATCATTAGTTGTTGATAATTTCAAATACTTACCATCTAAAGAATCTCTAAAAGGAAAATTTATACCATATGTGTTATTTTGAGGCATATCTATAAATATATGTCGTATTTATTTTCTATAAATAGATGGAAATAAAAAATCCCGACACAATGTCGGGATAAATTAGGGTTTACGATGAACATCCAAAACACTCAAATTCACTATCTTTTGGTTTTTCAGGTAATTTAATTTCTACCTTTGGAGTCTCCATTTTTGGTTTAGGTTTTTCCATTTTGGAAATATCTACCGCCAAATGTTTTGCTCCTGTTGAAATTGCTTTAGTTCTAACATAATAACACAATGTCTTTAATCCTTTTTCCCAAGAGTGAAAGTGCGATGATGTTATCTTCGATAGAGTTGGATTACCCATATAAATGTTCATCGATTGTGATTGGTCAATGAATGGGGCTCTGTCCGCAGCCATGTCAATTAGTTCTTTTTGTGAAATCTCCCAAATTGTTTTATATTTAGGTAATAAGTGTTCAATACGTTTAACTTTTTTATGATAATGTTTATCCTCAGTATCTAAGTAATTGTTAAAATTAATATTTTGAATTGACCCTTCATTTAAGATAATTTCATTCTTTAAATCCTCACACCAAATACCAAGTTTTTCAAAATCATTTATTAAGTATTTGTTAACAATCATAATCTCTCCACCAACAACTCTTCTATTGAAGATTGCCGAATGAGCCGGTTCTGTCATTTCATATGACCCTGTAATCTTAGCCGATGACGCCACAGGCATTTGAGCGGTAAATAATGAATTACAAACCCCATATTTTTTAACGTTTTCTTTTAATACATCCCAAGGCCATCTACCTGATAAATTATCTTCATTTAAACCCCACATATCGAATTGGAAAACACCGTTTGACATTGGGGAACCTTCAAAATATGAATAAGGATTATACTTACCATCCATACAAAGTCTGTTACTCTCGGTAATTGCCGCAAAATAAATTGTTTCAAAAATTTCTTTGTTTAATTTCTTCGCCTCCTCTGAAGTAAAAGTGTAGTCCATTAAATAAAAAACGTCCGCCAACCCTTGAGTTCCGATAGCAATCGCTCTTTGTTCTAAACCACCTTTTTTACCTTTTTCTGTTGAGTAATTGTTTATATTAACAACTTTGTTTAACGCTCTAACAACCTTACAAGTTTCTTGATATAATAAATTAAAGTCAAAAACACCATCTTTAATAAAGTTTTTTAAAACCATTGATGATAGTGTACATATTGCGGTTGTTTTTTCATCAGTATATTGATAAATCTCATTACAAAGATTTGATTGTTTAATAACTCCAATGTTTTGGTGGTTAGTTTTTCTATTTGCATTATCTTTGGAGCATAAATAAGGAACTCCCGTTTCTACTTGAGATTCAACAATTTTAGTCCAAACATCTTGAGCCTTAACTTTCTTTCCAAGTCCCATTGAAACCGCAAGAGAATAGTTGGCTTCGTATTCTTCTCCATAACATTCTTGTAATGGTTTAATGCCAGACTTTTTAATGTCGTTAGGGCAAAACAAATACCAGTCTTCATTGTTTTTAACCGCTCTCATAAAGTTATCAGGAATCCAAAGAGCCGTGAATAAATCTCTCGCTCTTAATTCTTCAGCACCTGTGTTCTTTTTAATCTCCAATAAGTCAAAAATGTCTTTATGCCAAGGTTCAAGATAAATTGCCGCACTGCCAGGTCTTCTACCTTGTTGATTAAAGAATCTAAGTGATTCGTTAACAATTTTAAGATATTTAAGTAATCCACCCGCAAAGCCTCCTGATGTAGATATTCTACTTTCTTTACTTCTAATATTACTCATAGACAATCCAATACCTGCCGCGTCAGATGAATAAGTTGAAATATCATTCATCGTTTGAAGTAACCCTTCTCTTGAATCAGAATTATTGTAATGTAGTACGCAGGATGCCAATTGAGGCACCTTTGTTCCCGCATTTATCATAATTGGGGTTGCCGGAGATATTAATTGGTTTGATAATGATTTATAATACTCGATAGCATCTTCAAAACTATTTGTTGTCCATAAGGCAACTCTCATATACATGTGTTGAGGTCTTTCGATAGTTTTACCATTAGGTAATTTTAAAAGATACATTTCTTGTAATGACCTCCAAGCGAAGTAATCAAAGTTATAATCATTGTCGTGATTGATAATAGAATCTATTTTTTCTTTACCAAACATTTGCATTAAAATAATTAGGTCTTTGTTTATAATACCTTCTTTATGCAACTCTTCCATTGTTTCATAAAAACTAGGATTTGTTTCTTTATGATATGAAGATATCGCAACTGATGCTGCCAAACGAGAATAGTCGTGATGACTACCTGTATATGACGCAGCAATTTCATAAACTAATTTATCTAATTCTTTTGTTGTAATATGTCCTTCAACAGGAACAGATGTTATAACTTTAATAAAAATCTCATCAGAATTAACATTCAATCCTTTTGAAGCTTTTTTAATTCGATTATAAATCTTTTGTGGGTTAAATGATACCTCATCTCCACCTCTTTTTTTTATTTTTAGTGACATCATATTAGAAATCTTCTGTAAAATTAATTGATTCATTTAATTTAGCCTTTTGATACTCAACGGTTCTTGATTCAAAGAAGTTTCCTTTGGTTTCAACGGCAATTTGTTCCATAAATTTAAATGGTTGTTCAACATTAAATTGTTTTTTACAACCCATTTTAACTAGTAGTCCATCTAATACAAACTCTAAATATTGTTTCATTAGATTTGAGTTCATACCTATTAGAGAAACCGGTAAAGATTCAGTAATGAATTCTTTTTCAATCTCCAACGCCGATAATAGAATTTCTTTAATTCGTTTTTCGCTTGGTTTATTTTCAACGTGATTGTTTAACAAATGAATTGCAAAATCACAATGTAAATTTTCATCTTTAAAAATTAACGAGTTTGCGTTACACAAACCTTGCATCAAACCTCTTGATTTTAACCAAAAGATTGAGCAAAAAGAACCTGAAAAGAAGATTCCCTCTACCGCGGCAAATGCCACCAATCTTTCTTGGAAAGATGCGTTTTTAATCCACTCCAAAGCCCATGTAGCCTTTTTTTGAACCGCTGGTAATTTGTCGATTGCGTGGAAACAATCGTCTTTTTCTTTCGGATTTGAAACATAAGTGTCGATTAATAATGAATACATTAATGAGTGTATATTCTCCATCATTAGTTGAAATCCATAAAAGAATTTCGCCTCAGGATATTGAACTTCTCTATAAAAATTCTCTGCCAAATTTTCATTTACGATTCCGTCTGATGCGGCAAAAAACGATAATACATTTTTAACAAAATACTTTTCATTGTCTGATAGGTTTTCCCAATCACGAATGTCGTTTGTTAAATCAATCTCTTCTGCCGTCCAAAAGGCCGCCTGATGTGTCTTATAATATTCCCAAATATCATTATACTGAATTGGGAAGATTACAAACCTATTAGGATTTTCTACTAAAATTTTCTCCATTTTTAATTAATTGTTATTTTGTTGTCTTGCTTTTCTTTTCTCTAGTAAATCTTTTACTCGTTGTCTATTTTGTTCTTCTTTCTGTTCTTCCAATCCTAAGAATGTAACTGAACTTTCAGTATCAATTTCTAACATTCCATTATCGAATTTACAATTCTCAAAAACCACCCCATCATCACCG
>Ga0172372_10006451_pt1 | contig 15999 bp, 28 predicted proteins | sample LakKiv5m_2_FD_114544 | JGI IMG/M metagenome (GOLD analysis project Ga0172372, IMG submission 114544) | Freshwater microbial communities from Kabuno Bay, South-Kivu, Congo - kab_092012_9.5m | ecosystem: Environmental > Aquatic > Freshwater > Lake | place: Democratic Republic of the Congo...
CAGCGAGGCGTACCTGAGAGTCCAGTCGACCCTCAAAGAATTCCGGGAAAAATTGACGGAGTTGTCTAATACCGATTTATCGGGCGTGCATGTTCACCAAGAGTGGTCGTGGATCCCTTACGTAAAGGATCATCTAGATTTTCTCGTCGAACAGACGGCCGGCGTAGAAGGTGCCCTACGGGACGCACCACCACCGGTGTCGGAAGATGACATCAAGCGCACGACCGAAAAAAATCCACAGTGAAAGTGGATAAGTTTTCCACCATGATCAAATTTTTAGCCACCCCGCCCGTTGTTGAAAAGTACTTTCATTAGTAATTTTTGTGCAAAGTTGGGCAGGGCGATGGTATACTAGTATCATGCCAATCGTCAAGAGTCCCTGCGGATACTCCCCTGCCATCGCCAACTCCCAGGTCTTCTTCCCCCACCGGGTGGTGCAGGTGCTGCGGATGACCGAGGAGCGGAACTGGTCTGACACCCTCGACTACTCGGACTGGCGGACCACCAACGTGGTATACGCCCTGGTGTGGCTCGGTACCCGCGGAGTCCCTCCGGTGAAGGTCAACGGTAGCGGCCGGATCCGCACGGACCTCGAGCCCTTCCAGTGGGACGCCGACAAGGCCCGTGACCTCGAGCCCCACGAGCAGTTCGGCTGGATCGACTGCACCAACATGTTCGCCGACCGGAACGGATACGCTCTCTACCCCACTGAGGACGCGTTCGAGATGCAGATGCTCCACGGCGGGCCGGAGATGTTCGACGCCCTGGTGGCCTTCGACGCCCACGTGGCCCGGATGGCCGAGGAAGCCCGGATCCGTGGTGAGGCCCTCGAGGCGGCCCGCAAGGCCGAAGAGGCCAAGCTGGCTGCCAAGCTGGCTGCGAAGGAAGCGAAGGACGAGGCCCTGCGCAAGGCGGCCGAGGCGCTCCTGGCCCGGATCCCGGCCAAGGGAACCATGGTCACGGTCGAAGGTTTCACTGGTCAGGTCTTCTGGACCGGCTGCTCGAAGTACCGCGGCAAGTGGAACGCCCGAGCCGGCGTGAAGAACGCGAAGGGCGACGTGGCTTGGATCGCGGCGGACAAGTTTTAACCAAGGAGTATGAAGACGCGTATGACTTTTGATGAATTTTTATATATCGCGATGGAGCCTACTCGCGGAAAGCGGAAGGGCCAGCACTTCGCAAATCAGCTCGCCTTGTACAAACACGACCTTTTCCAGGGGCTGCAAGCCGCTGGATTGGATCCTTACTACAGGGACGAGTACGTCTGGCTAGCCATCGAATGGCTAAAGGAGAAGTGGTAACATGCCTCTTTGGTTCGTTGCCCTCTTCATCGGGCTTACTTGTCTTTATCCACAGTTGATGCGATGGACAATGATCGCACCGATTATAGCTTTTACGTTTGGCGGATTTTTTTGGGCAGTAGGTGGTATGGTGGGCCTGGCATCGTTCAGCGTGGATTCTTTCATGCTGTATTTTACAATCATGTACGTTGTCGTGATTTTTTTGACACGAAAAAAATGAAATGTTTCCTACCGACGATGTAAGATAAGACTATGGCTTGTGGCGGTGGACGCAAGTCATCGGTTCCTAACGGGCCGAGATATAAATGGGTGGACGAGGAGAGCCACCACCGAGGAAGTCCTATATTATTAGCAGGTGAACGGGTCGGGACTCCTACCGCCCCAGTAACCATCCTCTTTTGAGGTCGAAGTTACGTGAACGAACTCGACAAAGTGAAAATGATGATTGCGTGTCTCGAGGCGAACATCGTGCCGCTCGGACACGGAAACGGTGGTCTGATGCCAGACTTCGACGTAAATCGAGCGTTGGATCAGCTCCCGCCGGACGAGGCCAGGAAGATGAAACGTAAGTTTCGAAAGCTCTGGCGTCAGGCGGCCCGCAGGTTCGCCCGGGTAGGCTCTCGCAAGGAAGAGAAGAAAGCAGCGATCGAGCTTGGATGGGGAAATTCGACGCCCGAAAAGAAGCACAAGAATCGCCGAAAGTGGCGTGTGTTCTTCGACATCCAGACAAAATCGAGGTTAAAATGAAGGCCCTAGACACGACCCTCCTCACCGCCGGCACCCACTACTGGTATCGACGAACGGAGGCCGAGATGCAAGAGTTGATTCAGTACGATATCGCGCTCGGCAACTCGATAACTTCCGACGGCGAATCGCGAATCTACTCTTCTGTCGGTGGGACTAGACTGGACGTCGATACGGTCGTCACGGTCACTCGGCGGAGAGGAATCGAGTGGAATACGTGGTATCGCAAGCCACGACACCTCGTCGAGGGACTCGCCACAATCAATGGCGCTCCTCGCATGATCATGTTTCAGATCAAGTGAAAAGCTACATCGTTTCATGGTATAATTTAGGTTATGGATCGAACACAGTTAAAACAAGTTCTAGAGACCGTCGTGGCTGTCGTTACATCGCACGGCATCATGAGCAACATGAGCCCCTGGAACCGGGAAAGAATTCCTGTGAATTTCGACAATTCTGACGGAGTGGGCTTCGATTTCAATCTTGATCCGACACGCTCTGCCTGGGACTCTAACAACTTCTCTTGTTCTCTCAAGTTTACCTACGTAACAGATTCACCTCGAAATGTCGATGGTGGTACTTATCGCGATTATCGTCGTAGAATTTCTTTTGGGACTTCAGGTACGGACGTCGATTTGTCCCTGATGAAGACGCGAGAAAACTTGATGAATTCTCTGATAATGGTAGCAGAGATGCTCGAGAGCCTGACGCCGCAGCGCATTACCCTCACGGTCGAATCGCCCGAAGAAGCTGCCAGTCGCAGACAAAAAGAGCACGAGCAGGTTGTCGGCGGACAGATCTTCGCCGAACTAGAGAAATCTTCATTGAGGAATCTGCGCAAAGGTGGCAAGCCGAGGCTCGTGCGATTCGAAAAAAGCACGGGCCAGCCTGTCGGGTCTTATCGTTACGAGCACGTCCGGCGTTACAATCGACGAGGCTATGCGGTAGACAAGGTTAACTATCGTTTCATCGTCGTCAGTGACTCTCTCGTTAAGGTTTATAGAACAGCATAATTGAGGAAAAAGAAAGTGTCGACTCATTCATTCATCGGTATCGAAGACGAAACGACTGGCAAGATCAAGGGCATCTATTGTCACTACGACGGATATCCCGACGGTGTAGGTTACGAGTTGAAGACTCACTATCGAGACGAGGACAAGATCCGCTCGCTGGTCGCCCTCGGTTCGATCTCGGCCCTTCGAGCTCATCTTGGAGACAAACACGCCTTCGCTGACCTCGACGCAGCTACGAGTCACCAATGGACGACGGCGTATCACCGCGATCGTGGCGAAGAGTTGGTTATTTCAGAATACGACGACTTGTACTCGATCGACAACGGTGGCGGGTATCAATACGCCTACGTCTATACTCGGGGTTGTTGGCTCTACAAATCGTATGAGCAACGCAGCGCGTGGTTGCCATTGCTTTGAAAGGAAGAAGAATGTGGACAAGAAATACATCGACGATCTCATTTTTCGCTTGAGAAAATCCACGAATACTGACGCGGAGTTGATCGCTGAGACGATCAACGTCATTAATATTCAGAGGTTCTTCCTTGAAGAGGTACACATCTCTGCGAAACAAAATAAAGATAGGTCCGCCGAATATATTTCGGACGTTGCCCTAGGCAAACCAGGTTACAAGGTCAGCGATGCGGGCATTTAATTTAATCAAAAAAATTCATCCAATAGATGTCGTTTTTGCAATTATTGGTTTTTTTGCCGGTCTCCTCATCGCGTCTTCAATGACAAAAATCAACGTTGAAACTCCGGATTGGGTCATCGAGGCCGAGGAACGTCACAAAAGACATCTTGAATTCGACGTCGAACGCCGCAAGAAGTTCGAGAAGGAACTCGAAGAATCGCGGAAGAAAAAATTCATTGCTGAAGTCGACGAATAACCGGTGCAATATTGCCGATCGGTGTGATAGGATTGGACTATGGGTATTGGCAAGATCGACCTCGTAGAAGCAGAAACAATCGCGAATAAAGTCCGCCAGTACATCTCGCCAGCGATGAATCGGGTCGAGGTGGCCGGCTCAATTCGCCGTCGAAAAGAAGTCGTCGGCGATATCGAAATCTGTGGCATCCCTGGCGACAGAGCTCGACTCATCGATCTCCTCGACGAACTCGGTCAGCACATCAAGCCAGGCGTTCCCGGTGCCGTGCCATGGACACCTAAGGTCGAGGCCAAGTATCTGCGCGTTCGCCTGGCCGAAGGCATGAATCTCGACGTCTTCCTTGGGACGCCGCAGAACTGGGGTGGCCTCTTCATGATGCGGACCGGTTCGGGCGCTTCGCCTGATGGCAACGCTTTTCATGGTTTCGTACCTGGTATCTTCGGTCGCTTCAAGAAATTATCAGGCGGCGGTCGAATGACGGACTGCATGCCGACGATGCCCACCGGCGAACAATTGTGGATTTCCGAGGAGCAGGACTTCTTCGATCTCCTCGAGATGAATTTCGTGCCGCCCGAGGAGCGCGTCACCAAGGGTGCAATCAAGAAGTACGCGAAGGTGTAATAAGAACATGTCAATCCTCTGTATCGATTTTATGAACCAAGCCCACCGGGCTCGTAGCGGATTTCAAGCAGGACCTGCGCCAGTCGTCTTCAACTTCTTTCGGCAGTTCAAGGCTCTCGTCGACGAGTTCAAACCCAACCGCGTCTACGTCGTTCTCGAAGGTCGACCCGTGAAGCGATACGAACTCTTGCCCGAGTACAAGGCGACTCGCAAGGTCGCTGAGGACGATCCAAAGTACATCGAATTGCAGCGTTTCTTCGACCAGAAAAAGCAGATCGTAGATTTGTTGTCGAATTGTTTTCCCGTGTCAGTGGTTCGGCACCCTACCTCTGAATGTGACGACACAATCTATAATCTGATCGAATATAGTTCGACAGCGATTCCATGGACCGTGGTGTCCAACGACTCAGATTTTACTCAATTAATTCAAGAATATTCTCACGTAAAAGTCTGGAATCCAATTAAAAAAGAATTTCTGACAGCGCCCGGCGATTACGATTACGTCACTTGGAAATCCTTGCGCGGCGATAAGTCAGACAACATCCCCGGTATTCCGGGGATCGGCGACAAAAGCGCCTCAGATATTGCTAGCGATCCCGACAGGTTATCGGAATTTTTGTCCGATGTAGAAAACGCTAGACAGTTTGAACGCAATTACGAGTTGATTTCTTTTCGCAAGTGGACCGACGTCGAAGCTATGGACATGACGTCTTCGTCAGCAGAAAAGGATTGGCATTCTGTAAAGACAATTTTCGATTCGTTCGGATTCAAGTCAATCACGCGTGATGATTCTTGGAAAAAGTACGTCGACTCTTTCGAACACCTGTGGGGATAATATCGATTCGATATGTATATTTAAACATCATGTCTAATCGGAATCTGAAAGAACAGCGCTTGCTGAGAAAATACATTAAGGAATCTCTTGTGACCGAACTAGGTTTCAGCGATGTTGCGCTTGATCTTGGTCGAAACTTTGGCACGTACGCTTCGGATTGGGGACCTCGATCTTGGTTCGCAGATTTTATGAGTCGTCAAATGGATAAGCTCGGAGATTCTGCTGACGAATGGATCGGTGCAAAATTAGACGCAGTTCTTCCAGACGCTTTGAAAAGCAGAGTTGAACAATATTCTCAAGAATTAACTGGTGAATCTTCGTCGACTGTATTATCGAAGGTTGTGGCTGGATGGATCGAAGAAGTGGAAGATCTCATTCGGGAAAGATTTCCATCTTCCGAAAAAAGAGAAATATACAGATTCGCTGCTGACGAATATGCCCAAGTTTTAAGAAGAAACCCCGATGTCAAAAAAGCCATCGAACAAGTTAAACGTAGACTGGATATAAAATATGGCTCGCGTATTTCGAGGCCGGCAAAATCGAAACAAGATTTTAGATGAAGTAATCGGCGATTATTCGATGGCAGGCTCTAGGCGTTACGACGCTCCGGGGAATATTAGATCGGATCGTTTTGTTGTTTCATCTAGAACTAATGTTTTATCTGACGCGGAAGCAGAACAATCTTCCAAACTTGTCACTGTTCGAATATTGATTAGACGGATCGACGGCAAGTTTCTTTGTGTAGTTGATCATGAAGATAACTTGAAGATCGGATTTCCTGGCGGTCGAGTTGAAGAAGGGGAGATTCAGGAGGACGCAGCGCTTAGGGAACTGTGGGAAGAGACCGGATTGATCGCAGATAACCTACACCTGATCGATGTAAGGTCTTTCTTGGGCAACGAAGTCTCACTTTTCATTGCTGATTCATACGAAGGAAAACTCAAAGAGTCGAACGAAGGTAAGGTCGGCTGGTGTTCGATGCGATATTTTTTATCAGGGCACTATAAAGATTACTATTCAGGGATTTTTGAAAAGCTAGGATATTTGTAATTTTTCTTATTTAGCTATAAAATAGCATGTAATGAAGTCTAGCGAAGCATTCATCGAACGGTACTTACGTACGCTCGATTCTTTCCCAGAAGATATTAGAAAAATAGTTAATCGTCCAGGAGGATTAACAGAGTCTAATTTGCTAGAATTAATTCTAAGGCCGCAAGATCAATCTGTCGATCGTCCAAGACAACCTCGGGACGAATTGATCAAAGCGGAACCGTTGGTTGATATTTGCGTAGAAGAAGGAAATTTAAAACTGCAACAAGGCAAAGTCGCTTTTTGTATTTTGGCTGGTGGAGCAGGTACACGTATTGGCGAACCAAAGGCGATGTTACGTTTACCTAATTTGGGATTATCTCTGCTAACGATAAAGTTGTTTCAATCTGTAGGCAATGGTCCAATTTGGATTGTCGTTAGTCCTTCGATGAAACAGATTATCGTTGATCACGTAAAATCTCAAATTGGTATAGATCAATCCAGGGTTAAGTTTATAGAGCAATTTGAGTCATATCGTCTTCATCCCAATAATGATTTAGTGATTGTCGATGGTAAGCCTGATTTATACCCTTGTGGACATGGTGATTTATTTCCTGCGCTCGTTCACGGTGGCTTACTCAATGAGTTTCGCCAAAATGGTGGTGAGCATGTTTTTGTCGTTAATGTAGACAACGTTCTGGGGGGGTTGGACCCGCTGTTGGTCGGTTGGCATTCATTGTCGCATTCGAACGTTTCTTGTGAAGTAGTGGCTAGATCGTCTGGCGATTCTGGCGGGTTCGTTTGTGTCGATAGAAATCAAGTTCAAGTAGTCGAGGGTTATAGAATGCGTGGTGTAGACGTAGCAGAATTCAAGTGGCTCAATACCAATTCTTTTATTTTTAAAGCAGATCTAAACATTGAACCATTGGGCAATTCGTGGAATAGAGTTCAAAAAAATGTAAATGGTAAACTAGTAATTCAACATGAAAGATTGTTGCAAGAAATTACGGAAGCGTACGACACTACTTTCGTGTCAGTTAATCGTGAGGAAAGATTTTTTCCTATCAAAAGCTTGGAAGATCTAAAAACTGCATCCGAGAAATTAAACGCGAATTCGTTATCATGATTCCAAAACGATCACCTTTTGGTCTAATTCAAGAAGATCTATGGCCTGATGAGTGGAAGTGTCTCGTCGCGTGTATGATGTTGAATTGTACTTCAAGAAGACAAATCGAAAAAGTATTGCCGGCGTTTTTCAATAAGTGGCCAAATGCAAAAAAGTTTTTAATGGCACAGCGAGAAGAAGTCGTCGAACTGATTGCGCCATTAGGATTTCAAAATAGAAGAACAGATAGGCTGTTCGAAATGACGACCGTATATGATACAGGCAATTGGAAACATATTTCTGAATTACCCGGTATCGGTGATTATGCGACGAGGTCTTGGGAAATCTTTTTTAAAGATAAATTAGGTAATCATCAACCAGTCGATGGCGTGCTAGCGCTTTACTGGAAATGGAGAAAAAAGCATGGTTGATAAAAATGTAGGAAGAAAACTTTCTAGATCCTTTAAGGTAAATTTATTACCTGATGCTATCGTCGAACAGAAATTTGTTGGTCAAGTTGGTTCTGAGCTCGTTGTGAGTCGATTTCGAAACGGCAAAGAAACGTTATCGATTTGCGTCGTAAAGGAAATAGGCGAGTCTGGTTTTATTAATACTTGGGACGAAACGTTGCAACAATGGTTCGCTTTTACTGTTTCAGGACGTCCGAAGTTGGTGAAACTTTATAAGTCAACTTGATTCTAAAAAGTTTTTTATCTCATCTCTATGTATAAAAAATCCTATGTTCGGTGCTCGTAAAGTTATCCAAGAACAAATACCGATCAAATGTCCGTCGGTATTGAATGCGCCACCGCCAGAATTACCTACCCAAATTGGTGCAGAAACTTGAACGACTCTTGTCATAATTTGCTGTTTACCCAATAAAGGACCCTCAGAATCTCTTATAGCGCCTACGACGCCTCGCGTGTATGTCCAAAATAACCCGACAGGATGTCCAGCCGTATGGATCGTTTCTCCAACTTCAATGTTGGTCAGAGCCAGCGATGCGATAGAATGATAGGACGTTTCGCTAATACTTTGAATCAAAGCGAGATCGTGTTTTTTATCTATTTTTTTGACGATACCCAACCACGAAAAATCTTGCGGTATTTCTCCATTTCTTAGATCACTTTTGTTTAGAAAAATCGCGATGTCGCCGACGGGATTGTATTCTGATTCTTCGTCGATAGAAAAAATTGTTCTTCCAACGATTTCTGCACAATGAGCAGCAGTCAATATATGATTACTATCGACCCAGACCCCCGCGCAATATGGAGATTTTTCACCTTGCGGACCCATAACTAAAGCTACCGTAGAATCTTGAATTTGTTTTATGGTTTGTATTTCTTGATTCGTAGTTCGAACATTAACGACAGAAGAAGGTCGTACGCTCGTACAACAACCTGCGCCGATGATCAACATGAGCAGTGACAACATTACACTTTTACAAACGTTCATACAACCTTCTCTTTCTTTTAGATTTTCTTTCTAATAACAATATCTATATGTGCCTGATTCTGTCGTCGTGACAGGTTCGAAAATTCATTGAAGAATTTTAAATTGCAAAGATATGATTAGACATGATACGATTTAACTGATCATGAGCCTAGTCGAAAGAATTAAAAAATCATACGCAAATTGGTCTATAACACCTGCTGCTGAGTTATTAACTTATGCGCAGAAATGTGATGATTATGCAATCGATGTAATTACCTCCGACGTAATGCAAGCGTCTATTTGTGAATATATGGATCAGGCAGCGGGTCGGGCTCGTGCACTATCTAGCGCCTTGGGGAGGACGAAAGAGCCGCCTATGGCTGATGTCTTTACTGAAGCTACGAATATGTTGGTCGATTCGATCGTCAGAGGAAGAGACTCTAGCGTAAAAGTCTTTTCGGAAAAAAATGTTAAACTAAAATGTGGATATAGAAAACCCGATGTATCAATTTGGAAGAACGACAAATTGATCGGCGTCGTCGAGTGTAAAACGTGTCTTGGCCGCCGCCGCGATGATTGGTTAAACGATTATGAAAAACGCGTAGACGAATTAAGCGAACTCAAGCTAACAGAATCGCGAGTCGTTTTATTCGTAGAAACAGAACAAACTTGGCAAGGGTTCCCAGCAAGTGATCCACGCACATTAAAAACGTGGTTTACGTTATGTCCCAAGGGCGCGTGGCATGGTGGCGGTAAAACAGGCGAAGTAAAGCTTGTAGAAAAACAAAACGTAGGAATCGTAGATAAGTTTAAAACTCGTATTTTGGAGATCATTAAATGAATTTATTTGCAATACTAGGGGTCGTTTCAACGATCGCAGTTTCTATCTGGGCGTCTTTGAAGTATCTTGTTCTCGGGTCTTATAAAGTCGATAACGATATGAGCAAACGACTTATTACTGCAGTGGAAACCGACGCCAAATTTAAGTGGATCATAACCAACGAATATGTAACTGACCCTCGGTACCCTGACGTCTTTGAGGCTTTAGTGTCTTTATACGGCGCGTGGTTTTATATCAATAGAAATGAAAGACTCCTGACAGCAGGTTGGAAAGGGAAAGAAGAAACAACATTCATCACTTTTCCGCGTTGGCACCGAAGGAAAATCCTGGCGGCATTTCGAAGAAAAACGTTAGAAGACCAGTCGGTTCCTGTTATGTTACTGTCTCCACACGGTGGCGCAGATAGACTAGGGGAATTGAAGGCGGATCCTGAATCGAAGACAATGCTGGACAATTGCGTTGACATTGAGGCAGAGGTACAGGAAGTGGTTGATGGTAAGAAGTCAAAGACCGGGATTTTACTTTATGGTCCACCCGGGAATGGAAAGACTCAATTCATAAAACATCTTTCGAGAAAACACGCGTTACCAATCTACGTAGTGTACCTAAATCCTGAATATTCCAATCACGACATAGCCTTGTTGTTCTCTTCAATCCCTCGTAGATGCATCGTTCTTATGGAGGATTTTGATAATTATTTTGTTAGTCGCGAATGTGTCATGAAGAACGACCAGGTCAAATTTACATTTGACGCCTTCATCAACGGTCTTGATGGGGTACATAATGACTATCGTCAGGTGATCTTTGCAATGACAACTAACGATATATCGAAGATCGATGATTCGTTGAAGAATAGACCCTCGCGGTTTAAGTTCGTAAAGGAACTCGGCCCGCCAAGCGAGACAGTTCGATTAGCGATTCTCAAAGACGAAAAATTGGTAAAAAAGACAGTAGGCTTATCTTTAGATGCCGTGTTTAATTACCAGACTTTATCTTCGACACCACGCCGTCGTACCAAGATTCGAGGTTCTTCCGGAAGGGCCACATCCAAAAATATTCAGCCGAAGTAAAATGATATAAAGTTCTTTCTTTCAACTCAGGAGATTCCAGCATCTTTAATCCACGCCATTCGTAAATCGTTTTTAAGCTTTCTTCGTAGGCTTCTTGCTCAAATTTTTTGCGAAAATATGCGATGCCGATGGGGAAAGGCGCTAAAAGATATAGCGCTGAAAATATAAAACGCCCATATTTTTTTGCTTGCCGCATGTGTATTCTTTCATGTCTAAGAACTGAGGCTTTTGATATAATGGGATATTGATCCCAATCGCTTGGTACATAAATCTTATTTCCCATAGTCGTTATGAAACTAGTCATGAACACTTTCATTTGACCAAAGGTAATTATTTTTAAGGCAATATCGATTATCTTCATTAGTTTTGAATCATTCTTCGATACGATTTCGAAATCTGGAAATTCGGTCGTGATGTCTACCAAAAGTTTGTTGTATTCTTCTATGATCGCCATTTGTAACACCTCTTTTTTAATTATGCGATAAACCATTTTCTGGTTTCATGAATACTATAATTGTGTGAAAGAAAAGTTGTTTCTTCCTGGTTCACTTGTTAAGATTAAACCAGGCGAGGAATTTCTAGTTTTGTGGCCAACCTATAAAACAAATTCGTATGAAAAAGATGCCGGTCGCGTTTTTATAAACGATATAATGATTGTTCTAAAAACTAGAGAAACCAAGAAGATAAACGAACGTTTGTCGGATGAATGGAAAAAAGGTTCTTATCTGGTTTTAACTTCTTCGGGTATTTCTGGTTGGGTTGGTGAAGGCTGGGTTGTTTCGATTAGTTGAGTAAATTTATGAAAAAGACACTAACTATTATTTTTAGCACTGTTTTAATTTTTGTTTTTTTGTTCGGTGCGCCTGTGTTTCAGACGACCGATGAAACTAACACCTACAAGATTTTTCGTGACAATGAAATTAAAAGATTATACACAACTATTAAAAATCCACATAAGCATGGCGTTGACGACGACGTTCTTTTACATGAAGAACTTGACGATGACACGAACGAGTACGAAGAATACCCTGTCGAAGATTACACTGAAGCGTATATCGATACCGACTGTCAAAAATGTTTAGGTTCGACAGACGTCGATAAGTGTTACGCTCAAAGCGTGGATTGTTTAGATTTACCGGATTGCACAGACTGGGTAGCATGCGTAGGTTGGTGTGAAGCGTATGAAGGTGACGACGATTGTTACGCACGATGTAGCGATGCTTTTATCGACGACGTAGATGTAGAGGTCGATCTTATAATTTGTGCCTGTGAAGCTTGTGGGACAGATTGTAGAGTGTTGTGTGGCGTCAAAGAAGGTTACTAAAACATACTATGGAGCGTTGGTCGTGACAAGAGAAACCATCTATTTGACTCCTCAACAAGTCGATTTAGCCGTTGAGATAGAAAATTGGATAGAATGGACGCCTGAACAATTGGGACTAGTCATCGGACAGACTAAAGATAAACTTTGTCTCGTCATCGCGACGATTAATGGTATCGGCTCATGTTTTCCTGATGAAATAATGGAAGTCGAAACGTTGAAAGGATAACTAATAAGTTATGGGACTACACGACGCCGAAGGACCATCCTGGGGAGAATACCCTGGTCAGTTGGGAGAACTACAACGTCAACTAGAATGGGCTAATTCTCGTAGAAATGAATCAATAGAATTGCAAAAAAAGATGATAAAAAGAATTAAAAATCTTGAAAGTGCTTTATGGGATGTATTGGCTCAAGTACGAGATGATAATCCAGCAGTGAGTCTAGCGCGAAAAATTCTTGGAGAAAAGGTGTAGTAATGTTTAGAAACATGGCTACGCTAAATAAAGTTTCTTTAACGTTCTTGGTCATGGCCAAGCTGTCAGGATTTTTAGGCGTATCTCTTGGCTTCTTACCAGCGTATCATCATTACGGAGCAAATTTGTTAACGTTGTCGTTTTTGGCGATAGCAGTTTCGATAATTAGCGCAATCTTTCAATTGTCTCTTGATAAGGAAGTTTTTTCAAAAGAAGATGAAGAGCTTCATCGTATAAAATCATTCGTAGAAATGAAAAAAAATTTGGAAAAACAAATAGAAGAACTAGAAGAGAAAAAAAGAGCGTTATTGAATCTCGGAATTAGAAAAGGAAAATATGATTAAATTCGCAGATGCTATTTTAGACATGCAACAAGGAGACTGCGGAAAAGGAAAAATATCGAATCAGTTAGCTAAAAGCGGAATTTATACACACGTCGTTAGGTTCAATGGTTCGAACAACGCGGGTCACACAATTTATCATGAAGATAAAAAATTAGTAACTCACAGTATTCCCGCAGGCGTGATTCATGGCATAAAGAGCATTATAGGACCTGGTTGCGTTATTAACGTAGAACATTTTTTTAAGGAATTACAAGAGTTAGAAGAGGCAGGGATACCGACGCGAGGATTAGTTAGCGTCGCTACTAATGCGCATGTTATTACCGATTCCCACATCGAAGAAGATAGTAGAGAAACAAAAATCGGTACGACGAAGAGAGGTAACGGACCTGCTTACCGTGATAAGTACGATAGAAAAGGTATAAGAGCTGCCAACGTTTCTGCTTTAGAACCCTATTTAGTAGATGTCTATGAGGAATTTTATGGCAAAAGCGATTGTAAAATTCTTTTTGAAGGTGCACAAGGATTTTATCTTGACATTGACTGGGGAGATTATCCATACGTAACGAGTAGTCATTGCACGATTGGATCTGCGATAATGAATGGCGTGCCTCCTCAAAAAATTAGACACATCTGGGGAGCCGCTAAAATTTATGAAACATATGTTGGTTCTAAAGAATTTGAACCGAAAAATATTGTTTTTCAAAAGATTAGAGAATTAGGCAACGAATACGGCGCAACGACGGGAAGACCGAGACAGTGCGATTGGTTGAACTTGAACAAACTTAAGAAGGCGATTCAGATGAACGGAGTCACTGACTTGGTTTTTTCAAAAATGGATGTGCTAACGAAAGTCGGTGAATGGTCGCTTTATCATAATGGAAAAAAGATAGATTTTTCAAGTGAAAAAGAAATTATAGAATACATCGTTGAAGAACTAAATCCAATGTTGCGAATTTATTGGAGTAGTAATCCTGCGGGCATATAAATTTATGTCATTTTAAATTTTAGGTAATAATTACTGCCTCAGATGGATACAAAGAGAGTTGATAAATCCTGGTGTCTTAAACTCATTTTGACCGAGACTTACAGGACGTTCGCTCTTGATGATACTGTTGATGTTATCGAAGTCTCAGCTCGTGAGCTTGATGACGTTGTCAGGTTGGAGGATAACTACGGTCGCGTCTAAACTGTAACCCTTGTAAATCTAACAATCGTCGTATTAATATCGACACTCACCAAAGAAGAGCAAAAAATCATAAATGATTTTTTTTATTTGTATTCTTCTTTCTGAAAGGAATATATAAGTCGCATGAATTTCATCAAATATATCACAGCAATCCTGTTATCTCTAGAACCTGCTTATTATTCTGATAATGAGACTTGGGACGAAAGATCAGCAAGGATGGAAGTTATCGCAACTGCGATTGATGACGCATCGTCCAAGGCAACTTGTGCGGACAAGTATGATACGTCGGATTGTAGTGCTACATGGCCGAACAGCAAGAAAAGCCTTGCTCTACTGTTAGTGACGCAAGGTTATTGGGAATCGAAATTTGCCAAGAATGTTCATGACGGAAAGTGTCGTAGTTATGAATGCGATGCACATGTAACGAATGGTAATATTCTTCACCGAGCAAGATCTCCGTGGCAAATTCAGCGTACTGGTCTTGTTACGAAAGAAGAATATCAGAAAATGAATTCTTCTTCGCAAGAAGGTACAACTATGTCGGCAAATGTTGCGACTAGATATCTGGCCTTGGGAATGAAATCTTGCAAAACTACGCTCGGCGCAATATCGATCTACGGTGGCGTAAAAATGTGCAACTGGTCTGGCGCTCGGCCTCGTGACGCGTTCTATAAGAAATTAAGCAATACTGCAGAAGACCAGTTCTTCGCAGCAGCAGATGCTAAAAAAGTAAAATACAAGGTAAAAACTGATGTAGAGTTTGCTAACGATAAATCCAAAAAGTGAATTATCATGTTCCCCTTAGCAGAAGACTCTCTTCGATGGAGGGGAACAAATTTTCCTGAACTATACGAATGGTTGACCAGGTACTCAACGCATAAAAATCTTAGATTGAAAGTTGCGATGCCTGGTCAACCAAACTCTTCTATCGAAATATCTATCGACGGAATAACTTTGTATTTACGCGTCGATGATTGGATCGTAAGAAGTTCTGAGGGCATTTATTACGTCATAGAAGACGATGAATGAATAATTGCTAGAAAAAAAGAATTTTTGAAAAAAAAGCCCCCAACTATCTGTATAATCTATTTAGATGAAAAAGTGGTTTTTACTACTCGCCTTGGGCACTTTACTATCGTGCGTAACACACCCCGAATCGACAGAAGATAGTTCGCCCGAAATTGATTTAGGGCCAGGTGAAAATACTCAACAACAAACTAAAGATGATAGTTGCGAAGAAGATGAACAACGCTCGTGTCACATAACCCTTGGCCAACATGAAGGCGTCGTCAGCTGCTTCGTGGGCGTACAGAAATGCATCGATGGTGAATGGTCCCAGTGCAGCGATGGCGATGAAATAACAAAAGTTCCAGCCGACGACGGCGAACCTCTATCATTAACATCTGAAAAAGTTTGTGATGACAATCCCTGCGATCCTCGGTGCAGCAAGTGGGTCGAAGACGGAAAATGGAAGGCAGACGGTACGGTCTGCAAGTGGCCGTGGAACTGGTCAGCAGATCCGGTCGGAAGTATCGATAAAGCCAACAAAGACGGCGCTGCAAAAGAACCTTGCACGCATGGGTCTCAGTGTCACCAGAACCAGAAGTGCCAAGATCCATCTCAAGGCTCTTGTTCTCACGACATCTGTACCAAAGGTGTCGGATTAGTAAAGGGCTGCGAGACCAAGTGCGTCGACAAGATCTGCGACGAGAAGCCGCAGTGCTGCGAGAAGAAGTACACCGGCACCTGCGAGGTCGAGCCCTGCCTCACCTACAAGAAGGGGCTGACCAAG
>Ga0172372_10006452_pt1 | contig 15999 bp, 11 predicted proteins | sample LakKiv5m_2_FD_114544 | JGI IMG/M metagenome (GOLD analysis project Ga0172372, IMG submission 114544) | Freshwater microbial communities from Kabuno Bay, South-Kivu, Congo - kab_092012_9.5m | ecosystem: Environmental > Aquatic > Freshwater > Lake | place: Democratic Republic of the Congo...
GCCATTACTTCTACTTTATTTTTTCTAATAGCATCATCAGTAACACCAATAGTTGCTAAAGTTTGGTCAATAGCAGCTTCACTTAACATGTTTCCTAATGAAATACTTTCAGCTACTCCTGATCTTTTAAAGAATCCTGTTGATTTTTGTCTTTGACTTAAGTTAATTCCCGTTACTTGTTGAAATTTCTTTAAAAGAGTATCAGGACTTTTACGTAAACTAATAACAACTTTTTTAGTATTAGGATCCCAAGACTTGTAAGTTGTGTCATTTGGATCTCCTTTAATGTTAGGATTAGCCATTTTTAACACACTAAATATTTCTTGGTTTCTGTTTAAATTTTTATTTTTAAATAATTTTTTAGCTTCATCAGGATTAGCATCTCCTACAGGAATAGGTCTTGTAGTATCTGTTCTTCTTTCAGTTTCTTTATCTTCTTTATCTTTAGGAGAGTCATCAGTTCGATTTGGTGCCTCTTCTTTTCCAGGAATGTCTACTCTTTGACCCATATCACTTCCACCTTTACCAGTAACTGCTACAATAGGTTGCCAATTTTTTATTGTTGGTATTTTTTTACCTCCGTCAGTGTCAACCTTTACTTCTGTTGTTGATGATTGATCAGCAGATTGATCTACAGCATTATGTTGGACTTGGCCATCTATATCTGAATCTGATATTACTTTTGTATTAAATTTTACATCAATGCCAAGTTTATCTTTTATAATTTTAGCAACTTGTTCATTGGATAATTTAGTTATTTCCTCCATAGTTGCTGCTCTTCCTTTTGCTAAATTAGATTCATCATTAGCTACATTAGATTGATTTGAACCATTTGATTTATCAGGATTTGAAGAAATATGTCCTATTACTTTTTGATTAATTGTGAGACTTTTAGTAATACCCTTTTCTTTTATTATTTTTTCTACTTCTTTTAATGTTGATTTTGTTAAATTTTTTGCAACAGCATCTTTAGTAGATTGATCTGCTTTATATTCTCCAGTATCAAATTTTAAACATGCTTTAACAAAATCAAAATTTTCATCAGGTAATAATTTTTTAGCATCTTGTTTGAATTGTTGAATATTAGTGCTATCTGTGCTGTCAGGGCTATCTACTCCTAAATCTACGTTACCTTTAGTAACTTTAACATCATCTCCACCTCCAGCTGATGTTATTTTATCTTGATCAATATCACCCATGTAATCAGGATTACTTCCAGTTACATTATCTGGTGTATTATCTATATTTACGTTATCTCCTGTAATTGCTTTAACTAATTGACCAATTGGTTCAGCATTTGCTCCTACAGTAGCTGAAGCTAATACTGGGGCTACCATCGCAGCTGTTAACCATTTAAATTTCCTAAAAAAGTCTCCTATTTTTTGGATAAATTTCGCACCACCAGGTGATGATTTTTCTATTACATTTTTTTGTTTAGCATTAACTAAATATTTTTGATTATTTTCACTATCGTAAGCCCAATAATATTCTTCATCTGGTACTAAACCATAAATATCACCAGCTGTTTGACCAACTGTCCCTCTTATAGGATTAAGTATTTTTCCAATGTTATCCTCATAATCTGGTTCATATTTACCCTTCCAAATAAATTTTTGCCCATTTTGTAAGTTTTCTAAATCACTTATTGAAGAAATATCTACTGCTTTTCCAGTAGCTTCATTAATGTTATTACCAGATAAAGAATAAATTTTTGCTAACTTTAAAGCACCTTTTACTTTATCTACTTCTTTTATATTTACTCCTTGAAAAATATCACCTATTTCTTTTACAAATTCACTAGGTTTTTCACCATTCTTTTTAAATTGATTAAAACTATATTGTAAATATTTTTTAGATTGACCTGTTGCTTTTTTAAAAGTGTCTTTTACTTTATCTACAAATTCTCTACCTTCATTTAAAAGTTGGTCTTGAGGTAAATTATTTAAATGTATTTCATAAAGAGCTTGAAGAAATTCTTCATATTCTCTTTGAGGACCTTGAATATTTGCTATTCTTAATACGTTTAAATGTTCGTTCAATAGATATTTCATAGATTATATACAATAAATATTATTTTTTATAATAAAGAGTTAAATCTGTTAAATAATCTCTAATGCCAGGCATGGTTTTTTGAGCTTGGTTTATAGATCTTAAATTAGAATCAATAACTCCACCTTTCATTAATATATCATTTTCTTTTATATCATACAATGGACCACTGATTTTCCATAGTAATTCTACATTATTGAAATACTTACGAAGACTACTATTAACATAATTAAAATAGGTTCCTTTATTTACTTCTGCAATAATAGGTTTACTACTTAATAAATACTCTAAAAAATATCTTACATAAAAGGTTTGATCATATTCTTGTTGTGTAGGGGGTAAACTATCAGGTATAGGATTAGAAGATTCTATTAACGATTGTTTTGTATTTCTAGATATTGAAAGATAAACAGTAGAAAGATTAGATCCTAAGTTAATATTAGAAGGAGGGCTTGATCTAACTATAATAGAAGGTGTTAACTGTGGAGAATTAACAGTTAATTCTTTACCAGCATATGCTCTTCCATTAACATCTTTCCTATAATATCCTACATAGTTTGTTAAATTAGAAGCATAGTAGTATTCTCCCCCATTAGTATAATAAACTCTAGGATCTATTTTATTTGGTGGAATATACATTTATAGTTTTATTGGAATTTTGTAGGAGGATTATTTAAAATATCAGTTTTCTCAGCATTTGTTAATGGTACTACGTTTCTGTATCTATCTGTTTTTATAAATGCTGAAGAATTTTGTGCTTGTGTAACGGGATCTATGTTTAAATAAAATTCTGTCCAATTAATTTTATTTCCAAAGGCTTTTTGGGTTTCTGTAATTGAAGTTTCTGGGTTGTTTGATTCTAACATCCAAATTTCATTATAAATACTAGTTGTATTTTTATAGTCATAATACTTATGAACTAAAGAATTTGGTTTACCATACATTACATAACTGTCATAAAAGAAAAAATCTTTTATAGGTGATCCATTCTCTAACCCAAGCCCAGCCTCATATGCTTCTTTTACAATTTGAAAAGGATTGTCACCTACATTATCTTGAGCATTATCTAAAAAGAATTCAATGTTTTCTTTTAATTTTTCATTATTTAATTTATAATAAGCATCATCTCTTATTTGAACATTACCACCACCGCCGGTTGATTGGTTTGGTTGGGATGTCTCAGGGACTCGAGTTTTAAATATTACGTCTTTTATTCTTATTTCACTACCATCATTATTGTAAAAAGATCGTTGGTTTGGAAAAGGATAAAAATAATTTAAGTTTGAAGTCATAACTTGATTAGTTTTATAAATTAATTCATTATTCCAACCTTCAAATACTTCATCAGCACTAAATCCTACTGGGTATCCTTGTTGAGATATTTGGTTTAGTATTTGTTCTATAGTTTGAGTGTCTGTAAATAATATATCTTTATTTAATATGCCACTACCAGGGGTTGTTTCTGCATTTCCATATATTGTTAACCAGTTATTTGTCCATTTTTTTACAAAATTTCCAAAATCGTCAATAGGAAATTGATTTAAATCATTTGATTTTAAAAATCCTTGATTATTGTTTTTCCAAAATAATGTTACATCACCATCCTTATTAAATGAATCTCGTAAATAGTTATCTATAACATTTGAAAACGGTTTTGTATCTGCTGAAGAATATAAGTAACCAACTAGTGATTTTACAGTTTGAAATTTAATAAAATCTATTAAAATAGGATATAATATAGCAATAGCTTTTAATTTCTCAACAAATGTTTTAAATCCGCCTCTGTCTTGTGTAATAAAATCATTAAAATCTAAATATCTTTTATCTTCTAAAATGCAAATTTGGGTTTCTAATGTAGTTTCCCATTGGTTGTCTTTTAAAGAATGGTTTATTTGTGTAATAACAAATCCTAAATTTTTATCATAATAATTTTTAGGAATTACATTTTGTTTTATTCTAAAAATTTGTCCTACAACTATTCCTCCTATTCCTTCTAATGTAATTCTTAACTTAAAAGGAATTAAAGCTTTAAAACCTAAATCACCGTCAAATCTTAATAAAGACTGTTTTAGAAGAGTTGAAGGAGTAGATAAACTTTTATCGTTTTGGTTAATTAAAAAAGCACTGTTAACATTTTTTCCTAAACTTCCATCATCAATTTTACGTACATTACCTCCATAACCTACCATATAGTCCCTAGCATATACCATAAGTTGAAGAACTTTTCTATAAAAATTACTTTCTTGAGTATTTAAAAAATAATCCGCTTTTTTACCATTAATTTCTTCTCCTTGACCTTTTTCTTTTGATAATCTATCTGTTAATCCGGCATTTAAATAAACCTGACTTGAATTATAAACATCTCCTAAATTAGCTTTTGATTGAGCAGCTATAGCTACAATAGTGCTTTGGTTTTCAAAAATTTGACTTTCTATATCTACGTTTTTACAAATACTACCTAAGCCTAATAAATCAAATTCATAAAATGTGTCTTTAGGTTGTTTGTTTAAATAATAAGTATCTACTATTTGTGCTTTATTTTGATTAAGACCAGCTGTAGACACAATAAAGTTATTTAATCCTCCTAAAGCTGTTGAAACTTTATGCATTACACTTTTTATGTAATCAACCATGGGAACTCCGTTATCATAATCACTAGATTTTATTGATCTATATATCCCTAATAAAAGATCTATATTTAATAATATGTTTTTTAATTTACCATTTTTAGCAGTTTTATCAAAAAACTGTAAGTCTGATTCATTTGTAATAACATTTGTAGTATCTCCACTGCGATAAAAAATAGGTGGGTTTGCTCCACTTACTTTAGGGTTAAAATCAGGAATAGATAATACTCCAAATTCTTTTGCAAACGCTCCTTCATTTTTTACTAAACAAACTCCAGCATCAATAGAAATAGTATCAGGCCCTGCTAAACAATAATCTGTGTCAGTAGGTACTAATAATCTAACAATATCTGATACTTTTCCAGATTTTGATTTTTGTTTTAAGTTACAATAAGATCCTATAATAGCTAACCATACATCTAAAGTAATATATTCATATTTACTTCCTACATATGAATCTCCATTAGGATCAGATATCACATATTTAAAGTATGGTTGGTCGGTAAGTCGTTTAGCTTGATCTGGGTATCCTGATTTAGTTAATTTTCTTTCAACATCTCTGGGGTCGACATAATTTATATCATAATTCCAGCTTCCTGAATATTGAGATTCATTTATTGATCGAAAATCTCCAGGAAGTGATTTTTCTTCAAGTGCTTTTAAACTTAACAATATGTTTTCATAATCATCATATGTATAAGAATCATTTACTTTAGTTAAATCAAGACTAGCATCATTCCTTAAAGTATTAGAATTTGTACTCATTTTTACAGTATTGATTACTTCTCCCATTGAGATTAATACTGTTTCACAATCATAACCTCCATCTCTTCTTAATTTCCATTTAAAGTTTTTTACATAACCTAACATTCCATCATAATTATGGCGGTATTTTTCACGTAGTATTTGTAATTTTTGATAAACTATATCTTGAGTTAAATTAGATTCAAATGGATTTATTGTTCCACCAATATAAGACTGAGGAATAAGTTTATTTTCAGGTAATGTTGCTTTAGAATTTACTAAACTATCATCGTAATCTAAATATTGAGACCAACCCCATTCTAAAAGAACTGAGTATCCTGGTCTCATAAATAAAAGTTCTAATTCGTTAAGTTGGTGAGTATCCCAACAGTTAAACCTTACCGTTGTTTCAAATATAGAACCATAAGCACCTAATGTTCTTAATTCTACTCCTGTAATGCCAGGCATAGGTCTAATACCCATTTGTCTAAAATATGGATGATTTACTCCACTTTTTCCAGCTTTATCTATATTTCCACCATAAACTGCGCTTGGAGTTGCTACTCCATATCTTAGTGTTTCTTGAATTAGTGTAGAACCTGATTTAAAATAAAGAGAACCACCAAAAAGTACATATTTTTTACTAAGTTCATTACCTTCATAATTTCCTTTTGATGTATCTACAAGTACACTTCCACTTCCATCAAAATACACACGCCCGTCATTATAATCTGTAAAAGATGACATTTTTACCCAAGCATTTTTACTAAGGTACCATGGAAGTAAACCACTTCTATTATCTCTACTAATGTTATTTGGATTATCGTCATTAACCCCTCTTACAACTAACGTTCTAGCTCTAAGTTGAGTTTGAATACTACCGGATATTGTTTCTTTAAATATACCCATTTTTTATTGCCTTATCAAAACTATTTTATTGTGTTATTATTATATTGTCTTCGTCAAGTTGATTTAAATTATCAAAATCATTTAAAATTGTAGATAAGTCTTGAGGTATTCTTAATTGTACCCCAATAGGAGGATACAATGAATCTCTATTAATTGTATCTACATTAGCTACTTGAAGTATCCAATAAAGTGTAGGATCTCCATAAAATTGAGCTGCTAAATTATCTAACCTATCTCCTTGCATAGTAATAATATAATAATCATTTATTGAAGGACTAATAGGTGGATACTTACTTGATCCAAAGTATCTTAAACCATTTTGTTGTTTTCTTATTAATATGTTCGGATACCTATTCATTATTTTATTTCAGGAATATTAATTAGTGTTGGTTTTTGTGTTCCGTCAGGTAATGTAACTAAATCTTGTGGTAAATAGTAATTATTGTGTCCTGTAAGCCTCCAGTTAGGTGTAATAAATGTAGCAGTATGAGCTGTGTCTCTATGGTTTTTCTTTGGTAAGAAATTGTGAATTGGGTTAAAAGCCATAGTTACCTTCATGTATTTAGGAACTTCATGTTGGTACTTATCTGTGTAATCATTAACATTTAATCTTGCTTCTGGTTCTGCTAGTGTAATTTCCCAAGGCGCATCTAACAAACCACTAATTTGCATTTGAGTAAATACACCAGGTTGTTGGTAAACGTAATCACCAACAGTTAAGTAAGCATAAGTACCTCTCATTTGATTATATAAATTATAATCAGGCGCCATAGCAGACATTAAATAATTTAATTTAGTATAAATTGCAGGCATTTCATATTTGGAATGTGCAAATATAATAAAACTAAAATTAATTTTTCTACTAAACTTTTCATAAACATAAAAATCTTCACCTCTACCCATATAATTAAAAGGTTTCCATGTTGGTGACATGTCGTCAGTTAAAGTGTCTAAATATGCTCTAAATGCTAATACATCTGTATTTACAGTTGGGTTAGTAGGTCCTCCAAATACAGGTAAATCATTATTTAATAATTCTATTCTAAATTTAATTATATCTCTACCAAAACTACCATTAGTTTTTTCTCGTACAGTTTTTGAATCATACAACCCACTGTAAAGTAAATTTGAAGGAACTGAATTTGTTTTATTTGTAGCTGAGTTACTGTATCCATAAAATACTGATCTTGGAGTAATACTAATAGTATTTATTGAATCTACAGTATTTGTTACTCCTCCTACAGCTACTTGTCCTGTTGTTACACCTACTCTATTATGAACGTTTAATTCAGGATAATTTTCAGCATTTTTATTATCATTTATTTGTCTAAAATCTTGAATATATCCATTTCCTGGTAAACTAACAGTAAATGTATTTGTATCAGGAACAGTAAAATTGAATTGGTTTGATTCAATATCAACATTATCAACAAGTTCAGTTACTACTTTTACGTTTTCTCCTTTTCTTACTTTATCTGAGTAAAGATCTATATCACTAAGTGTAAACGGAACAAAATCTCCATTATTAGCAGATAAATAATTTGTTGTTTGTTGATTTACATAAGAAAAAGTTCTTGTTCTTCCTATTCCATAAACTGAATTAGGTCCTCCAACGTAATTATTTAAAAGAATTTCTTGACTAGGATTATTGTTTAATAATTTACTTTTATATTCAGTTAATCTACTTCTAAATTGTTTACCATTTTGGGTATCAACTGTATTTAAACTAATATATCCAGTATCATTTACTGGGCTTAAACCATGACGAGTAAAATGTAATCCTAATGCATTGCCTCCTACTGATGCTAAAGTATTAAGACCTACAGGATTATAAAATCTAGGTCCTTCTATTTGAGTTAATTTACTTAGTAAAGTAGAAGATCCATCTGTAACTACAGACTTATATGACGTATCAGGATTTGATAATTGTAATCCAGATTGTTTAGCTAACCATAATGGTCCATTAGGAATATCTGTAAAAAATGCTCCTATTCTAGCTAAGTCTCTAACAACTGCTAAACCTGTATTGTAAACTCCTGTAGGATCTCCTTCTCTAAATTTAAGATCTCCAGGAAATCCACCTTCATATCCTAATCTTATGTAAGGAGACTTTGAATTTAATTTTTTATTTGTGCCAGGGTAAACAGGAATTGAAGTTTGATTAAAAGGAGACACATTAGTTCCACCACCAAAATAGGTGTATTCAACTTGACCCGTTTGTTGGGCCTTTTCAAATATCTCCTTTAAACTAGCCATTAATATCTTCCTTCAATCGGACCTTTACCTCCAGCATAGTTTCTTGAGTATGGACCCCAAGGAGCTATGCGACCCTCATATCCAGGTTGAAAACTTACTGGAGGGTTAGAAGCAGGTTTGAAGTAAGGATAAAGTGGAATTTGGGTAGATAAACGACCTGTAAGTAAGTCTTGTGAAGTTAATAAAGTATTTGTTGGAGGTACTCCTACAAACGCTTGAATATCAGATGTCATCATCTGACCTTCATTTTCAAACTCGGGTCCTTTGTTACCTTTTAATCCATAAACACTAGTTGTGATTGGATCTAATAGTCTGTCTTTTAATGCGATTGCCATAGTTTTATTTTGGTATAAATATTAAGAATCAAATTTTCTTTGTGTGCCTACGTTAGTTGAAGTAGCCATGTAACCTAAATCTCTATTGTTTAATGTAAATTTATTTTCTATTTTAATATTATTATTTTCTCTACTAGGAGCTTCTCTTCCTCCTTTATTCATTTTTTCAGAAATTTGTTCTTCACCGCCTCCACTAAAAGCACCAAAGGTAGCTGCTATTCCTAAACCAGCAATAATAGCAGCAGCACCACCAATAATAAATGGAGTTGCTACTCCTAAAGTAGAAGCGGAAGCTGCTATGGCTTCAGCGGCTGCTTTTTCTCTAGATAACATTAATAATTGTCTTTGTATTCCTACCTGTGCAGCTAGTTGAGCTGTTTGTAAAGCTATTTGAACTCCTGTTGTAGCTATACTAGCAAATATTTTACCAACCCAAAGTCCGCCCATAATTCCTAATAGTACTTTAGCTCCACCTAAGGCATCAACAAAATCAATAGCTTTTCCTACTAAATGAGTCATAGGTTCTACCATAGTAGAAAACAATTCTAGTGTTTTTTCAACTAAAGCATTCATTTTATCTTGACTAGCTAATTGAGCTTGATTAGCAATCATTTCTTCTGATGTGCCTGCTCTTCTTAATTCTTGTAAAAATTCTTCTGATTTACCTTCTTCTGCTGCTATTCTTCTTCTTTCATTTAATGATTCAATAGAAGCATCTCCTGTTTGTTTTAATAATTCTTGAGTTTTTAAAGTATTAGCTAATTCATCAGCACTCATTCCTACAGCTTCAGCATAAGCTCTTTGTTGAAGAACGTTTAATCTATTGAATTCTTCTAAACCACCAATATTAGCCATTAATTCTTCAGCAGCTTTAGCACTATCACCCATTAAGGCATAATATCTTGCTTGTTCTAAATTAATAGCTTTACCAGTTAATAATTCAGCTTCTAATTCTTTAGCTAAACTGTCACTAAAATTCAATAACTTATTACTAGAAGTAGCAGCTTGTTCTAAATTCATTCCTAGCTGTTGTACTTTAACTACAGCCTGTGCTATTAATTCTGGGTTATTTTTATATTGTGATGCTAATTGTCCACTTACTTTGGCTACATCTGCTAATACTTTTCTATTGTCTAAGTAAATTCCTGTTTGTTTTCCTAATCCTATTACTTGGTTATTAACACTATCTACTATTTCTTTATTTGTTCTTCCTGACACTAAAGACAACTGTTGTACTTTAACAGCATCTTCTACTTCAAGACCCATTATTTTAGTTAAGAAATTTTGGTCTCTTAAACGTTCACTACTGTACATAGCAGCAGTTCCTAATGACTTATTTAAGGCAGCTTGAGCTTCTAACGCATTTTTTCTTGTTTGAACATCTTGAGTTCCATATGATGCTAACGTACCTGCTTTAGCTGACTGGTCTGCTACGTCTCCAGCTATTTGTTTAGTTACTTCTCTAGTAGTTCCTAACTGTTTAGCACTATCTACAAATATTTTATTTAAATCAAACGCTCCTTTAATTACAGCTCCTAAAGTAATTTTTTGAAGACCTAAAGCATTCCAAATTTCTGTAGCTGTTTTAGAAATTTGACTAATATAATAAACTTCTTGTGTCAGATTTTTTAACTTTTTTTCATGTTCTGCTAATTCTGCTCGAGCTACTGCTAGTTCTTTTTCTTCATCTGTTAACAATAATTTAGCTAAAGCTACTTGTTCTTTATGATTTTTTACATAATCTTCGTAAATTTCTTTTTGTTGAAGAGAAACAGCATATTGACGTACTTGAGCAAATGTTTCTTTATCTAAATGATCCAGTATTTCGGATTCTTCCTTAGCTATATCGGCATAATATTTTAATTGTTCTTGGAGTGCTTTTACTTGATCAACTTGAGTTTGTAATGCCGTTTCAGCAGATGTTATTTTAATTTGATCTCCAGATGCTATAGCTTCTGCTAGTTTATATTCATAAACAGAAATTCTATTAGTTTCTTCTCCTAATTTTCTTCTAGCTGTAACTTGATCTGCTAATGCTTTAACGTAATCATTAACAGCAGTATCATTCATTGATGTTAGTGCATCTTTTTGTAATTGAATTTGTTGAACTATATCTTCCCCTTTTTTTTCAATTTTTGTAAATGTAGCAAATAGTTTACCATAGTCAGCTAAAATGTCTTCAACATTGCCAAAAGCTTTTGTTTCAGCAATTTTTTTCATTGTTTCAGCAACGTTTTTTAAAGCTTCATTTAATTCATTAGCAGCTATTCGTGTATTTTCAGCGTCTTGTTGAACTGGGCTTAATTGAGGATTTGGTGGCATACTAATAAATATTTAATTTATGATTTTTTTACTTTACTTACAAAGTCAGGTACGTTAGTTTGTTTAGTGTATGATTTAGCGTCCATTGTTTTAGATCCTTTCATCGATTTTTCCTCATGTTCTCGTTTTTTCTCTAAAAAGTCAATAATTTTACGAATGTGATATCTTCTAGTCATTATAGGCATATTCCATACGTCCCCATATGAAAATCCACCGTTTCCAAAATAAACCAAATCATGGACTTCATCCATGAACACTGATCTATATTCTGGCGTCAGGGTAAAGAAAGTTGATATTCATTGGAATCGAAACGCCCTCCACAACGTCTCCTTTTGAATCTTCATAACTAAAAGTCATTTCAAGATCAGGTGTAATTTCATTGATGTATTTACGGAGAGCGCGTGAATCTTGTAACATCATGTTATCTACGAAATAACGAATAGTTTCATCACGAGAATCGCCGTTTATCGCGATAATTGTGTGTTTTAAACGGGTAGTTATATCAAAACTATCATTAGGATAAGCTTTTTTAAGTCCCTTAATTTCATCATTAATTCCCTTTTCGTCTTTAGAACTCAATAATTTAAAAGTAACTGTTACTTTACTTTGGGGAAGAATAAAATTAAATTCATTTTTTCCTTTAGTAAATAATTTCTCATCAAAAGGTTTGTTTTGTAATTTACTTAAATCAACAGTTGTTTTAACTCGTTTTCCGTATTTGTCTGTAAGTTCTATATCATAATTAGCTCCATAACCTAAAATACGAGCCGCAAATAAAATAGCATTTTTATCACCTGCTATTAATTCATCATAATCAATTTTACTTACAATCATACTTTGTAAGAGTTTATCAATTACAATTCCTTTTTCAATAAAGTTTGTGTTAGTTAAAATGTCTTCTTCTTTAGCAGACATGTACTTTAGTTCAATAGTTCCTGAACTTAATGGACTAGACTCTGGATAGATTAAACCTTTACTAGGTAAATCAATAACTTCTGTTGGAAATTTAAATTCGCTCATAATAACTTATTTACAATAAATATATACAAACAAAAAAAGTCTGGCAAAAACCAGACTTCCTTTGTACCTTTTGAGTATATATTTTAGTAGTTCAGGATACAATAATCCATAGCAATAGTCAATTGAATGTCTTTCAACGATTCACCTTGACTCCAATCACCATCACCAAAATTGGCTTGTTTAATAAACGCACCTTTAATAATCCATTCACCTACAACATCACCTACAGGACCTAATTCACTCAATGTAATGTCTTTTTTGTAGAAATCTGAGTAACCATCACGGCCTGTTACTGATTCGTGTGATAAACGAATCCATTCCATTACTACCTGTTCACCTGAAGGTGTTACAGGATCGTAAAGATTTAGTGTCATGTCTTGCCACTCAGCTTTTCCCTTAACTTTACGATATACGTTAATATGATCAACTTTAATTTCTTTTAAGTTAATATCAGGAAATTTTACTTTATGAACTAAGTAAGCAGGAACACCTTGAATAGTCATTAAAAAGCGGTTTTGAACTTTTGGTTCAAAAGCTGTGAACATTATTTCGTTAGGGTTTAATAATGGCATTGTCTTATGTTTTTATCTTGTTATAAATATGTTAAGCTCCAAAAGTTACACCAGTTGGAGTAATGTTAAAGGTAATATAAATAAATTCAACTGTTTTAGCAGGTTGAATGTAAATAGCTCCTACCAATTGGTTTCTGTCAATTACGTCAGGAGTGTTATTACTGTCATCCATTACTACCTTATATGCATAAAGACCTTGTCTTTGTTGCACTGATTCCATGTATGGATTAACTTGTGAAACGAAATTGTTTCTTGTAGTTAAAGTATTTTGTTCGAACAATAAGCTTTCAGCAACTGCTCTAACAAATCTCTTTAAGTTAATTAACAAACGACGAACATTTACACGATCTAAAGCACTAGCTTTAGTTTGTAATGTTTTCTGACCATAAGCTACTAAACCAACACCAGGGAAACTAGCAATTGGGTTAACTTTATTTTGGTATAAAGTATCACGATCGTTTGTGCCTAATTTTCTTTCAGCTTGTAAAGCACCTCCAACACCACCTCTGTTTAAACCAGCAGGAGCAAACCATTCAGCACTTACTCTATCGTTAAATGCATAAACACCAGGCATTACTGTTGAAGCAGGAACCCAAACCAACTTACCAGTAGCAGCGCTTAATACTTGAACCCAAGGCCAGTAAGCAGCAGCATAGTTAGTATTTAATTGGTTAGCTAAAACACCAGGAGTAGCAATTGTGGCTCCATATCCTGTCAAATCAGTGATGTAGAAACAATCACCTCTTTCTTCAGATAAAGTAATATATTGAGCTACTACTGCTGAGTGGTACTGTTGTGTAATACCAGGAGCTGAAATTAATTGGAAATTGTATTCATCTGGGTTAGATAAAATATCATCTACTATTGTATAATTAGCAGCTACCAATCCTTGAGTAATTGTACTAATATTTTGATATAAGTTAGTTACATAACTTAAATCATTTCCTGTAGCACCACCAAAACTACCGGATCCTGTTGTTGGAATTGAATTGAAGTATTGAGATTTTGGAGTACCGTTATTGTTAAAGTAGTTGTAAGTAGGGGTTAATACTTCTTTTACTCTTACGTAACGAGAAGCATTAGCATATGATCCACTGTTTTGAATATAGTACTGACCTACTGAGCTATCATAAGCTACATTTTGTTTAAAGTTACCTACTACAGCCTCAATATAGTTAGGTTGGTTTGGATCTAAACTTACATTAGTGAAACTTTCTAACACATTAGGATTTGTAGTTGTATCATCACCTTGACGAATCAATAATGTAAATGTACCACTAGCTGTATCTGGGCTTACTACTTGCCATCTTACGTTATCCATACTACCACTTACTAAAGCACCATTAGACAATAATGCACCTTGGTTATTATTCATAATAACACCTTCAGAAATAGTTTCTAAAGTAAAGGCATATCCTGGATTTCCATTAGCACCATTTGCTAAAGTTCCTAATAAACCTGTACCACTATCAACATACCCAATAAGAGCATAATTAGCATCATAGTAAGGAATTGGATCATCTAATGTAACATAAGCTCCATTATAAGCGGCGCCTTGAAGAGAAGCAGTTATAGCAATTGTATTATTACCAGAATTATAGTTAACTGTAAATAAACCAGCTCCACTTGAACCTAAAACAGTATTCATTTTAGTTTGGAGATTTTGGTTTAATATTACTCTACTGTCTGATCCACTGTTCCAAGCATAGAAGTAAACTAACCCATCATCATCATCTTGAGGAATTATTCCACTTCCTGAAGTATTTACTGCTATAAATTTATACCAAGAATTTCCAAATATAAAGTTTGTTTGAAAATTAGGAGTTACTTCACTTGAAGGAATAGCTGTTAAGTCTTGATAAGTATTTAATGTAAAGCTACAACTAGCGTAAGCTCCATTTGTTGCAGGAGCTTGGTTATTAATACTAGAGGTAGCTGAAGTATATGAACCTGATGTTACTCGGGTTACTAAAATACTTTCACCACCTTGTTGGAAGTAATTGTAAGCAGCTATAGAAGTTAAAAACTCATAGTTAGCTGATGAACTTTCAAAAAGATCTCCAAATTTACTTTGGAAATCACTGTAGGTTGTTACAAGCGTTGGAATATTAACGCGACCTTTAACAGTAGGACCTACTAAAGCTAATCCTGCTGTAATAGGACCTGAAGTTATTTGAGAGGTGTCGTTTTCTCTCAATGATACACCCGGAGATAATAGTACTTCTGCCATTTTATTAGATTGTTTCTAGTAATAAATATGAAAAAGAATCTATAAAATGCTATTAAAACTAAATGTTTAATAAAAAATTAAATACCGTTATTGAAAAATATTTTTATTTAACGATTATCAATATAAATTATTACTTCATTATAATATTCTATAAAATGTTCATTCCATAGATCCCATTTTATATCAATACCATCAATTGAATGTATTTCGTATTTATTGAACTTAGTAAGATAATTATCTCTAAAATTTCTAAATTTGTTTTTATTTTCATGTGTATTGAGGTGCCATTCACCTGTAATTTTTTTCACATTTGAAAGAATGTATTTAATATTCTCATCGTTGAAAATATCATACTCACCACCTTCACAATCTGTCTTAAGAAAATCTATTTTATCGAGAGAATATAAATCAATGAACGTTGAGAATTTAATAGACTCCATTTCATTTTCACCTCCAAAAAGTTGTGAGTTTTCTATGATGTTATTTTCAGGCCCAATACCTTTAAAAATTTGAGTTACAGGATTGCCAATAGTATTTTTAACTAATGTCTTGAATTCTTTCTTACTCGGCTCAAAACAGAAAACGTGTTTTGGTTTTTTATGTAAAATAGAATATGTAAATGGACCAACGCTCGCACCAATATCTAATACAACATCACCCCGCTCAACCTCAAAAAACTTTTCATAACACTTATCTTCAAATATTTCTTTAATGATTGAATTTTTATGATAAGTACTCATATGTGTAACAGTACCATCAGGATTGATATGCCACACATATTGTATCTCACTATCAACATTGTACGTAACGGGTTCATTCATCCAACCCCAATCAAAATTTGAAATATCTATCATATAGGTAAACTATTAAATACTGTTAATGGTGAAATTGATTTTTTACAAATATGTTGTTTATCTGTTCCTTTCCAAATAGGA
>Ga0172372_10006453_pt1 | contig 15997 bp, 14 predicted proteins | sample LakKiv5m_2_FD_114544 | JGI IMG/M metagenome (GOLD analysis project Ga0172372, IMG submission 114544) | Freshwater microbial communities from Kabuno Bay, South-Kivu, Congo - kab_092012_9.5m | ecosystem: Environmental > Aquatic > Freshwater > Lake | place: Democratic Republic of the Congo...
GGAGGGCACTGCGCTGCGCGCGGGCGCGGTGACGGTGCTGCCGCCGTTCCAGCACCCGATCGCCATCGCGCGCTCCGCGCTCGAGGATGGGCGTCACGTGCTCTACGCCGCGGAAGGCGCACGAACGTTCGCGGAGCGCCTGGGGTTCTCGCCCTCGACGCTCGAGGCGATGTGCACGCCCGATGCGGCCGAGCGCCTGCGGCTCGTGCTCGCCGGGCGCGCGGGGCCGGGCTGGGCGGGAGGCACGGTCGGCGCGGTCGCGCGGGATGCCGAGGGGCGCGTGGCGGCTGCGACGAGCACGGGCGGCACCGTGGGCAAGCTGCCCGGGCGCGTCGGTGACTCGCCGCTGCCGGGTTGCGGCACGTACGCGGATGACGAGGGCGGCGCGTGCTCGGCGACGGGCGCGGGCGAAGCGATCATCCGCGTCACGCTCGCGCGCGCAGCGGTCGATCTGATGCGCAGCGGCATCCCGGCCCCCGAGGCCGCGCGGGCTGCGGTCGCGATGTTTGGCGCGCGCGTCGCGGGCTCCGGCGGCATCGTCGTCGTGGATCGCCACGGGCGCCCCGGCTTCGCCTGGAACACGCGCACGATGAGCCACGCCGTCGCGTGGGTCGGCGGCGAGGTCGAGGGCGGCTCGTGATGCCGCGGCGCCAGACACCGGAAGGCACCTCGACCGCGCTGGAGCCGCCACTGGAAGGCGCGCGCGCGAGCGACTAGATCAGGGCCGCACCACGGTCGGGCACGGCCCGCCGCCTCAGGAGAACGCCATGCGCCGCCATCTCGCGAAGTTCGAACTGCTTGCACTCGCCTCGGCCCTCGCGTGCGCCGCCTGCGGCGCCTCCACGCAGGCTGCGCCTCCCGCCGCACGTCCCGCGGAGAATGGCGAGGCGACCGTGGAGGTCGTGCGCGTCGACGAGCCGCCGATGGCCGAACCGGAGCCGAGCGGCCCGCCACCGATCACGGTCATCGCCGGCGAGAGCTCGCCGATCGATGGGCCGACGGCGTCGCTCCTGCTGCGGTCTCCGCGCCCCGATCAAGTCATCACGCGCGGCAGCGTGATGGTCCGCGCCACGCTCAACGATTGGCCGCTTGCCGCGGACCCGGGCAATCACGTGCACTTCGTCGTCGACGACGAGCCGTACTTCGCGGTGCGCGATCTCTCGGGGCCGGTCGACCTCAACGCGCTCGTGCAAACGAACCTCGGCCACGCGCTCAGCGAGGGCTCGCACGCGCTGCGCATCTTCCCGGGCCGCCCGCACCACGAGTCGGTGAAGTCGGGCGCCGCGTTCCAGGCCGTGAGTTTCGCCTACCGCACCGCGACGCCGGGCTTCTCCTTCAACCCGAGCGCGCCGCTCCTCACCTACTCGCGCCCGAAGGGCTGCAACGTGCTCGGCCAGCGCGTGCTGCTCGACTTCTTCGTCTCGAACGCGGCGCTCTCGGCGGAGGGCTTCAAGGTCCGCTACGCGATCGACGACACCGCGAGCGGCGAGATCGCGCGGTGGGTCCCCCACTTCATCGAGAACCTCCCCGAGGGCGAGCACCGCATCCGCCTCACGCTGATCGGCGCCGACGGTCAGCCCGTCGCCGGCCGCTTCAACGACACGACGCGCAGCTTCACGGTCGCCGCGTCGTGCGCTCCCGCGGCGACGCCGGGTGCGCCCGCGACGACGGCCCCCGCCGCGCACGACGGGCACTGAAAGCGACGCGCGCACGCGCCGCAGCACCCGATGGCCAGTCTCCTCCACACCGTGCGGGATCTCGAGCGCCTGCGGCAGATCGTGGGCGTGCTTGGCCGCCACGGCTTTGGCGAGGTCGTGCAGCGCACGGGGCTCAGCTCGCTGCTCGGCGCGGGTGCGGGCTCGGAGGGTGAGAAGCTCGCGTTCGGCGCGCGGCTGCGGCTCGCGATGCAGGAGCTCGGGCCGAGCGCGGTGAAGCTCGGGCAGATCATCTCGACGCGCGCGGACCTCGTGCCCGCCGAGGTGATCGCGGAGTTGAAGAAGCTCCAGGATCGCGTGCCGCCCGTGCCCTTCGAGCAGCTCCGCGAGAGCGTCGAAGAAGCGCTCGGCGCGCCGCTCGCCGAGGTCTACGAGTCGTTCGACGAGACGCCGCTCGCGTCCGCGTCCATCGGGCAGGTGCACCGCGCGACGCTGCGCACGCCGGAGGGCCCGGTGGACGTCGTCGTGAAGATCCAGCGGCCGAACATCAAGCCGACGATCGAGCGCGACCTCGACCTGCTGCTCTGGCTCGCACGCGCCGTAGAACGCTCGATCCCCGAGTCGCGGATCTACGGCCCGGTGCGCCTCGTCGAAGAGTTCGAGCGCTCGATCATGGCCGAGCTCGACTACCACCTCGAGGCCGACAACGCCGCGCGTTTCACCCGCAATTTCGAGGGGAACGACGCCGCTCGCTTCCCGCGGGTGCATCGCGAGGCGTCCTCGCGCCGGGTGCTGACGCTCGAGTTTCTCGAGGGCCAGAAGGTCTACGACGCCGTCGCGGCAGGGCACAGCGGCGAGCGCATCGCGCGCACCACGCTGCACATCCTCATCCAGCAGATCTTCGAGGACGGCTTCTTCCACGCCGACCCGCACCCGGGGAATCTGCTGATTCTCGGCACGCCCGAAGCGCCCGTCCTCGGGATGATCGACCTCGGGCTCGTCGGGCGCCTCACGACCGAGATGCGCGACCGCACCATCGACCTGATGGTCGCGGTCGCACGCGAGGACCACAAGAGCATCGCCGACGCGCTCTTCGCGATCGGCAAGCCGACCCGCAAGATCGACCGGCGCGCCTACGACGCGGAGGTCGCGCGGCTCGCCGATCGCTACCTCGGCAAGACGCTCGAAGACATCGAGATGAGCGCGCTCATCCGCGACCTCGTCGGCGGCGCGACGAAGTTCGGCCTCGAGATCCCGCCCGACTTCCTGATGGTCGGCAAGGCGCTGATGACGGTCGAGGGCATCGGCAAGGAGATCCACCCGGGGCTCGACGTCTTCGGTGAGGTGAAGCCCTATTTCCTCAAGCTCTTCTGGCAGCGCTACGCGCCGGAGAAGATGAGCGCCGAGCTCCTGCGCACCGCGACGCGCATCGGCGGCGCCGCGAGCGATCTGCCCGTGCAGCTCCAAGACGTGCTCGAGGACGTGCGACACGGGCGCCTCGTCGTGCGCACCGAGGACGCGACGCGCGACCGCGCCTTCGACGCGCTCGGGCGGCGCATCTACAGCGGCTTCATCGTCGGCGCGCTCGTCCTCGGCGGGGCGCAACTCGTGGCGCAGCGCTCGTTCGTCTTCGGCATCGCCTTCCTCGCGGCCGCGCTCGTCTGGGGCACCGGGCACCTCGCGCGCCTCTGGCTGCTGCGGCGCCGCCGCAAGGCGAAGTGAGCCCAGGAGAGGAGGTGGGACATATTCTGTCCCACCGTGAATCACCCGGAGCCACGCACAAGGTGGGACATATTCCGTCCCACCTGCGCGCGGGCGCCGCGGAGCGCGGATTCAGCCGCCGCCGAGCCGCGCCGGTCCGGGGCCCTGCGCCTCGCCCTGCTCGACCTTCGGCGCGGGCGCGCCGCAGTGCGGGCAGTTGAGGAGCTCCTGCGCGAAGGGGCCGTTGCAGTAGCGGCAGAAGAGGCGCCCCGCGACGCTGCGCGGATCGATGAGGCGCAGCTCGGGGTAGTTCTGCTCGAGCTCCGCGCTGCTCATGCGGTCGTTCTCGGCGGCGGGCGACCACACGACCTCGAGCGCGACGAGGGTGTCGGCGTCGAGCGCGCCGCGCTCCTGAAGCGCTGCGCGGATCTGCGTGGCGTCCTCGAGGTTCGCGACGGTCGTGAGGCCACGACGCGCGACGACGATGAGCGAGACGACGACGGTGCCCTGACCCTCGCTCGCCTGCGCGCGCATCTCGGGTGTCGGGTTCTGCACGAGCGCGCCGTCCGCGTTGCGCACGACCTCCTGGCGGAAGCGCGCGCGCGCCTCGCTCGCGGCAGACTGGAAGGCCGCCTGCGCCTGCGGTCCGCCGAGCGGCGGGCCCGAGTCCTTGTAGGCCGCGTAGAGCCACGCGATCTCGGCGCGGCGCAGCGCGAGGACCGTCTCGCGCAGGAGCAGCGCGCGGCCCTCCTTCGTGCCCGTCTGCCCGCTCGCCGCGAGCCGAGCGAGCTGCTCCTGCAGCTCACGCCGCGCACGCCAGTCGATGCCGAGCGTGATCTGACTGAGGAACATGCCGCCCGTCGCGCCGACGTAGTTCGCGCCGCCCGCAGCCGTCGTCGCGCTGCCCTTCCCGGCCGACTTCAACACGATCACGACGAAGAGCAGGAGGAAGCCGGCGCAGAGACACATCGTGCCGAGACCGCCGGCGCCGATGTTGCCGCCCGACGACGAGTACGAGGGCCCCGTCGAATACCCCGAGGTGGGCGCGCTCGGCGGCGGGTCCCAGCCGCTCGAGCCGCTGCCCCAGCCCGACGAACCTCCGCCGCCGCCTCCGGACGAAGGGGGATCGGAGAAATCGCCGCCGCCGAAGCTGCCGCCGGTGGCCTGCGCACTCGCCCGGTCGGGCAGCGCGAGCGCAGGAAGCGTCGCGACGAGGAACGCGACGAAGGCACACGCGCGCAGGGCGCGCATCAGGCGGCAGCGGGACGTCACACGCCGACTATCTCACGGCGCGCGTCGGTCCGGATCGCTCCGCTTCGTCGCCGAGCGCGTCCGGCGCTAGACGACGCTCACCAGCGGGAGCGGCGTCACACGGGGCCGCACGAGGCCGTCCTCGAGCGCCTGCTCAGCCGCGCGGCGCCCCGAGAGCACGCAGAGCGGCATGCCGCCGCCGGGGTGAGCGCTGCCCGACGCGAGGTAGAGGCCCGCGATCGAGGCGACGCGATTGGGCGGGCGCTGGAAGGCCGCGAGCATGCCGTTCGAAGAGGTGCCGTAGATCGCGCCGCGCGTGCCGGGGAAGCGGGCGGCAAGGTCTGCGGGCGAGCGCTCCCAGACGAGGCGATCGTCGGCGTCGATGAGGCCCGCACCGACGAGCCGTGCGAGGACGCGCTCGCGGAGCCGGACGGCGATCTGCGGATCGCGGTGGCCCTGCGCGGGCTCGGGCGGCGCGTTCGCCATCACGAAGATCGGTTCGTCGTGCTCCCAACCGCGGCGGCCGTGGCAGGGCTCCTGCGCGCAGAGGTAGACGGTGGGGTCGCCGGGCGGGCGGTCGTGATCGAAGATGTCGACGAACTCGCCGAGATAGTCCCGCGGGAAGAGCACGGTGTGCGGCGCACGCGCGGCCTCACCCGTGCGGCGGCGCGCACGGAGCACGCCCGTCCACGCGGACATCGAGGGCTCGCCCGCGTGCTTGATCGCCTGGCGCTGGCCGGGCGCGACGAGGTGCTCGGCGACGTGCGAGGCGTCCGCGTTGGCGACGACGATCGTCGCATCGAGCGCGCGTCCGTCGGCGAGCGTCACGCTCTCGATACGGCCGCGCGGCGCGCGGATGCCCGTCACGCGCGCGCCCGTCTCGATCGTCACGCCGAGGCGCTCGGCGACGCGCGCCAAGGCGCGGACGAGCGCATAGATGCCCCCCTCGATGCCGAAGCCGCCGAGCGAGAGCTCGACGTGCGCGATGCAGTTCATCGTCGCGGGCGCGCGGCGCGGATCGGAGCCGTTGTACGTCGCGTAGCGCATGAGCAGCGGGCGCAGATACGGGTCGCGCACGCGGGACTCGATCGCCGACGACATCGAGCGGAGCGCGTCGACCTTCGTGACGCGCGCGATGGCCGCGGGGCCGAGGCGCAGCATGCCGCCGACGCTCGGCGCCTCGCCGAAGACGAAGTGCGGCGCGGCCGAGTCCCAGATGGTGCGCGCGTAATCGAGGAATGCGGCGAGCTCGCGGCGCGCACTCGCGCCGAGCGACTTCTCGACCGAGGCGAGCGTCTCCTCGGGGCGCGTGAAGACGTCGACCGTCTTGCCGTCGGGGTAGAGGTAGCGAAACGCGGGGCGCTCTTCGCGGAGCGTGAGCTCGGCGCGCAGCGAGGTGCCCGCGCGGCGGAAGACCTCGTCGATGGCCTCGGGCATCGTGAGCACGCTCGGACCCGTGTCGAACTCGACGCCGTCGACGACCTCGACGCCCGCCTTCCCGCCGATGCGCTCGCCCGCCTCGAGCACGTGCACGCGCACGCCGCGTGCCGCGAGGCACACGGCCGCGGAGAGCCCGCCGAGCCCGGCGCCGACGACCAGCGCGTCGGCCGTCACGGCACCCCTCCCGCGAAGCGCAGCGCCTCACCTCGGAACTGCGTCACGAGCCGCGCGACGCGGTCCTCGCGGCGCCCCGTGAACAGCGGCAGGAACACGGAATTGTCGCCCGCCGGGCGGTGTACGCGCATCCGCACGAAGGGCCGCTCGAGCGCGCGATCGACGCGATCCGGGCGGCAGAGCTCACCGAAGCCGCGGCCGCGCGCCCCCTCGCCCGTCGTCGCGAGGAGCGGCGTGCGCAGATAGAAGGGGCCATCGTCGATGGGCGACTCGCTGTCGACCTCGAGCCACGGCGTGCCGTCGCTCCGCGTGATCGCGAGGCGCGACCACCACGGCATCCCGAAGCGCGCGAGTCGAGCGCCGCCGCGCACCGCACGCGCATCGACGAGTTCCTCGTGAGTGCCGTCCTCGCGCAGCGCGATCGCGACGACGAGCGGCGCCTGCGCACGGTCGCGCGGGAAGCACGCGAAGTAGATGCGCTCCTCGCCCTCGAAGGCGACGCGCCCCCACAGCCAGTGCCGCATGCCGAGACGGTGCAGCGCGACGGCGCCGCCGTTGCGGTCGTGGTAGGCGCGGCCGCTCATCGCGAGCAGCGTGCGGCCACCGACCTCGAGACGCGCCGTGCCGCGCGCCGGAGCGATGAGCGGCGTCCAGACGTGCGGGGCGCCGCCGACGGGCACCGGCGCGACGCGGGACTGAAAGCCGCGCGCGGCCGTGCCGACGATCTCGATCGTGCCCGTGAGCCGCTCGTGCGAGGCGGGCACATCGCAGTCGAGCGAGACGCGCAGCGCACGGCGCCCGTCATCGCGCGTCTCGGTGACGATCTCGGTGCGCCCGAAGGTCCAGCGGGAAGCGGCGGCATCCCAGCGCGCCTCGTCCGGGGCGAGCTCGGTGAGCTGGTAGAAGGCGAGCGCGCCACGGTCGTAGACGGCGAGGTTCAGGCTCGGCCGGGAGGCGGGTAGTTCCGGCTGGCCCGCGCGATCGGCCGCCGCATAGCCCGGCAGGAAGGGCAGCCCGAACGACCAGATCAGGACGAGGCCGGAGCCTGCGTCGTCGCGCAAGTCCGCGTACCACCACGCGAATCCGCCGGGGCGGGTGAGCAGGTCGCGGGCGAGCGGGCGGGTGGGGTCGTCGATGGCGAGCATGTGCGGCAGGGTTGTAGGTGCATGCTTCGCCCGGCGTCGAGGGGCGGCGTGTCGATTCCCGCGCCGGACGCCCGCGCCGGACGCCCGCGCGCACCGCGTCAGGACACGTCGCCCGCCTGCGCCGCCGACACCACGCGCTCGACGCGCACCTCGAGCGCATCGCTCGCGCTCGCCCCACGCGATGCAGGCACGACGCGCCATCCGGGGTCGCTCGCGAGCGCCTCGAGCACCGCACGCACGACGCGCGGCCGCACGACGCGATCGAAGCGCGCGTGCCATGCATAGCCGTCGTCGTCGCCCTCGTAGTCCTCTCCAAACTCGGCCGACAGCACGATCTCGACCCGATAGCTGCGCTCTTCGCGGTACGTCATCGCGGCGCAGCATGGGGCCGCACGCCCCGGGCGGGAAGCGCACGCGTCAGCCGGGCTACCGCGCGCGACGCGCACGACCTAAGAACACGTGGCCGTGACCGTGCGCGCTGTCGTCTGCCATGTCTCTCCACGCCCCGCCGCGCAGGCCCTCGCGGAGGGCGCCGCCCTCGCCGCGCGCGTCGCATCACCCGACGCGCCCGCGGCGACGCTCTACGGCGCAGCGCTCACCGGGCAGGCGCTCGCGCTCGGCGCACATCAGCGTGCGGTGCAGGCCGTCGATCTCGCGCATGCCCGCCGCGAAGGGTTCACCATCCTCCAGCGTCCCACCGGCGGCCCCACATATCGCGCGGGAGAGGGCATCGCCTACCTCGCGCTCGGGCTGCGCGACGCGTCCGCACTCTTGCCATGTCCGCGTGATCGCGTGCTCAACCGCAACGTCCGCGGCGCGCTCGCCGGGCTCTCCGCCGCGGGGCTGCCGGTGCACTACTTCGGGCGCGAGTTCCTGAGCGTCGAGCGGATGCCCGCCGTGGGCTGCGGCTGGTCACGCAACGCCCACGGGCACGTGCTCCTCGAGTTCTTCGTCGGTGCGTCGGCGCCCTACGCGCCGGACGCCGCGTACGTCGCGTACCCGCCGCGCGCCGACGCCGCGATGACGCCCAAGGCGCCCCTCACCTTCGCGCAAGCGTTCGCTGGCAAGCGCCCCGATACGGCTGCACCGGACGCCGACGCGCTCGTCGCCGTCGCGCTCCAGCGCGGCTGGGTCGCGACGTACGGACTCGACGTGGAGACGGCCGCACCGCCGCACGCGACGCCGCTCAACGACCTCAGCGCGCACGACGTGATGGAAGCCGACGACGCGTTGCGCTGGAGTGCACCGCGCGAAGTGCCGATTGGCTTCGTCAGCGCGGGGCTGCGCGTCGAGGGCGGCGTGATCACGGACGCGCGCCTCGCGGGTGATTGCTTCGCTGACGACGCGGGGTTCACGCTTCTGCGCGACGCACTCGTGGGCAACGTGCCCTCCCCCGAGCGCTTCGTCGCCGCGATCAATGGCGCGTTCGGCGCAGAGGGCGCCGTGATCGAAGGGCTGCGCTCGCTCGCGCCGGTGCGCGACGCCTTCCTCGAAGCCGCGCGCTGAGAGTGTTTGGCGCTCATGGACTGTGCGTGCAGCGCGGGTCGCGCGACTGTATTCGTGAGGAAACTGCGCGCGCGCGGCGACTAGACCATCGTGATGAGCGCTTCGTCGTCGAGGTGCGGCGTCGCGTTGAAGACGCTGAGCGAGACGCGCTCGCCCGAGAATCGGAGCTCGCAGAGCGCGGCGTTGCGGATGGCGAAGCTCAAGTCCATCGCGCGCGCATCATCGAGTCCGAGCGCGTCGCACACGGCGGCGGCCGATGTACCGCCCGAGGTGAACGCGGCGATGCGCTCCCCCTCGCGGGCCGCGGTGAGCATCGTGCGCACGCCGCCGCGCACGCGCGCCCGGAACGCCGCGAACGGCTCAGGGCCGCCTTCACGCGCGGGCACCTCGCCGCTCGCCCACGCACGCATCGCGCGCCGAAAGACGCGCAGCAGCGTCGCGTCATCCGCGTGCCCGCGCGCGAGCGACTCGACCCAGCCGGCGAGCTCAGCGTCGCGGGACGCGAGCAGCGGCATGGCCTCGGGGACCACGCGCATCCCGTGGTGCTCGTCGAGCGCGTCGAGCGGCTGCGCTGCGGGCCACGGCAGCGACTGCGCCGCGTAGGCCGCCGCGACCTCCGCGTGGGTCTGCACGTGCCGACGACGTGGCCCGACGAAGACGTGATCGAATGCGCGCGCACGCGCCGCCCAGTGCGCGCCGAGGTGCTGCGCCTGCCTCGTGCCGAGCGGCGAGAGTTGATCGTAGTCGCCACCACGCAGGGACGACGCCTGCCCGTGGCGCACGAGGACGAGCGTGCCCATGCGCGCGCGGCTCAGCGAACCGCAGCGTCGCGAGCGAAGGCTGCGTCGTGGAGGGCTGCGTCGTGCTCGGCGACGGCGCGCTCGAACTCGACGACGTCGATCCCGCGCTTCTTGAGCCACCAGATGAGGCCGATCACGAGGCTGCGCTTGTCGGAGAGGAACTCCGGGTCCGTGCCCTCGAACCAGTGCCCGAGGAACTGGAAACCCCAGCCGACGGTGAACATCGAGGCGCCGAGCGGCAGCCCGACGAGCGTCGCGGAGATGGGGAGGCTCGCGGCGATCATCGGGATGCCGATCGCGTGGCAGGCCTGGTTGCGCGGGTCCTGATGCGCGAGCTCGTACTTGTCCATCAGGCGCTGCCAGTCGGGGCCGAGTCGAATCATGGCGCGAGCTTAGCCGTGGGCCGTCGGCGACTGCAACGGCGCAGCGCGCTCACGCGGACGCCAGCAGCCCCGCGCGCACGAGCATCGCGTCCGGGTCCGGATCACGGCCCATGAAGCGGCGATAGAGCGCGAGCGGGTCCTCGCCATCGCCGCGCGAGAGGATCTCGGTGCGGAAGGAGGTGCCCACCTCGCGGCTGAAGATGCCCTCGGCGCGAAAGCGCGTGAACGCGTCGGCGTCGAGCACCTCGGCCCACTTGTACGAGTAGTACGCGGCCGCGTAGCCGACGGGGCTTCCGAAGAGGTGCCCGAAGCTCGCGATCATCGCGTACTCGTCCGGCAGCGGCGTGACGCTGTGCCGCGCGAGGATGTCCCGCGCGAACGCGATGACGTCGCCGTCGCGCGCCGGGTCGAAGCGGCGATGCAGCGCGAGATCGACGGTGCCGAAGCCGAGCTGGCGCATCTGATCGGTCGCCGCGCGGAAGTTCTTCGCGCGAACCATCTTGTCGAAGAGCTCGTCCGGCACGCGCGCGCCCGTCTCGACGTGCCGCGCGACGAGGTCGAGTCCGCCGCGCTCCCAGCACCAGTTCTCCATGATCTGCGAGGGCAGCTCGACGAAGTCCCACGCGACGCGCGTGCCCGCGAGCGAGCGCACCTCGACGCCCGAGAGCAGGTGATGGAGCAGATGTCCGAACTCGTGGAAGAGCGTCTCCAACTCGCGGTGCGTGAGCAGCGAAGGCCCGTCGTCCGTCGGCGGCGTGAGGTTCGCGCAGATGGTCGCGACGTGCGGCTGCCCGGGCAGACTCGTCACGAAGGGGCCCATCCACGCGCCGTCGCGCTTGGTCGGTCGCGGGAAGAGGTCGAGGTAGAAGTGCCCGATCAGCGCGCCCGTCTCGTCGTGCATCGCGTACGCGCGCACCGCCTCGTGCCACACGGGCGCAGCGGGCAGCGAGGCGACGCGCACGCCATAGAGCCTGCGCGCGACCTCGAAAACGCCCTCGATCGCCGACTCCGCGGGGAGATACGGGCGCAGCGCCTCCTCGTCGAAGTCGTAGCGCGCGCGGCGCTGCTTCTCCGCGTAGAAGGCCACATCCCACGGCGCGAGCGGCGGCGCGTCGGGGCCCTCGAGCTCGCGGCGAAACGCCATCAGCTCGCGCGTCTCGCGCTCGAAGGCGGGGCGCGTGCGGGCTTCGAGGCGCGCGAGGAAGGCGTCCGCGGTCGCGCCCTCCTTCGCCATGCGATCGGCGAGCACGTAGTCGGCGAAATCGCGGAAACCGAGCAGCAGCGCCTGCTCGTGGCGCAGCGCGACGATGCGCGCGACGAGCCCGCGGTTGTCGGTGTCGCCCGCGGTCGCACGGGTCGCGAAGGCGCGCCAGAGCGTCTCGCGGAGCGCGCGATCTTCGGCATGGGTGAGCACCGCGAGGTAGCCCGGTGCGTCGAGCCCGAAGCGCCAGCCGTGCTCCCCGCGGGACTCCGCCGAAGCCCGTGCCGCGTGGCGCGCACGATCCGGCAGCCCCGCGAGCCGCGCAGGGTCCTCGACGCGCACGCTGAAGGACGCCGTCGCGTCGACGACGTTTTGCGAGAACTTCGACGTGACCTCCGCGAGCTCGACGCTGAGCGTGCGCAGTCGCTCCTTGCCGGCGTCGTCGAGATCCGCGCCGCTGCGCCGGAACTCGTCGAGCGTCTTCTCGAGGAAGCGCCGCCGCTCACCGGTGAGGGACGCAGCCGCAGGCGTCGCAGCCCACGCCTTGAGCGCCGACCAGAGCGCCGGGTCGAGCGGGATGCCCGCGTAGAACTCGCTCACCGCGGGCCGCACCGCGTCGTAGGCCGCGCGGATCGCCGGGCCGGTGCACGTCGACTCGAGGTGCGAAACGAGCGACACGACGACCTCGAGCCGCGCGGTCGCCTCGTCGAGCGCGCCGAGCACCGCGTCGTAGTCGCCGACACCGCCCTGCGCGGCGATGTGCGCGAGCGTTGCGCGGGACTCCGCGAGGAGCGCCTCGACCGCAGGCTCGATGTGATCCGGCGTGAGCACATCCCAGCGGAAGGGGAGCGTGATCGTGAGGAAGGGATTGGTCTCGACGGGGGCAGTCACGCACAGCGTCTTAGGTCATCGCGGCCCTTCGTCGCAAGCACGGCGCGGGCGCACGCGCCCCCTTCCCGAGAGCGATGCGGATGTGGCAGCGTCCGGCACGTGAAACTCCTCGCGCACGCCGCCACGGACATCGGTCGCACCCGCTCCGGCAACGAAGACGCCCACATCGTCGATCCCGCGCTCGGCCTCTACATGGTCTGCGATGGCATGGGAGGACACGCGGCCGGCGAGGTCGCCTCCGCGACGGCTTGCAGGACGGTGCAGCGAGAGCTGCGGAAGCACCGCGCCTCGCTCGACGCGGTGATCGCCGGTCGCGAGCCCGTCGATCTCGCAGCCGGATTGCTGCGCGGATCGGTCGTGACGGCGTCGGAAGAGATCCACGCCCTCGGCGACGGCGACAAGGACAAGCGCGGCATGGGCACCACGTGCACGGCGCTGCTGGTGCTCGGCGCGAAGGCGGTGATGGCGCACGTCGGCGACTCGCGCGTCTACCTGCTCCGCGGGGGGCAGCTCTATCAGATGAGCGAGGACCACACCTTCCTCGCCGAGGCCATCCGCCACGGCGTACTCACGCACGCGCAGGCCGCGGGCAGTACGCACGGCAACGTGGTCACGCGCGCGGTCGGGCCGCAGCCCAACGTGCAGGTCGACGTGCTCATCTTCGACATCCTGCCGGGCGACACGCTGCTGCTCTGCTCGGACGGCCTCCACCAGTACACGCCCGACGCGCGCGAGCTGATGCAGATCCTCGCGCGCCCCGTCACCGCGAGCCTCGCGCACGAGCTGATGCAGCTCGCCAACGCGCGCGGCGGCGTCGACAACATCACGGCCGTCCTCCTGCACGCCTCGGCGGAGGCCGCGCTCACGGCCGAGGAGTCGTCGCGCGCCTCGCTGGTACACGCGCAGCTCGAGACGCTGCGCCGCGTCTCGCTCTTCCGCGACATGACCCTGCCGGAGCTCGCGCGCATCCTGCACGTCGCGCACCCCGCAGAGGTCTCCGAAGGGGAGCTCGTCGTGCGCGAGGGAGACGCGACGGAGTCGCTCTACATCCTCGTCGAGGGCGCCGCACGCGTGCAGCGGGGTGGGCAGACCGTCGCCGATCTCGAGGCCGGTCGGCACTTCGGCGAGATGGCGCTGCTCAATCGGCGCCCCCGCACGGCCACGGTGATCGCGCGGCTCCCGAGCCGCATGCTCGTCCTCGATCGCGACGCGTTCTCGGCGCTGATGGCGCAAGAGCCGCTCATCGCCGCGAAGTTCCTCTGGGCACTCTCGCAGTCGCTCTCGCTGCGGCTCGACGACGCGACGCTCGTGCAGGAGCGCGCCAGCGAGTCGTCGGGCGGTAGCCTCGCGGCGCCCCCCACACCTTCTATGATGCCCGAGGCTGGAGCCGACGGACCGAGCAGCGTTCCGCGCGCGACAGCCCGCTTTGGCACCTTCCCCTCGCCGTTCGCGCGCCGATCCTGACGGGCGTCGCGGCCGCCCGCGTGCGACCACGACCCCCTGTAACATGACGAATCCATTGCACATTTCTGCGCTCTACCTGCACCCCGTGAAGAGCTGCGCAGGCGAGCGGGTGGAGGCGCTCGGTTTGGACGACCTCGGCGCCGTCGACGATCGCCGCTTCATGCTCGTCGACGCACACGGGCGCTTCGTCACGCAGCGCGAGCACGCACGCCTCGCGCACGTCGCGGTGCAGCGCATCGAGGGCGGGCTCGTCCTCCGTGCGCCCGGTCGCGACGCGCTCCACGTCGTGACGCCGGGCACGGGCACACCATCGCGCGCAGCGCACGTATGGGGCGACGAGGTGCGCGTGATGGACTGCGGAGACGACGCCGCCGCGTGGTGCAGCGCGTGGCTCGACGTGCCCGTGCGCCTCGTGCACCTGCCCGCCGACGCGGGTCGGCAGGTCGATCGACGCTACGCACCGCCCGGCGCGCGCACCGGCTTGAGCGATGGCTTCCCGCTGCTCGTCGCGACCGAGGCGTCACTCGCCGACCTCCAGCGACGCGCGGGCACGCCGCTCGCGATGGAGCGTTTCCGCCCCAACGTCGTGATCGCGGGGAGCGCCCCGTGGGAAGAGGACGACTGGCTCGCGCTGCAGGCGGGCGGCGTGACGTTGACGCTGGTGAAGCCCTGCGCGCGGTGCAGCATCACGCTCGTCGATCCCGAGACGGGCGTCCCGGGCCCTGAGCCGCTCCGCACCCTCGCGCAGTTCCGTCGCGGCACAGACCTCGGCTTCGCGGGCGTATCCGCGACGAGCACCTACTTCGCCTGGAACGCGCTCCACGCAGGCGCAGGCCCGCTGCGCGTCGGTGACTCCGTCGTGGTCGTGTCGCGGCGCACACGCAGCGCAGCAACGGGCTGACGCCGCGGCGCACGGCGGGCTATCCTCCGCGGCCGATGGAACGCGACCTCACAGGGCGCTGCGGAACGTGCGCGTTCTTCGCGCGCTACTACGTCGAGGGCGCCGAGGTGCAGACGGGCGACTGCCGCATCTGGAAGGCGCGCAAGCCGGAGACGGCGACGTGCGCGAGCCACCAGGCGATCGGCGCGAGCTGGGATGCGTGGACGAAGAAGAAGACCGTCGCGGCGGGCACGCCGCGGCGCCTGCGAGAGGACGACGCGCCCGCGCCCAAGCGGCCGTTGCCTCAGGAGATCGACCTCGACATGGACCAGGACGAATTCCGAAGAGTGCTGACGGAAGTGCTGCGCGACGAGCTCGGCGTAGGCGACGCGCCGCTCGGCGAACGCTGGCGCGGCGGCGAGGTCGTGCTCATGCCCGGCAAGAAGGACACGCAGGAGAAGCGCGTCCCGATCGACACGCTCTTCCACAAGATCGTGATGGTCCGCGACAAGCTGCGCGTGCTCGAACAGAAGGTGAATGGCAGCGCGCTGCCCGCCGACGAGAAGGTGCAGCTCCAGCAGTACATCACCGCCTGCTACGGCTCGCTGACGACCTTCAACGTGCTCTTCCGCGAAGAGGACGACCGCTTCCGCGGGCAGTCCGGCAAGGAGTGAACGCCTCGCGTGCGGAGGCCCCCCCTCGTCTTCGATTCGCGCAGCGCATCACCCAGCAACCGGAGCGCGACGAGAGCGCGCGACGAGGCCGCTCGACGAGGCCGCCAGACGGGGCCGCTAGATGAGACCGCTGATGTGCGCGGTGCGCGCGCCGAGCTCGAGCGTCGCGCGTTGGTCAGAGCGTGGAAGCAACGCGGCATTCGTCGCTGCGCGCTCGCTGCCCGGGAGCGGCAGCGCCGGGATCTCGCTGCGCGGCAGGCCCTCGAGCTCCTTCGGACGCGCGACGTAGACGGGCAGGCGCGCCTCCATCACGAGCCGCGTCGCGACCGAGCCGAGCAGCAGTCGCTCGAGGCCGCGCCGACCGTGGGTGCCGACGATGAGCAGGTCGGCGTCGACGTCGACGACGAGCTGCAAGATGGCCTCGACCGCATCGCCGAGCCGCACGTGGAAGGACACCTCCTGATCCCAGCGGCGACCGGGCGCGCGCAGGCCCACTTCGAGCACGAGCTCCCTCAGTTTGCGGCTCGCGGCCTCCATCGCCGCGCTCTCCCGCGGCAGCCCGTCCGTCTTGATCCATGGGTCCACGGGCAGCACGTGGACGACGTGGATCGCGGTGTGTGGCACGCGCTGCGCGAGCGCGATGGCAGCCGCGATCGCGTGCTCGGACGCGGGCGTGAAGTCGACGGCCACGGCGAGCCGCTGCGTGGGTGCGGATGCTTCGTTCATGGGCAGAATCCTCCGCCTGTCGAACTACGCGCAGCCGACCGACGTACCAGTCACAGCGCGGCGAAGAGCGCGCGCGCCTGACCGACCCACTCACGGCGCGGCGCAC
>Ga0172372_10006454_pt1 | contig 15997 bp, 13 predicted proteins | sample LakKiv5m_2_FD_114544 | JGI IMG/M metagenome (GOLD analysis project Ga0172372, IMG submission 114544) | Freshwater microbial communities from Kabuno Bay, South-Kivu, Congo - kab_092012_9.5m | ecosystem: Environmental > Aquatic > Freshwater > Lake | place: Democratic Republic of the Congo...
TCGGTATCGCTGGAGTCTTCTCGTTTCATCCTCGAAAATCAATAACCACAGGCGAAGGTGGGATGGTCACCACCAACGACTCTTCAGTAGCTGAGTTATGCGATCAACTCCGTAACCACGGAGCCTCAGAGTCGGAAGAGATACGGCATCGTGGATCAAAACCGTACTTACTTCCTGACTTCAATCATCTCGGTTTCAACTATCGGATGACCGATCTACAGGGTGCAGTCGGGCTCGTGCAGTTGACGAAACTTCGCACATTCATCGCCGAGCGGGAGAAGTGGGCAGTCTTCTATGCAGAAAAGCTCTCCTCCCTGTCCTGGTTGCGGATGCCGGTGTTCCCGGAGAATGGTCAGCATGCCTGGCAGTCATTCGTCACAATTGTTGATCCCGCTTCAGCGCCAGCTCCCCGCAATGTCATCATGGAGCGACTGCAAAGAGCGGGAATCGCTACACGCCCAGGTACGCACGCTGTACACATGCTGGGTTACTACGCGAAGCAGTTCGGTTTTAAGCCAGATGATTACCCGGGTGCACGTGCATCGAATGATCAGTCAATGGCGATTCCACTGCACAACAAAATGACAATTGATGACTTCGATTACGTAATTGCCGCACTCAAGGCAGTCTGAAATGTGTGGCATAGCCGGAATCCTGAACTTCAATGGCGAACCGGTAGATCCGCGAGTTCTTCGACGAATGACCGGTGCAATCGCGCATCGAGGACCAGACGGAGAAGGTTTCTTTTTCGACAGGGGGGTCGGTCTTGGACACCGACGATTGGCAATTATCGACTTATCACCTGCGGGTATTCAGCCAATGGTGACAACCGATGAACGCTTCGCTCTCGCATATAACGGCGAGGTTTACAACTTCAAAGAAATTCGAAAACAACTCGAAAACCTCGGACACAAATTCTGCTCCAATACTGATTCTGAAGTGGTCCTGCACTCATGGGCTGAGTGGGGACGTGAGTGCGTCACCCGGTTTAACGGAATGTTTGCGTTTGCAATATGGGACTCTCTGGTTGGATCTCTGCATTTAGTCCGAGATCGTTACGGAATCAAACCGCTTTACTACGGGGTGTATTCAGGATCTGTGGTTTTTGGATCAGAGCAGCGCGCTATACAACAATTCCCGGGCTTCGTATCTCAGATTGATGAACAGGCTTTGTTGGAATACTTCACATTTCAGAACATTTTCACCGACAAGACGCTCACCAAAGGAACGCATTTGCTGCCCCCAGCATCGATTCTGTCTATAGGTGGAGACGGCAGTGTTAAAACCTCCCATTACTGGGATTTTGAATTTCAGACGCGACCTGGTCCGGTAATCGAAAATGACTATCTCGAAGAACTTCAATATCTATTGCATCAGGCTGTAAATCGTCAATTGGTCTCGGACGTCGAGATCGGCTCATATTTATCGGGTGGGATCGATTCCGGATCGATTACCGCTATAAGCGCAGCGTCTCTCCACCGCATGAAGACGTTCACGTGCGGGTTTGACTTGTCTGGGACAAGTGGTATTGAGCTTGGTTTCGATGAAAGAGTCCAAGCAGAGTTTATGTCGGCACTCCTAAAAACGGAGCATTATGAAGTAGTTGTTAACTCAACAGATATGGAGCGCGTTCTTGATGACGTAGTTAAGTCAATAGAAGAACCGCGTGTCGGCCAAAGTTATCCGAATTTTCTTGTGTCCCACTTGGCTAGCCGATTTGTGAAAGTGGTTCTATCTGGGACTGGTGGGGATGAGTTGTTTGGTGGATATCCGTGGAGGTACTACCGAAGTTCAGAACGAATGCAGTTCGAGTCATTTGTTGATGAGTATTACCTCTACTGGAACCGACTTGTCGATAACCGACAGTTGCAGAAACTGTTTGAACCAATCTGGAATCGTGTTTCCGATGTGTGGACACGGGACATTTTCCGGGATGTATTCCGCCAGCACAAAGCAGTTCTAGAGACACCAGAGGATTACGTTAATCACAGTCTGTATTTTGAGTCTCGAACATTTTTGCACGGCCTGCTCACAGTGGAAGACAAGTTGAGCATGGCACATAGTTTGGAGGTTCGCGTACCGTTACTTGATAACGACCTAGTTGACTTTGCATGTAGGTGCCCAGCACGCTTGAAAGTTAAGAATTTGCTGTCATCGGAACGAATCAGCGAAAATGAAACTACCAATAAACGTGAACTCTACTTCGCGAGGACGAGTGAGGGCAAGAGTATCTTGCGAGATGCGATGTCGTCAGTTGTCCCAAAATCAATTTCCGAAGCCCCGAAGCAAGGCTTCTCTTCACCGGATTCAACATGGTTTCGAAAGTCAAGTCTTGAGTATGTATCAAATCGTTTGAACAATGCGAAGGCACCGCTTTACGATTTTCTTGACTACCAAACAGTAGTTGACCTGGTCTCTGAGCACTTAGAGGGAAAGGTCAATCGACGTCTTCTAATCTGGTCACTGCTCTCCCTTGAGTCATTGACCCGACAGAATGTATAGGTGATTGCATGATTGGGATTGTTGACGTTGTGCAGGGGTTTGATACAGAACAAATTGACCGCGGGATGATCTATTACACTGCTGAGTACGGCAGATTTCTAAAGGCTCTTCTACAATCGGAAAGTTATTACATTGCTATCGGGGATCCTCAAACGCCGTCTGGGCTACTGCCCATTATGGTTAAATCAGGGAGTCTTGGTACGGTCGCTAACGCCTTACCATTCTTTGGGTCCCATGGTGCTCCAGTGGCTGCAGGCCATGACAACCAAGTGCTTGAGCTCTTGTGTAAGGCAGAATCGCTGGCGAAGCAACTTAAGTGGGACTCCCTAACGATCGTAGAAAATCCTGAGAGTCCACTTTCGGAGTCTGTGCTTGCGAAACTTCAACTACTGAGGACTGTTGATACCCGCATCTCACAAGTCACTCATTTATCGGGGGCTCCGCCGTTGGATCTCGAGCAGCTACTTGGTCGCTTCCATGTGAAGATGCGCAATGCTGTGCGAAAAGGAGTTTCAACCGGTCAGATTGTTATCAAATCCACAGATCAAGATTCTTGGGATTTCCTTGTCCGGGAACACCAGCAGCAAATACGAGAACGCGGAGGAGTGCCGAAGACGAGAGTAGTTTTTGACTTGCTCCAAGAACATCTTCGTGACAAAGTGCGAATGCATTGTGGCTATGTAGACAATCAGATTGTGTCAGCACTGGTCACAATTCGGTACGGATCGACAGTTGAGTATTTCACACCGGTAGTGTCCCATGAGTTTCGCAGCCGCCAAGTGTTGCCACATTTGATTGCCGAAGTGATGCTTAGAGACTTCCGTTCTGGTGCTACAAAATGGAACTGGGGCGGTACCTGGGAAACTCAAGTTGGCGTGAGAAGGTTTAAGAGTCGCTTTGCCGCTTCTGAGAACAATTATCGATACCTACATTGGGCCGCCTCTCGATTTGAGTCCCATTCTCAGGAAACAATTTTTCGGGAGTATCCCTACTGGTACGTAAGGAAGTTTTAGATTTTGAGTTGCACTATGAGAGAAATCATGCTTGAATTCGCCGACCTCGGAGTTAACTGCACGCCCTCCCCAGAAAGCGTCTCAAGGCTCAAATGAAAGCTGCAATTGGGGTAACGATGGATGACTTAGAATCTTTAGCTGCCAAATGATCACACACTCACGGCCAACAATCGACGAGGTTGATCTCAGAGCGGTACGCAACGCACTTGAGGGTATGCACTTAGCTGATGGAAAACTAAGGACCCAGTTCGAAGCTGGAATCGCAGCAGTGACTGGTGGTTCTTCAGTTGTGGCGACAACTAGCGGTACGCAGGCGGCGGTGTTTTGCCTGAAACATTTAGGTATTTCATCTGGCGACGAGGTGATAATACCGACGTACGTGTGTTGCCAAGTTCGCGAGGCTGTCTTGAGCGTGGGTGCAACACCGATCTACTGCGATTCCGGTGTCAATTGGAACGCTGATCGTTCTGCCATTCGTTCCGTCCTATCGGCACGAACCAAAGCCGTCATACTTGTGAATATATATGGCATTCAGAACGAAAGCGAAGACCTTGGCGTGCCAGTGATTGAAGATCATTGTCAGAGTTTAGGAGTAGCGCCTCTCAGGTCCGTGGCCGGCTTTTACTCATTCCATGCGACGAAGTGCATAACCACTGGAGTGGGAGGCGCTGCGGTGTTTAGAGAGACAGCCTTAGTGCCGAGCACGGTTCCTCAGTTAAGTGCGCTGTCAGATATCGCTGCGGCACTTGGAATTGCCCAGTTGAGCCGTTACTCGCAGATGCTTGAGCGTCGGGCGCAAATCGCGAATCGGTACTTCGCAGAATTGCCAGGCGAACTTACTTCTTGCCTTCGAAATCTTCTATCAGTTTACTTTCGATTTCCTCTTCGCATCGTGAGACAATTCGAACGTGTGAGGAGCGCCATTGAATCTAAAGGTGTGTGTGTAAGGCGTGGAGTTGACAAATTACTCCACCGAGACGCGGGACTTCATGATTACCAATTTCCAAATGCAGTGAAGCACTTCAATGAAACCCTGTCAATTCCGATCTATCCATCACTCACTGACGACGAGGCGGGACTAGTCATTCAGGCAGTGCAGTCATCCTGGCGCAACTTGTGATGAGCCGCGAACACGAACTAAGTCTTTGACTATGGAATGCATCAAAACCCGAGATGTGCTAACGGCTGAACAAGAACTTGGAGAATTGAGTGAATGAGAGAAACGAGTCTGCAGCGGTTATCCCGCACTACACAGCGAACATGCGGCTGAAAAGCGCCGTCTAATGCCCATGAAATGGCTACCGAAGCAGTGGATCGTACTTTTTGGTGGAGCCGGACGGGAGCGATGTCTGGTCGCCTTAACTGATTATGGAGCATCTATTGAGAAAGTTGTCGTTCCCGATGCTCAGTCGGAAAAGCTTGCGTCTGCAGTCAAAAACATTGAACACCTTGGATTCAACGTTGTCACAGTTTCCAGAGATGGGCTTGCAAACGAGTTGACCGCACCATCAAAGTCGGGGCTTCTCTCGGTGGGTTTTCCATATATTATTCCGGAACAACTTCTGCAGATATATAAGATTGCACTTAATATTCATCCAGCACCATTACCGAAGTATCGAGGTCCTACAACTGGTGCCTACCTACTCATTAACAACGAAAAGTTCTCGGGCGCCACGGTACATCTGATGACAGGAGGCGCCGACATGGGTCCCATAGTTCGGCAAAGCAAAGTTGTTGTCGGACCATTTGATACAGTCCGCTCGGTACAGAGAAAAGTGTATGAAAGCGAGCCAAATTTGCTAATAGCCGCACTTAAAGACTTGGATGCCGGCGTGGAGCCAATTGCTCAAGACGAAAATAGGGCCTTCGCGTTCCTGCGTAGGCGCACACCGGATGACTCGCAGATCGACCCCGCACTCCCATTGCAAGATCTGATCAATCAGATTCGAGCTTGTGACCCCGAGGAGTTTCCTGCATATTTCATTTACTACGGTGAGAAAGTGTGCATTAAGTTTTGGAGACCTGTTCGTGATCCCCTAAATCCCGAGTCCATCTGAACGCTCCAGTATCACGAGTTCCCTGGAACTTTGAGGAGAAAGCATTCAACAGAGTGAGCTGCCGATAGTCAGCGATCTTCCGAAGTTATGGATCCTAAATCGATTGAACTGCAGCGACCAATTGCCAAACCTGACTAGCTCAACATTTGTTTGATCAACAAAGAATGTTCGGAATAACCATGTGTGGTTACGATGAGATGTCGCTCATGGAGATATGTACTCGGTGTATCTATGACCAACTTGTGCCAGGAATCCGGTTTGACGAGCATGGAGTATGCAATTACTGTCACCAGATTGACGATTTAAAATCACAATATGGAACTGGATCATCGCTAGGCGAGCAAAAGTTTGACCAGATCATCTCAACAGTGCGAGAGGCGGGGCGCGGTCAACGCTACGACTGTGTCGTTGGCGTATCGGGTGGCACGGATTCAAGCTACTTACTACATCATTTGGTGAACAAGTACCAATTAAGGGTTCTGGCTGTCCACTACGACAATACGTGGAATACTGCTTTTGCGACAACCAACATCGCCAGTATTGTTTCGGTACTGGATGTTGACTTGGTCACCCATGTAACAAGCAACCATGAAGTGGATGACATCATTCGCTCATTCTTCTTTGCTGGAGTAGCGGAGTTGGATGCCGCAACGGACCTTGGATTTACCTACCTATTAAGGAGAGTGGCAGCAAGACACGGAATACGTTATGCCTTTGAAGGTCACTCGTTTGTGGAAGAAGGAATTACACCACTTTCGCGAAATTACTTTGACGGACGATACATCAAAAGCATTCATGAGAGATTTGGCACCATGCCGATGAAAACCTATCCACTAATGACCCTGACACGATTTCTCAGGTCAACCCTTCTTAGCCCCGTGCAGTTCATAAGACCGCTCTGGTATTTGCCTTATTCAAAACGTGAAGCGAAGCAATTATTGATGTCACGCTATAAATGGCAAGACTACGGCGGTCACCATCTCGAAAACCGCGCTGCGGCATTTCAACATGTTGTTTATTTGCCCGAGAAGTTTGGCGTAGACTTGCGGAACAATTCAATTGCTGCCCAAGTCCGCCAAGGTTATATTTCTCGTGATTCTGGCATTGAGATATATCGTCAGCCCCCACAAGGGGAGCACGGATTGGCCGAGTACTTTCGCCGACGTCTACAGATAAGCGAGGGACTCTATCAACAAGTGATGGAACAAATCCCCTTGTCATGGACTGACTATCCAACCTACAAACGCCATTTTGAAATCCTGGAGCCACTTTTTCGGAAACTTGTCAAGGACAATAAAGTTCCGATGTCGTTTTACATGAAGTACTGTCGAAAATAGCGTGATGCAAACCGACGTAACGATTCTTGACCTGGGAATTGGGAATGCGAGATCCGTGCACAACATGCTCACGCGGATTGGTGTGAGAACAGCCTTTGCAGACTCAGAAGAACAGATATACAGCGCAAGTCGGCTAATTCTCCCGGGTGTTGGTTCTTTTGATCGAGGTGTCGCTGCTCTTGACTCGTTTAGTGGTGTAAGAGCTGCGATGACGGAGATGGTCTGCGAACGAAGAATACCGTTTATGGGAATCTGCCTCGGAATGCAAATGATTTACGAGGCGAGCGATGAAGGGGAAAAGTTGGGTCTTGGCTGGCTCAGCGGCAGATCGAGAAAAATCGCAACACAAGTCAAGTTGCCAATACCTCAGATGGGTTGGAATACCGTCCGCATCGAGAGGCATAACTCCCTGGCAGCTCAAGATCGTGAGTACAAGTTCTACTTCGCACACTCCTATTGTGTCGAGCCAAAGAACGCTAGTGAAGTGGTCGGTACCGCTGAATACGGTGGGACGATTACCGCCATAGTAAACAGAGATAACATCTTTGGAGTTCAATTTCACCCTGAGAAAAGTCACAGATTTGGGCTTGATCTTCTGAGAACGTTTAGCGGTCTATAGTTGTGTTTGAAGGACGCCTCATTCCTACGCTCCTGATGAGAGACGGAACGCTTGTCAAAACGAGGCAGTTTGACAAATCTAAAGTCGCATTAATCGGCGATCCATGCAATAGTCTTCGGATTTTTAATGAACTCAATGTTGACGAACTGTTTTTGCTGGATATTGGGGCTACATCCAATCGCACATCACCGAACTATCGCCTGATTCGTGAAATTGCATGTGAATGTTTCATGCCTGTGGCTTACGGCGGAGGAATCACTTCGGTGGATCAGGCCGAAAGAGTGATTGCGTGTGGCATAGAGAAAGTTGTTATCAATACAGCGGGTCATACCAATCCTTCACTATTTGAAGCAATTGCAGCGAAGTTAGGGTCGCAAGCCACTGTTGCATCGGTTGACTATACGGTCAAGAGGCAACAACCAAGAGTGATTTCACACTACGGTGCACCAATTCCACGATCCCATAGAAATCTCGAAAACTGGTTAACTTATATCGAAAACATGGGTGCCGGAGAGATTCTGCTGACTAACGTAGATCGAGAAGGAATGTGGTCTGGAATCGACCATCCAACTCTTGCAGTGGTTGCTTCAAAGCGAAAAGTACCGCTGATTTATCACGGTGGGGTACGTAGCATCGCTGAAGCGAGAGAGGCGATGGTTCAGTACTCCCTCGGCGGTGTAGCAGTTGGAAATCTAGTCGTGTACAGCGCTCCAAGCGGGGGCGTTTTGGTGCATGTTCCCGCTTCTTGAGGTCAATTTTGAAGAACTATTGCCCCTTTAATCTCAAAGACCTTGACGGTGCATTACAGCTCGCCATCGAAAAGGGCTATTTGTTCATGACGTGTAGACAATGGGCAGAGCGTGATGTCAACCAGATCTACTCGAAGATAATTGTATTGAGAATTGACGTAGACGAAGCGCCAAACAAACTCCCATTGATCTTGAATCTTTGCTATCGACATCTGATTCGCGGGAGTATTTTTCTTCGTATGCATGGGCCATACAATCCATTCTCATTTGAAACATACCGCGTGATTAAAGAAGCTTTATCACGAGGTTTTGAGGTCGGTTTGCACTCCGAGGTCGTTGATGCCTCGGAAATTTGGGAGGAGGAAAGCGAAGGCTGTCTCATGCGCGACGTGGGAATTCTTTCGAAGATGTTTAATTGCCAAGTGATTGGAGTAGCAAGCCATGGTGGCCGAACCGGCCTGAATAATCTGGATTTCTGGATTGAGCGCCACCCAGGGGAATTCGGACTCCTCTATGAGGCCTATGATCGGGGCCCAGCTTTTGGATTGTTTTATGCATCTCGATACATCTCAGATTCCGAATGGACTCAATGGAAGAGCTATCAGGACGGGGAGCGTCTTATTGGAGACACTCGGACTTTCGAAGAACATTTGAATGAAGAGCCGAGCATAATCTATTTGTTGATTCACCCCGAGACGTATTTCGAGGTGCACCCATATGAGTAGCAAAGTCACGGCGAGCGACATTCGAACTCTGCTCCACGATCAAGGTGTAGGGGCTCGTTGGTCGGGTTCTTATCAAGTCGCAGCATCTAGACCCGCCTCTTTGGCAAAGACAAGTGGTGAGACGATTTCATTCTGTCGTCGGGGTAAAAGTGTTACTCCCGAGATGCTGAAAGCGTGGCAGGGAATCGTACTGATTGACGAGGTCAGTGAGTCCGTAAGAAGCGAGGCCGATAAACGTTTTGACCTGCTTATCGTCGAAAGCGAGTTTTCGGAAGCAATCTTCTATTTGTTGTTGACGATATACTTCAGCAATTACAGGCCTCACCAGCCATCTAGCGAATCAATAAACGCAAGAGATGATGCGAACCACCGAGCTATCGGCATGTTCACGAGTATTGATGACGACGTGATCGTGGGTGAGTCGGTGTCTATTGGACCAAATTGCTCGATTCGGCGTGCCCAAATCGGTAACTTCACAGTCCTCCAAGCGGGAGTGTGTCTAGGTGACGACGCTCTCGGTGCAGTTCTTGGGCCGAATGGTCAATGGATAGACCGTCCACACTTCGCCGGAGTCGTGATCGGTCGTAACGTAAGGATTGAAAATAACTCAGTGATTCAGGCAGGATTTCTTTCTCCAACTACGATTTCGGATAATTGTCGTATCGGCCCACTTACATGGATTGGTAATGGAGTCTCTATCGGACAAGGAACTCTGATCGGACAATCCGTAACGATTGCTGGCTCGGTAAAAATTGGGCGAAACTGCCGAATCTGGAGCAATGCTTCAATAAGGGAATCAGTAACAATTGGAGATGGAGCAACGGTTGGTATGGGTGCGGCTGTTGTAACTGATATCCCTTCAAATGAAGTGTGGTTTGGCAATCCTGCAAGAAGGCGTTTGTCGATTACACCTACGTCTCCTGGGGAGTAAAACTTTATGTGGTCCCGTAAACAAAACAGAAGCATCTTGTTCGTCTGTCCTGACTATCACTGCTCTTTCCTATATAGAGATCAGCTACGTCTGCGCGGATGGAAAGCAGATATTTATGTGCCGCCGCATTATCCAACTGAATTGCTGTACGGCCCTGCCGACATAAAGGCAATCGAGCCTTCAGGTAGCGGAATCTTGTCGGTTGCATTAAGGCAGATGTCAATATTTCTCGTGTTTGTGAGAGCATTAGTGATCTACAAATACCATTTTTACCATGGTCGACTTGATCACTTCACCTTCTACGAGCATCGACTTCCAATTATCGGAAAGTATGTAGGTGGATTACGTCTTCACCTGGCAATAACGCGATTGTGCCGTCGGAAGATAATCTATATTCCATCTGGCACTCCCGATGAAGTGACCACCGAATCTTTACGGGCGCTCGGAAACTCTGAAGAGGGAATAGCGACTGAGTCAGAATCTACGAATAGGGCCCATCTGTCAATGGTAAGGCGATACTCAAACGCAAACATCGGATCGGGTTTTGTGCATACGCCAGAATTTTCTCAAGTTCATCTTCAGTATAAGGCTCTTGATTTACAGCGTTGGAAGCCGGATATTGCTATTCCTGCTAAGTTTTTGATCACCCGCAAAAAGCCCACGACCGTTCGCGTTCTTCATTCCTTTTTGTTCGGCACCGATAGGCAACAATCGCAGGGTGGGAACATTAAGGGTACGAAATATGTAGTGGAAGCCGTTGAACGACTCGTTGCTGAGGGATTTGACGTTGAGTTATTGAGTTTTGATCGAGTGCCCTCGCGTGACTACATCTATTATCAAGCTCAGGCAGACATTGTCGTTGAAGAGTTAATTCGTGGCTGCTGGGGCTCAACGGCAGTTGAGTGCATGGCACTGGGTAAGCCGGTTCTGACGTACATTCGTCCCGAGTGGGAGAAGGCGTACCTAGATACTTTTTCCTCGGTAGAGCGTCTACCAGTATTGAGCACCAGCAAGCATTCGATATATGACAATTTGAGATTTCTGCTGATGGATCGGCAGGCGCGATCTGATATTGGGGCTTACGGTCGTCAATTTGCGGAAAGATATTTCGACGTCGCGAAGAATGTACACAGCCTTGAAGCCATGCTTTTATCAGCCAACAACTAATAGTTGTGCGTCTCCTACTAGCGATGCCAATCCGTTATCTATTTGTCGGATACCGACTTGTTAGGCGCTTCCCACGTGCGTATTTCAAACTTAACGTAAGCAAGGTTCGTCTTTGGTGACACATCTTGCTGTGTTGCACGGACTCCGCGCAGACTCGCGGTCGACAAATGTTCAGAACGTCGTGTCGTTTTCGACAAACCTCGGCTGTCGGCAAGTCACTAACATTAATGCCTTTGGCTTGATACCCAAAGTATTGAGGCCCGATGTAATTGTGCTGACGTATGACTTTCTTGCTCTACGGACATGGCCAATTTGGAAGATTCTGATAAAGCGTGTTCGAGCTCTAATCGAAGCTGCGCCAATTCGTATTGCATTTCCGCAAGATGACTACACCAACTGCGAGTCTTTAGACCAGCTGTTCTGTGATTTCGGGATCACTCATGTCTATTCTCCCATCACGGTCGATTTAGAGCTCCTTTACCCACGAGCAATACGTCGGTCAATTCGGTTCTCTGAAGCACTCACCGGCTACGTAGACGACTGGCTCATGCACGAGAAGAAGCATTTGATGCGGCCGTTCGCCCTGCGCGCCGTAGACCTAGGACAGAGAGTCCGCATGCTGGGGCCGCACCTAGGATCCGCAGCTTCGGTGAAGGCAGAAGTAGCCATTCGCTTTGCCGCTAAAGCTAAGTCACTTGGATTCGGTTGTGATGTATCCACCAATCCAAGTGATGTTCTTCTCGGAGATGACTGGTATCGCTTTCTCGGCAACTGCAGATTCTCTGTTGGGGCGAAAGGTGGGGCCTCGATCGCGGATCCTCGTGGAAAATTGGCGGACAGAGTCCGGAGGTTGAAGCTTCGGTATCCACAAATGTCAAACTCCGAAATTGGCGATCGGATGAACTCTTCCGGAGCCATTCACGGCAATTTTGGTGCTGTAAGTCCACGTATGTTCGAGTGCGCGGCGATGGGGGCCTGTCAGATTCTCAAGAGAGATGACTACTTCGATGGGTTCGAGCCGTGGAAGCACTATGTGCCGATCGACTCCGTCGCCACTGTGGATCCCAAAGTATGGACAATCATGCGAGACTTTGATCAAGCAGAAGTGATCGTTCGTGAATCACAGAAGTTTCTATTAGAGAGTGGGAAGTATACGTACAAGCATTTTCTCTCCCGGCTTGCGAAAGATGTTGGAATCGAACAGACGAACATTGCAACCATAGTTACAGACAGTTCCATTCAACTTGATGCGGCTATCGGCCATCATGGAAGTGCACTTGAGTGGTTGCAGTCTTATATTTCAAGGGCGGTTGCGCGCGGAGATCTCGACAAGGTGGAGCGTGGTCTTGAATCCGGACAACTTTTTCCATTGAATAAGAACGATCTTGCCTATCGAGCACATGCCGAAGAGAATTGGGACAGTGCTCTTTCGTGGATTCGGCACTTTAGAGCGGGCGATCTAATGGTTGAGTCAATTGCCATCCCATGGCGGACGGCATCTAGTTTTTTGGCAATGTAAGCACGAAATACAGATCAAGCCCAAAGACTCGTCCGAGTCCGAGTTTAAGAAGTATCCGTCGTAGCAGTTTTCCACGTCCGAAGAGCGGAAGTTCGTCAAGATTTTCAGCATGAATTTTGACGGCACCATATCTCTCCAACACCTTTCGCAGAGCTCTGCGAGAGAAGTACTCTGTGCTTGGGGGTGGAGCGCCATCAGCGTTACGGTCACTCCAAGATCGCAGTACCGGATCCCCAAACACGTGGCTGGGAAGAATAATGTTTCGAATCAGATGTGAACTTGTTTGGAGTGGGCGTAACAGAAAATTTCGACCCGATAACAGGTTGTAAACCATTCCCACAATGACACCACCCGGTTGAGTCACTCGAACAACCTCTTCAATGGCCCACTCAAAGTTTCCAGTATGGTGCATGGCGCCGATTGATATCGATGCACTGAATGCGTCGTTGGGGAACGAAAGTGACATCACATCACCGATAAGTGCAGTGGCATTCGCATTTTTCGACAGCCGGAGACGAGCTAACTCAACGGGCCCATGTGAAATATCAATACCGACATAGGCATTCTGGCGGTTACCTAGCCATTGGCTTACTGAGCCGAACCCCAATCCCACTTCTAGTACCGATGTATGTGGCGGTATGTGACGTATCAAGAAACACTTCAGATAAAAGTAAAAGTCAAAATACGCATCATCGAATCGTTTCAAATCGTCTGGTGTATGTCCTGTGATCCCCAATTCCCTCGCCAGGCTTGATCCACAAATAAATTCCCAGAACTTTGAGTTGCCCTCCGGAGGTTGCTGACTCATTATGAGTACCTGCATACAGAATAGAGTTATCTGCGTAGGGCTAGAGACACTTGCACAAAGACGGCGGACTATATTTGCGGGAGTGTGTGGACTTGGAGGCGTAGTTGCGCTACGCGGGCATCTTGCTCGCAACACCACTGCCTATCAACAAGCCTTTGATCATCTTTTGACCCACCGGGGTCCTGATGGTCGTGGCGTCTGGAGCAGTCCCGAAAAAGAGGTGTTGCTGGCCCACTATCGCTTGGCAATCATTGACACGTCTACTGCGGCAGGTCAGCCAATGATTAGCACTATGGGTAACGCAATAAGTTACAACGGTGAGATTTATAACTATCGCGAACTTCGCCGGGCTGCATCAGAACAAGGGTTCAAGTTTGTATCCAACTCTGATACAGAAGTAATCCTGGCGGGTTTTCAGCAATATGGCACAGCCGTCTTCCAACTACTGAGAGGCATGTTTGCTCTTGCAATCTGGGATGAATCTGAAAAGCGACTAGTGCTAGCGCGAGATCGCTTTGGTATCAAGCCCATGTACTATTGCCAGCTCAACAATGAAGTTTATTTTGCATCAGAAATCAAGGCTCTCTTGCCGTTTCTGCCAGCAATTTCAACAAATACCCCCGCTCTTGCTGAATACCTGACTTTTCAGTACACGATCAGCGGCCAGACCATGTTTGACGGCATCAAGGAACTGCCACCCGGCCATTATCTGAATGTTTGTGACGGAGATGTCTCTCTCACGAAGTACTGGGATGTCACATATGACGTTGAACATGGCAAACCCGGGGAGTATTTCGAATCACGCCTTGCAGAACTTCTCAGCGACTCGGTGGACATGCACTTACGAAGTGATGTTGAGATTGGGGCGTATGTTTCCGGAGGTTTGGATTCCTCGCTCATCTATTCGCTGGCGAGTAAGCAGTCAGGTAGCGGACTCAAGGCATTTCATGGGCGATTCCCAGGGCATGATGGTTTTGATGAAAGTGACTACGCAAGAGATGCAACGGACTCTCACGCCGGTGTCCTGTCGTTGCGAGACATTTCGGCGGGTGACTTTGTTGCAAACATTGCCAAGGTCATCTATCACCTTGATCAACCAGTTGCGGGACCGGGAGCATTCCCTCAGTTCATGGTGTCTGAGTTGGCAAGTAGGGACGTCAAGGTTGTTCTTGGTGGGCAGGGCGGAGATGAGATCTTCGGCGGATACGCGCGGTACCTCATCGCCTATTTCGAACAGTGCATCAAGGCAGCAATTGATGGCACATATAAGAACGGGAACTTCGTCGTCACTATTGAGTCAATCGTGCCGAATCTTGGTGTATTGCGGGAGTACAAGCCGCTCATACAAGAGTTTTGGCGGGATGGGCTTTTCGGGCCGCTCGATCAGAGATTCCTGCGGTTGATTGATCGGTCGCATGACATGAAAGAAGAAGTCGACTGGACTCAGCTCGACATGACTGCGGTGTACGGAAGGTTCTACGAGATCTTCAACAATCGCATTTATGTCGCCAAGGAAGCGTATTTCGACAGTATGACGCACTTCGAATTCAAGACGCTGCTACCTGCTCTGCTGCACGTTGAAGACCGCATGAGCATGGCACACGGTCTGGAAAGCAGGGTGCCCTTTCTTGATCACCCACTTGTGGAGTTCGCTGCCACTGTTCCGGCAGACGTCAAGTTCAAGAACGGAAATCTGAAACACCTATTGCGATCGACGTTTCGCAACCAGGTGCCTGCAAGCGTGATGAACCGACGGGACAAAATGGGGTTCCCCGTGCCGTTGGCAACATGGTTCTCGGGGGAGCTCAAAGAATTCTTCCTCGACACAATCGCGACAATGGAGTCAAGATCGCGACCGGGTTTAAATCCAACCGCCATTCGAAAGAATTTTGAATCAACAGGGAAGTTCTCACGCAAGACCTGGGCACTTCTCAGCCTGGAATTATGGCATCAGCAATTTCATGATCGCGCAGCCGAATTTCGGGCGCTAGCGAAGTAAGGAGAGATAAGTGAAGATACTTGTCACCGGAGCTGCGGGACAAGTGGGTTCGCATGTCGTGGACTTAGCCGTGGCGCGTGGCGACGATGTGTGCGGGATCGATAATTTTGCGACCGGCCGCCCCGCCCACGTTGCAAAGAGTTCCAACTACACCTTCGTGGAAGGGTCGATTGCCGACTCTGCATTGGTGAATCGGCTGATCACCGAGTTACGACCCGACGTCGTCGTCCATACGGCGGCTGCATACAAGGACCCCGATGATTGGATAACAGACGTCGAGACGAACATCCGTGGAATGGTGAATCTTGTTGATGCGGCATGCAAGAACTCTGTGGCGCGATTCGTGTACTTTCAAACCGCACTCGTGTACGGCGTGAAACCGGAAGAGAACCCGGTAACACTCCAGCATCCGCGGCGAGTTGACAACTCGAGTTATTCGATCTCCAAAGGAGCCGCAGAGGACTACCTGGCGCTTTCGGGGCTGGACTACGTCACCTTTCGACTTGCCAACGTGATCGGACCGCGCAACGTGTCGGGACCACTACCGATCTTTTTCCAGAGGCTCAGTGAA
>Ga0172372_10006455_pt1 | contig 15996 bp, 17 predicted proteins | sample LakKiv5m_2_FD_114544 | JGI IMG/M metagenome (GOLD analysis project Ga0172372, IMG submission 114544) | Freshwater microbial communities from Kabuno Bay, South-Kivu, Congo - kab_092012_9.5m | ecosystem: Environmental > Aquatic > Freshwater > Lake | place: Democratic Republic of the Congo...
CGGCCCCGCTGGCGCCGCTCGCGTTCATCCTGCGCATGCGCACCGTGCCCCTGCGCAACTTGGGCGCCTGCATCGCGCCGGACAACTCGTGGTTCTTCCTCCAAGGCATCGAAACATTGCCCCTGCGCATGGAGAAGCATTGCGCCAACGCGCTGGCCGTCGCCGAGCACCTGAAAAAGCACAAGGACGTCGCATGGGTCCGCTTCCCGGGCCTGAAGGACGATCCGTATTACGGGCTGAACAAAAAGTATCTCCACGGCAAAGGGGGATCGATGGTCGTCTTCGGTATCAAGGGCGGCGCGGCAGCCGGCAAAAAGTTCATCGAGTCGCTCAAATTATTCTCGCACCTCGCCAACGTCGGTGACGCCAAGAGCCTGGCCATCCACCCGGCCACCACAACCCACTCGCAGCTCAACGAAGAGCAGCAGCGCGGCGCGGGGATCACGCCGGAACTGGTGCGGCTTTCCGTCGGTCTGGAAGATCCGGCCGATCTCGTCGAAGACCTCGACCAGGCGCTGGCGGCGGCGAAGTAGCACGACCCACCATGAGCAAAGGCGTCGGCCAGGTCGAAACACGGTTTCTCACCTTCGGCAACGCGGACGATCCCTTCGTCACCGCGGGCGGCGACGCCTTGCCCGCCGTCACGCTCGCGTATGAGACCTACGGCGAACTCAACGCGGGCCGCTCCAACGCCATCCTGCTCTTCCACGCCCTGAGCGGCAGCCAGCACGCCGCGGGCACGAACCGGGCGGTGCCCGGACTCGACGGACGCTGGACCGAGGAAATGCACACCGGATGGTGGGACGGCTTCATCGGGCCCGGCCGCGCACTCGATACGAACAAGTATTTCGTCGTCTGCGCGAACTACCTCGGCGGTTGCTACGGCTCGACCGGCCCTTGCGCCGTCAATCCGGCCACCGGCCGGGTCTACGGCGGGGACTTTCCGCGGGTCACCGTCCACGACATCGTCCGTTCGCAACTGCCGTTGCTCGAAACGCTCGGCATCGGCCGGTTGCACGCCGTCATCGGCACCTCGCTCGGCGGCATGATGGCGCTCGACTTCGCCGTGCACTGGCCCGACCGCGTCTCCAACGTCATCACCATCGGCACCGGACTCCGCTCGCACGGCCTGCAGCAGATGCACAACCTCGAGCAGATCATCGCCATCACCCGCGATCCGGATTTCCGGGGAGGGGACTACTACGGCACGCCGGGACCCGTCCACGGCCTCGCCCTCGCGCGCATGATCAGCCACAAAACCTTCCTCTACGCCGACGTCATCGAGGAACGCGCCCGCGTCGACATCGTGCGCCCCGAGGCCGATCTGCCGTGGTATGAGATTTCCAGCGTCCTCGAGAGCTACATGCTCTACCAGGGCCAGAAGTTCGTGAAGCGCTTCGACGCGAATTCGTACCTCCGCATCATCGACGCGTGGCAGCAGTTCGACCTCTACGGTGACGCGGAAAAAGCCGGCTGGCATCCGCTCTTCGCACGCTGCCGGGACCAGCATTACCTTGTCTTCACCATCGACAGCGACTGCTGCTTCTATCCCGATTACCAGACCGAGATCTGCGCCGAGCTGAAAAAGGCCGGCGTCCCGCACCTCCGTCTCACCGTGCATTCGGAAAAGGGCCACGACAGCTTCCTGCTCGAGCCCGAGCTCTACACGCCGCACCTCGCCTACGCGCTGAGCCATTGAGCGCGACCGCCCGCCGCTACGCGGCCGGGCGTTCCGCCCGCGTCTTCCGCAGGAAGCGCCGCACGAGCAATATTGCGGCCAGCAACAGTCCCCAAGCCAGACCAACCCACATCCCCGCCGCGCCGTCTTCCTTCGCGAAAGCCAGCCAACTGCCCAGCGGCAGCGCCACCAGCCAATAGGCGGCCACGGTGATCCACATCGGGGCCTTGGTGTCGCGCAGTCCGCGCAGCAACCCCGATCCGACCACCTGCACACCGTCGACGAGTTGGAAGATGCCGGCGATGACGAGCAACTTTGCGGCGATGGCAATCACCGCCGGGTCGCTGACGAAAGCCCGCGCGATGGCCGGTCCGGCGGTGATGAGGATGACGGTGAAAGCCGCCATGGCAACCACACCCAGCAGCCACGCGCCCGCGCCGATGGGACGCAACAGATCTTGCTGCCCCCGCCCGAGGGCCTGGGCGATGCGCACCGTGGAGGCCATGGCCACCCCCAGCGGAAACATGAACGTGGTCGAAGCGCAGGTGATGGCGATCTGGTGCGCGGCCAGCGGGACCGCACCGAGATGCCCGATGAGCAGGGCCGCCACCGAAAAGGCACCGACCTCACCGAGCAACTGCAGTCCGGTCGGGATGCCGAGACGAAGCAAGGCGGCCTGCTCGCTCCACCAGGCGCGGCCGGGTTTCCAGCCCTCGGACGGCGCGCTGCTCCCCGCCAGGACGAACCACTTGAGGGCGACGAAGGTGACCACGCGGCTGATCAACGTGGCCCAACCCGCCCCGGCCAACCCTAGCTCCGGCGCCCCGAGATTTCCGAGGATGAGGATCCAGTTGAGCGCCACGTTGAGCAGGACGCCGCCGAACATGATCCAGAAGGCCGGCCACGGACGCGATTGGCTCTCGAGGTAACTCCGCCCGGTGGCCGTGAGCCACGCGGGGATCAGCGACCACATGACAATCATCGTGTAAGCCTCAGCCTCCTCGACGACGCCCGGCGCCTGGCCCAGGTGATGGAAGAGCGGATAAGCCAGATGCATGGCCGCGGCACAGACCACGCCGCCGATGACGGACAGGCCGGCCCCCGCATAAAAGGCCCGCGCCATGGCATGGGACGCGCCGGCGCCGTGGGCGTGGGAGACGCGGACGGAAACCGCCGTGAGCACGCCATACCCCGCGATCGCCGCGATCATGATGATGTTGTTGCCGAAGGCGCAGGCGGCGAGGGCGAGGGTGCCCACGTGCCCGACCATCACCGTGTCCGCCACGCCCATGAGCATCTGCCCGACCTGACCGGCCGTGATGGGCGCCGCCAGGCGCAGCGTCGGGCGTAATTCACGGAGCGTGGCGCGCGGAAAACTCATCGGAAAGCCCGCATCGTGACCGAAGGATTTTGCCCCGTCGAGGTCTTGCCCCCGCGGTCCGCGCTCCGCATAGTGATCGCGTGGAAAAAGCCCCGCTCCGGTTCCTCGAAAATCTCATCGCCACACCCTCGCCGTCCGGCTTCGAAACCGGCGCGCAGCGCGTTTTCGCGGACTACGTCAAACCGCACTGCGACAATTTCACCACCGACGCCTACGGCAACGCCTTCGCGCGCTTGGGCAACCCGGACAAAAAACCGCACATCGTCCTGGCGGGGCACATCGACGAACTCGGCTTCATGGTCTCGCACATCAACGACGACGGATTCCTTTTCGTCCAAGGCATCGGCGGCATCGACCGCGCGCTGTTCCGCGGACAACGCGTCCATGTGCACGGACCGAAAGGCACCATCCCCGGTGTGACCGGCTCACTGGCCATCCATCTGCAGGAACCCGATGACCGCAAAAAGGTCCCGGAACTCCACGAAATGTATATCGACATCGGCGCGGGTTCGAAGGCCGAGGCTGCGAAGCTCGTGCGGGTGGGGGACTCGATCACCTACGCGGACGGCTTCGAGCGGTTGCAAAACAACCGCGTGGCCGCCCGCGGGTGCGACAACCGCATCGGCGTCTGGTCGGCCGGCGAAGCCCTGCGGCAACTCGCCTCAAAAAAGCCGTCCGTCTGCGTCACGGCCGTCTCCACCGTGCAGGAGGAAAACGGCCTCTACGGCGCGACCATGGCCGCCTATTCCCTGCAACCGGACGTCGCCCTCGTCGTCGATGTCACCCACGGCACGGACATCCCGAATTGTTCCAAACCGAAGCACGGCGATGTGCGACTGGGGAAGGGCCCGGTCATTTCCTTCGGCAGCTCGAACCACCCGGTCGTGGTGCAGCGCCTGCTCGACGTGGCCGCCAAGGAAAAGATCCCCGTCCAGCGTGAAGCCAACCCGCGCCGCACCGGCACCGATGCCGACGCTTTTTTCCTCCAGCGCGGGGGCATTCCGACCGCCTCCCTCGGCCTGCCCAACCGCTACATGCACTCGCCGGTCGAGGTCATCGACCTCGACGACCTGGCCGCCATGGCCCGTCTGCTCGCCGCTTTCTGCCGCTCGGTCAAGCTGGGCGAATCCTTCCACGTGAAACTCTGATCCTATGAGCCGACCCGTCTCCGACTTCATCCGCCACCACTACCGCCACTTCAACGCCGCCGCGCTCGTCGATGCGGCCGACGGCTACAGCAAACTCATCGACGGCGGCGGGAAAATGCTCGTCTCGCTCGCCGGGGCCATGAGCACCGGCGAACTAGGTCTCTCGCTCGCCGAAATGATCCGCCGCGACAAGGTCGCCATCATTTCCTGCACCGGGGCCAACCTCGAGGAGGACATCTTCAATCTCGTCGCCCACGACTACTACGAACGCGTGCCGCATTACCGCGATCTCACGCCCGCCGACGAGCAGGCGCTCCTTGACCGGCACATGAACCGCGTGACCGACACCTGCATCCCGGAAATGGAGGCGATGCGCCGTCTCGAAAAGGCCGTCCTCGAGGAATGGATGGCCGCCGACGCGGCCGGCGAGCGCTATTTCCCGCACGAGTTCATGTGGCGTACGATCAAGTCGGGCAAACTCAAGCAGTATTACCAGATCGACCCGAAGGATTCGTGGGTCATCGCCGCGATGGAAAAAAACATCCCGATCATCGTGCCCGGATGGGAGGACTCCACGATGGGCAATATGTATGCCTCGCACGTCATCACCGGCGAGGTGAAGAGCGTCCACACCGTCCGCACCGGCATCGAATACATGACCTTCCTCGCCGACTGGTATCAAAAGACCTCGCCCACGCCGGTCGGCTTCTTCCAGATCGGCGGCGGCATCGCCGGCGATTTCCCCATCTGCGTCGTGCCCATGCTCCACCAGGACCTGCAGTTGGAGAACATCCCCGTCTGGGCCTACTTCTGCCAGATCAGCGACTCGACGACGAGCTACGGCTCCTACTCCGGCGCGGTGCCGAATGAAAAAATCACCTGGGGCAAACTCGAGGCGCACACGCCGAAATACATCATCGAGTCCGACGCCACCATCGTCGCGCCGCTGATCTTCGCCCTCATCCTCGGCTGGTAAGGCCATGGCCGTCCGCGATCTGACCCAAGGCGAGGGGAGCAAAGCCGCCCGCAACGTCCTCGGCGGACCCCTCCGGCCCTGCAGTTTCGAGCCGGTCACCGGCTTTTTCCGCGACGGTCATTGTCACACCTGCGCGCAAGACCACGGCTCGCACACCGTCTGCGCGGTCATGACCGCCGAATTCCTCGCCTTTTCCAAATCCCGCGGCAACGACCTTACGACCCCGGTGCCGCAATATAATTTCCCCGGACTCAAACCGGGCGACCACTGGTGCCTCTGCGCCGGCCGCTGGCTCGAAGCCTACGAAGCCGGAAAGGCCCCGCAGGTGAACCTCGAGGCGACCAACGAAGCCGCCCTCGCCATCGTGCCGCTCGAAACGCTACGAGAGCACGCCTGCTAGACCGAGGCCGGGAGAGACCGCTGACCGCCTACGTCCTGAAGCTGTCGAACGTGCGCCCCGACGGTCAGCGCTTGTCGAGGATGGCGTTCCATTCCTCGAGGCGTTTCGATTGGGCGGCGAAGAGGTCGTCGGTGGGGTCGAGGATCTCGATGGATTTGATTTTGTCGCCCGCCGCGACGGCGTTGACGATATCCTGTCCTTTAGTCACCGAACCGAAGACGGTGTGTTTGCCGTCGAGCCACGGGGTGGGGACGTGGGTGATGAAGAATTGGCTGCCATTGGTGCCGGGGCCGGCGTTGGCCATGGAGAAGATGCCGGGTTTGTCATGCTTCAACTCGGGCGTGCATTCGTCCTCGAAGCGGTAGCCGGGTCCGCCGCTGCCGGTGCCGGTCGGGTCGCCGCCCTGGATCATGAAATCGGGGATGACGCGGTGGAAGGTGAGGCCGTTGTAGTAACCGCGTTTGGCCAGGTTGAGGAAATTGGCCACGGTGACGGGGGCTTTGGCGGGATAGAGGACGCCTTCGATGTCGCCCTTGTCGGTTTTGACGATGATGCGGATGTCTTTCATGGATTCTTCACTTTGCGCGGGGAGCGCGGCGATGGCGAGGGCGAAAGCGGCGGTGAGGATGGTTCTTTTGTTCATGTCGGGTTTTTCGATATCCACGATTCGTGGCAATGCAAACCGAAAACGCCGCGCACCTGCGGGCGCATGACTACGCATGGCTGGTCGAACGCTGGCGCGCTTTGGCCGAACGCGAGGGGTGGCGGATGCGAAAATTCGCCCAAGCGGACGGCTTTCCCGTCTTCATGGTCGAGTCCGCGCGGCGTCCGGGGCCCCGCTTGTATCTGTCGGCCGGCATCCACGGGGACGAACCGGCCGCGACCGAGGCGCTGGTTGCCTGGTGCGCGAGGCGGGCGCGGGCGCTCGAGAATTGCGAGGTGCTGATTTTCCCGTGCCTCAATCCCTGGGGCCTGCAGCACAACAACCGGCACGATGCCCGCGGGCGCGATCTCAACCGGGGATATCATCGGGGCGACGTGGCGGTCATCGCGGCGCAGAAAAAGATTCTGCGCGGACGCTTCTTCGATGCGGCGGTCATGCTGCACGAGGACTTCGACGCGCACGGGGTGTATCTTTACGAGATTCCCGGCGCGCGGCCGTTCTGGGGGGAGACATTGCTCGCGGCCGCCGCGCGGCATGTTCCGCGCGAACCACGGGCGAAGGTCGAGGGACGGAGGTGCCGCCGGGGGCTGATCCGCACGCGGATCACGCCGGAGACTTTGCCCGAGCATCCGGAGGCGTTTTGTCTGCGGTTCGGTCACACCATGCGGAGCCTGACCTTCGAAACGCCCTCGGAGTTTTCCCTCACGGCGCGGGTGCGGGCGCATGGCGCCATGCTCGACGAGGCGCTGCGGCTGCTGCGGAAATAGTTTGGAGCGGGGCGCAGTCCGTGCGAGACAGGCGGCATGTCGTTCCTTGCTGTTGCCCTCGGTGTTTTTGCCGGCTTGGCCGCCGGTGCCGTCTTTTTCCGTCTCCTCTACGCGGTGTTCCCCCGCCTGACGTACGCGCCATGGCTGGATTTGGTGGTGAGCTATTTCATCTGGATTCCCTGGGTGGCGGGTTACTGGCTCGTGGGATGGCGGGGTATTTTGGGGGCACTGTTCGCGCAGTTTGTTTTTCTGCATGCGTTCTGTGCTTTGGACCGCGTGCTGCGGGGCCAAGGCGGACGCACGCTCGAGGGGGCGCATGCGAAAAAACTCGGCTGGGTGCGCAATGAAATCGCTTTGCTGCTCACCGTGCCGGCGGTGGTGGTCTTTTTCCTCGTCCGTGCAGCCGAAATTCTTTTTTACCCGCCGATGGCGTGGATGGCGAAGATGCCGCGCTACGAGACGGCCGAGTGGATCAACCTCTCCCGCCACAAATTCGACGGGTTGGTCGGCCATGACCTCGTCTGGTGCTGGTATTGCGACTGGATGACCGGGGTGTGGGCCCTCGGCAGCGAGATGCTGCGCAATGTGGAATCGTTCTGGTGTCCCATCCGCTTCTGCGAGGACTGCAAGAATTGCCACGTGGCGACCGACTTCCCCGACGTGCAGAAGTGGTGCGCGGCGCAGGGCTCCATCGAGGACGCGGTCAAGGTCTTCGAACAGCAATACGGCGACCGGGAGGAGAACAGCTGGTTCGGTCACCCGGACCGCCGGAAGTCCTGATTCTGTTTGTCCGCGGTCGCGGGCACGGTTAGTATAACGGTTCTTTTTGCACACCATGGAGATCTTTGTCGAAAAACAGCCCAACTGCCTCGCCACCCTGCGCGCCACCGTTCCGGCCGGAACGGTGCGGAAGAAAATCGAAAAACTGGCCGCCGAATACCAACGGGCCGCGAAACTGCCGGGGTTCCGTCCGGGCAAAGCCCCCGTCGCCGTGGTGGCCCGCAAATACAAGGAGTCGATCGCGGAGGACGCGGTCAAGGACCTGCTGCGCGAGGCGGTCAACCAGGCAGCCAAGGACAACAACCTGACCGTGATCAACGCCTTCGACCTCCAGCACGGCGAGGTCGGCGAACAGGACCTCGATTTGTCGGTCAAGCTGACCCTCGAACCCGAGTTCCAGATGCCCGATGTCGAGGCCCTCGGCGTCGAGGTTCTCGAGGAGGTGGTGACCGACGAACACGTCCGCGGCAACATCAACGTGCTCCTGGAACGCATGGCGGAATTCACCGACATCAAAGACCGCGCGCTGCAGATGGGCGATTACGCGGTGCTCGACTATGACGCCACCGTCGACGGGCAACCGCTGGCGGAAGTTTGCCCCGAGGCGCCGTCCACGATGAAAGGCGGCGAGGGGCTGTGGGTCGTCATGGAAGAGGAGAGCATGTGGCCGGGCTTCTGCGCGGGCATGGTCGGCGCCAAGGAGGGCGAGGAGCGCACGGTTGAGGTCACGGTGCCGGATGAGTTCGGCGTCCAATCGTTGCGCGGCAAAAAGATCACGCACAAAACCAGACTCAAAGGGATCAAGGCCAAGAAGCTGCCGGAATTGACCGACGAGGTGGCGCAGAAGATCGCCGGGCGTCCGGCGGGGGAATTGCGCCGGGCCTTCCGCGAACGCCTCGAAGCGGCGGCGGCCGAGCAGACCGAGCGCAAGAAGCGCGCGTCGGCGGTCGAGCATTTGGTCAAGACCGTGGATTTCGAAGTGCCGGCGTCGATGGTCATGGGCGAAGCCCGGCGCGTGGTCCGCGAAATTGTCGAGGCCGAGCAGATGCGCGGCCTGAGCGACGAGGATTTGCTCAGCAAGAAGGACGAAATTTTCCAGCACGCGCAAATGGGCGCGCAGTTCCGGGTCAAGGCGGACTTCATCCTCACGCGGCTGGCCCGCGAACAAAAAATCGAGGCGTCGCGCGAGGAATTGGCCGAACACATCGCCCGCATGGCCCAGCGGCTCAACATGCCGATGGACAAGCTGGTCAAGCAACTGGTCAAGCGCGAGGCGCTCGGCTCGGTCGAAGGGGAAGTTGTCCGGGACAAGGCCCTTGATTTCCTCGCCTCCAAAGTTAAGGTGAAAAAAGCCGAGGCCGTGGCCTGATGCCGGTTGCCGCGGTTCTTACTTTATGAGTCACCTTGTCACTTCCGGTCCGGCCGCGCCGCGCAATTCCATCCTTGTCCCCATGGTCGTCGAGCAGACCGGCCGCGGGGAGCGCAGCTACGACATTTATTCGCGCCTGCTGAAGGACCGCATCGTTTTCATCGGCACGCCGATCGACGATCACATCGCCAATCTGGTCATCGCCCAGATGCTCTTCCTGCAGATGGAAGACGCGAAGAAGGACATCCACATTTACATCAACTCGCCCGGCGGTTCGGTCACGGCGGGCCTGGCCATTTACGACACGATGCAGTTCGTCACCTGCGATGTGAACACCTACTGCATGGGCATGGCGGCGAGCATGGGCGCGGTGCTGTTGTGCGCCGGCACCAAGGGCAAGCGTTATGCTTTGCCCAACTCGGACATCATGATCCACCAGGTGAGCGGCGGCGCGCAGGGCCAGGCCAGCGACGTCGAGCGTCAGGTTGAGTTCATGTTCAAGCTCAAGCGCCGGCTCGAGTCGATCATTGCGCATCACACCGGCAAGCCGGTCGAGCAGGTGCACAAGGATGCCGACCGCGACTACTACATGAGCGCGGACGAGGCCAAGGACTACGGGTTGGTCGACGAGGTGGTGAAATCCCGCAAGGAAATCCCGGGCGCCGTGCCCGCCTGATCCCATGGCCCGCGCGACCAACCTCACCATGTGCTCTTTCTGCGGCAAGAGCCACAGCGAGGTGCGCAAACTCATCGCCGGCCCCGGCGTCTACATCTGCGACAGCTGCGTCAGCCTCTGCAAGGGGATCCTCGACAAGGAACTCAAAGAGGAATCCAAAAAGAAAGGGAGCGGCGGCGTGCGCGTGCCCAAGCCGGCCGAGATCAAGGCGGAGTTGGACCAGTTTGTCATCGGTCAGGAACTGGCCAAAAAAACGCTCTCGGTCGCGGTGCACAACCATTACAAGCGCATCCTGCACCAGGCTTCGTCGCGCGAGATCGCGCTGCCGGGCAGCGAGGATGTCGAACTCGAAAAAAGCAACATCCTCCTGATCGGTCCGACCGGATCGGGGAAGACTTTGCTGGCCCGCACGCTGGCGCGGATCCTCGACGTGCCGTTCTGCATCGCCGATGCGACCACCCTGACCGAAGCCGGTTACGTCGGCGAGGACGTGGAAAATATCGTCCTGCGGCTGTTGCAGGCGTCCGACTACGACGTGAAACGCGCCGAGATCGGCATAGTTTACATCGACGAGATCGACAAGATCGGACGCAAGACCGACAACGTGAGCATCACGCGCGACGTCTCGGGCGAGGGGGTGCAGCAGGCGCTCCTCAAGATTCTGGAGGGGACCACGTGCAATGTGCCCCCGCAGGGCGGACGCAAGCATCCGCAGCAGGAATACATCCAGGTCAACACGGACAAAATTCTCTTCATTTGCGGAGGGGCCTTCGTCGGTTTGGAGAAACTCATCCAGCGCCGCCTCGGCAACCGGGTCCTCGGTTTCCACGCGCGCCAGACGGATGAGGCCAAGGAGCCCCTGGCGGCTTCGACGGCCACCATTCACCAGGTCGAACCGGAGGATCTGCTTTCCTTCGGACTGATTCCGGAATTCGTCGGGCGTCTACCGGTCGCCACCGCGTTGGACCAGCTGACCGAAGACGAATTGGTTACCATCCTGACGGAGCCGAGGAACGCCATGGTCAAGCAATACGCGAAGTTGATGTCCATGGAGGGGGTCGATCTGAACATCACGAAGGACGGCCTGCGCGCCCTGGCCGAGCGGGCGGTGTCGAAGGGCACCGGCGCGCGGGCCCTGCGTTCCATGATGGAAAAGATCATGCTCGATGTGATGTATGACGTGCCGAGCCGCGAGGACATCGCGGAGGTCACGATCAACCGCGCGGTCGTCGAAGGCCGCAAGCCGCCGCTCCTGCGTCGCAAGCAGGAGAAAGACGCGGCTTGAGACGATGGTGGCGGGGATGAGGCCCCCGGAGGAAACGACCGTCGACGGGGATCCGCGTCCGGGCGGACAGGCTGTCGCCGCCACATTTCGGAACAACGGGCCGCTCGTTCTCGATCTCGGGTGCGGCAATGGCGTGTTTCTGGCGGGTCTCGCGGCGGTGCGTCCGGAATGGAATGTCCTCGGGATCGAGAAAAAGGAATACCGCGTGCGGCAGGCACGGCGCCGGGCGGGGGATTTGGGCAACGCGCGCGTCTGGCATGGCGCAGTGATTGATCTGCTTGCTGATTTGCCGGAGAAGTCGGTCTCGCGGGTTTACCTGCTCTTCAGCGACCCGTGGCCCAAGCGGCGTCATGCCGTGCGGCGTCTCGTGCAACCGGAATTCGCCGCCCTGTTGGCCGCGCGGTTGGCGCCGGACGGAGCTTTCTTTTTCGCCTCGGATTCCGGGGTGTATGCGGCGTGGTCCGAGGATGTTTTCCGCGCGGCCGGGTGGCGCGTCGGGCCGTGGCACCCGCCGGCCGGCTGGCCGACGACGGAATTCGAGCAACGATTCATCGCGGCCGGGGTTGAAATCCGGAGATTCGAGGCCACCCGGTGACGCACGCGCCCAACCAGAGCGAGGAAGGATTCGGGACGACAGTGCCCCGGACGGAGGAAGACGCGCGTTTGGTGGCGCTGATGCGACGGGTGCGGGAGGATGACGAGCAGGCCTTCCGGGAGTTGGTCGAACTTACCGAGGACCGGGTTTACGGCACGATCGCCAAGATGCTCGGCGGGACCGAGGGCGCCGAGGATTTGGCGCAGAGGGTTTACCTGCGGATCTGGCAGGCGCGCGGACGTTACCAGCCGACAGCGAAGTTCAGCACGTGGATGTTCTCCATCCTCCGGCGCCTCGTGTTCAACGAACGCCGCGGGCGGGCGCGGCGCGGGGCGGTCTTCCACGAGCCCGCGGAGGAGGAACCGTGGCGCGAGGCGGCCGGAGGTGTTTCGCCGTCCGCCCAAACCTCGGCCGGCGAACTGGCCCGAGCCATCGAGGAAGCCTTGGCCGGGCTCCCGGAGGAGCAGCGCACCGCCATGGTTCTTCGGCGTTACGACGAGATGCCCTACGAGGATATTGCCGCGGTGCTCGGAACCACCGTGCCGGCGGTGAAGAGTTTGTTGTTCCGCGCGCGGGAGACGTTGCGAACCAAGCTGGCGGCGTGGCTGTGATCAGCGCAGGAGACGCCGGGGATCGGCCAGCCGACCGTTTTTGAAGAGGACGCCTTCGGAGCGGAGGAGGCGGAGCTTTCGGGCAAGGGCGGCACCGGAAGCCTCGCCGCGGAAGCCACCGGGCGCGAGGTCGGAGGCGATGACGCGGTGGCAGGGGACTTCCGGAGCGAAGGGATTGGCACGAAGAGCTTGGCCGATGGCGCGCGGGGAGCGGCAGCCGATGCGGCGTCCGAGGGCGGCGTAGGTGATGACGCGGCCCGGGGGGACTTTTTTCAGGGCGTTGTAGACTCTGGCGGCGAAGGAGGTGACCCCGCTGGGGTTTTTCCACTGTGAAAGTCGGGACTTCAGAAAATGCTAGTTCTGCGTGGCGTCCTCGGGGGCGTCCGCAAGGAGGCGATACATCGGGCCGAGCCCGCACATGATGCGGCGCCATGTGTTGTCATCGGCATCGGCACGGATGAGTTCCGGGTGCGGCTTGATGACGAGCCACGAGTTGAGGGCGATCTCGCGCTCAAGTTGGTTCTTCGACCAGCCGGCGTAGCCGAGGAAGACGCGCAGCTTGTCATCGAGGCCGGAGGGCAGGGAAATTTCCCCTTCGGGTTTCTCCATGGGCTCGAATTTGCAGCCGTCCGCGGACGGGTCCCATTCGAGGGTGGCGACGATGACCTGGTTGCGCTGGACCGGTCCGCCCTCGTAGAGGGGCACGTGGGCGATTTGGTCGAGCGCGTCGTTGAGTTCGAGTTCGCCCGCGTTCTGCCCGAGCGGCCGGTTGATGATGAATCCGAGCGCGCCGTCGTCCGCGCTGTGGTGCGAAAGGTAGAGGATGGTGTGACGGAAATTCGGATCCGCCATCATGGGATGCGCGACGAGCAGCGATCCGGAAAGATCCCCCGCTTTGGGCAGACGTTTCATGACGGATTCAAATTAGCGCGCGCTCCCCGGCGAGGCAACTGTGCGACGCGAGCGGACAAAAAATGATCCGAGGGCGAGGAAAGTCAGGGCGAGGCAGGCGGCGGAAAAGACGTCCCCGTGGCGCATGTAGAAGGTCACGGGCGGGTTTTGCGGCACCCGGACCTCGGCCAGCATGACACCCTCGCCGAAGGTGTCGCCGTCCGGCGACGAGAGCGTCTGCACGACGCGCCCGAGGTGGTCGATCACGCAGGTGATGCCGGTATTGGCGCAGCGGACCATGGGGCGCCGGGTTTCGGCGCAGCGGAAGACGGCGTGGGCGGCGTGCTGGCGGGACCCGGCGCTGCGCTTGAACCAGCCGTCGTTGGTCAGATTGACGAACAACTGCGCCCCGGCGTTGGCTCCGGCGCGGCCGAGGTAGCCGAGGGTGTCCTCGAAGCAGATGAGCGGGGCCACGGCCACGGGCGGATCCGGCAGGCGGAAAATCACGGGGCCGGCACCGGCATCGAAATCCGCGGGCACGAGGTCGCCGACCACGATGGCGAAAAGCGGGAAGCTTTCGCGGAGCGGGACGTATTCGCCGAACATGACAAGGTGGGTCTTGGGATAGACCTGCGGTTCGGCGTCCGGACCGGCCAGCAGGACGGCGGCGTTGTAGTCGGCCTCGTGGCTGAGGATGAGGGTGCCGAGCATGAGGGCGGGGGCGCCCTTCCCGGCGAATTCCTTGACGAACTTGTTGGCCGCCGGGTCCTCGAAGAATCCGCGCGGCGTGGCCGCTTCGGGCCAGAGGAGGAGCTGCGGCTGCATGGCCAGGGCGCTGTCGGTCAGCCGGGCCAACGTGTCATAAATACGGCGCTCGAAAGCGGGGTTCCACTTTTCGTCCTGCGGGATGGACGGCTGGACGGCGGCGACGCGCAGGCCGGTGGTTTCGCCGGGACGCCCGAGCTGGCGGAGACCGTAGCCGAAGGCGGCAACGATGAGGGCGATGGTCAGAGTGAAATCGAAGTGTGCCCGGATTTTCCCGCCGCGGGCCTCGATCATGAGGCGGCGGACCGTGGCCACGGCTATGGCGGAGGACAAGACGGCGAGGAAGGAAAGTCCGCCGACGCCGGTGAGGGAAGCGAGTTGGATGAGCGGGATGTTTTCGTGCAGGGCGATGCCGAGGGCGTTCCAGCCGAAGCCGGTGAAAACGTGTCCGCGCAGGAATTCCAGTCCGACCCAGGCCGCGGCGACGAGCAGGCCGGTGGCGAGGTTGCGCCACGAACTGAGCCAGACCGGGCGGAAGGAATAAGGGTCTTCGCGCGGCGTGGCGACGAGGAACACGAGACCAGCCCAGACCGCGGGATAGAGCGCGAGGTAGAGGCAGAGCATGAACCAGCCGAGCGTGGTCACGGTGGTGAGCCAGGAGAGGGAGCCGAGGAAATAGACAAGGCCGGTGACATAACCGAGCTCGGCTTTGCGCAGGAGCGGATGGCGCGGGTGGACGGGACCGAACCAAACGGCGGCCAGCAACGGAGCGAGGGCGATCCAGACCAGCCAAGCTTGGTCGAAAGGCGCGAAGGAAAGGACCAGCAGCAACCCGCTGAGGACGGCGGCGAGCCAGGGCCAGAGATGACGGACGGACTTCATGCGCGAAAGCGGGCCAAATTAACCGCAGGCGGCGCGGAGGGCACGGACAAAGGGGGATCTGTCGGCCGACGGGGTCTTGTCCCCATGGAGTCTCCCGCCCTCCCGGTGCAATCTGACCACTGATGAAATCGTCCGGTCATCGAGCCCCGCTCCAGGGCCCGCGGTCAGTCAAAAAATTCCTCCGCTCCCCGCAGATGGCTTTCGATGATGACCGAAGCTTCCGCGGACGGATCGCGATGGTTGGCCCGCGCGCGATGCAGCAACTGCTCTTCCAACTCCGCAGAGATGTCGTGAAGGAAGATCGTCTCCTTTTCCGGATCCGAAGCGTGGGAAGTCATGACAGAGCGCTTTTATATCAAAATGATAGACTATGAAAACGCCTAAGATGACGGCCCTGCGCGTCTCCATGCTTGCGCGCGCCACCACCTTGGGGAAGAGTTGATGCTTCTCTTGTGAAAACGGAAAGAAAAACGCGGGCTATCGCCGTGCAATTGACGCCCCAGACCATCAAACGGCTTGATGAACTGGCGGCGAGATCGGGCATTTCGCGCCACCGTTACATGATTCTCATCCTTGAGCGCGCGGTGAAAGCCAACGTGACGGTCCGCGAGGAAGTGGCCTTTTCCAACGAGCATCCTTGAGCGGCGGGGAGGGGTCTTACCCCGGGAAGCGTCGGTAGTGCATGCAAAAGCGGTTGCCGCCCTCTTGCTTGGCCTGATACATGGCCGCGTCGGCACGTTTGATGATGGCGTTGCGGCGGGTCTCGTCGGGGGCAAAAAGAGTGACTCCGAGACTGCCGGGACAACGGTGTTCGACGGGCGGCGTGCGGGGATCGGGGTGCAGGCGGAAGGGCTGCTCGAGGGAGTGCCGGATTTTTCCGGCAATGTCCAAAGCCCGGCGGCTCGCCTCCGGGCGCTCGCCGGCCAAGGCGGGAAGCAGGACGACGAATTCGTCGCCGCCGAGACGGGCCACGGTGTCGGTCTCGCGCACGCAGGTTTGCAGGCGGTGCGCGACTTCCTTGAGGAGGAGGTCGCCGGCCGCGTGGCCGTGCTCGTCATTCAGAACCTTGAAATTGTCGAGGTCGATCAGGAGGAGGGCGCCCAGCGCGTTGTCGCGGTGGGCGGCGGC
>Ga0172372_10006456_pt1 | contig 15994 bp, 7 predicted proteins | sample LakKiv5m_2_FD_114544 | JGI IMG/M metagenome (GOLD analysis project Ga0172372, IMG submission 114544) | Freshwater microbial communities from Kabuno Bay, South-Kivu, Congo - kab_092012_9.5m | ecosystem: Environmental > Aquatic > Freshwater > Lake | place: Democratic Republic of the Congo...
CGGGCGCCGTGGTGATGGCGCCGGAGCGGCTCGGCGCGTTCCTCACGCTCGCCGCCGTCGCGCACCGCGCGGCCGCCATCGTGGTCGATGCGCCGCTGCCGACGGGGCCCGTCGGTACGCTCGGGGCGCAGCTCGCTGACGCCGCGGAGTTGCCCGTCGTCGCCGACGTCGCGGGGCTCTTCGCCTGGGCACGCGCCGGCGATCCGGTGCTCGTCGACGGCACGCGCGGCGTCGTCCGCATCAACCCGCCCGCGAGCGCCATCGCGCGGCTGAAGAGCGCGCGGGCGTGACGCGCTTCACCCGCACCGCGACTGCGCTGCTCGTCGCGGTGTGCGTCACGGTCGCGCTGCGCGTCGAGGCCCAAGCGCCGCCTGCGCAGACACCGCCCGCGCAGACGCCGCCCGCCCAGGCGCCGCCCGCGCTCACACCCCCGCGGCTCCTCGCGCCCGCCTCGCTCGCGCTTCCGGACGGCACCGCGCCGCTCCCCGAGGGCAGCGCTGTCGGCCTGCAGCTCGACATCGATCGCGAAGGCGCCGTCGTCGACGTCGTCGTGCTCGAGCCGCTGCGCGAAGACGTCGATCCGCACGTCGTCGAGGCGGCGCGCGCCCTGCGCTTCGAGCCCGCGCGGCGCGGCGACACGCCGATCCCCGCGCGCGTGCGCTTCCGCTTCGCCGTGCAGGTCGCAGCGCCCGCAGACGCGCCCGACGCGCCGCCCGCACAGCCTCCTGCACCCGCTTCGCCTCCCGTCGCAACGACCGCGTCGCCGTCCGAGCCGACGCCGGGCGCGACATCGCCTTCGTCGGACGCAACGGCGTCCGCGGCGCCGGGCGCATCGACACCATCCCCCACGATGCCTCCCGCTGAGCCGCCGGAAGCCGCGGGGACGTACGGCGCGCGTGCACGCGTGGTGCCGCGCGAGCCCGGCGCCGCGAGTCGCGTGGTGCTCACCGGCGAGGAGCTCACGACCGTGCCCGGCACGCTCGGCGAGCCGCTGCGCGTCGTCGGCTCGCTGCCGGGCGTCGGGCGCACGCCGTTCGGGCTCGGCTTCTACGTGGTGCGCGGCGCGTCGTTCGAGAACACGGGCTTCTTCGTCGACGGCTATCCGGTCCCGCTGCTCTATCACCTCGCGGCGGGCCCTGCGGTCATCTCCTCGCGCCTCGTCGAGCGCCTCGACTTCTACCCGGGCGGCTACCCGGCGAGCTACGGCCGTTTCAACGCGGGCATCATCGCGCTGCACACCGCGCCGCCCGCGCGCGACAGCTTCTCCTTCGAGCTCGAGCTCGACGTGTTCCGCGCGAGCGCCCTCGCCGTCGTGCCCTTCCCCGAGCGACGGGGCTCGCTCGCGGTCGCGCTGCGGCGCAGCTACTACGAGCTGATCCTGCCGCTCGTCGTCGACGGCGTGTCGCTCTCGTTCACCGACTGGCAGGTGCGGCTCGACTACGCGCTCAGCCGTCGCGTGCGCGCGTCGCTCTTCGTCTTCGGCTCGGAGGACGCGCTCGACACCTCGGCGGCCGTCGGCAGCGGCGAGACGTCGAGCACGGCGACGACGAGCCTCGGCTACGGTTTCAGCCGCGCGATCGCGAAGCTCGAAGCGCGCCTCCCCGGCAAGGTGCGCCTCACGTGGAGCGGCACCGTCGGCCGCGACGCCTCGGGCACGCGCCGCCGCGAGCCCGGCTCGCCGGACCTCGCGCTCGACCTCTCGGCCATCTTCCTCGGCGAGCGCGCCGAGATGGTCTGGCAGCCCAACGAGCGCCTGCGCACGCACGCCGGGCTCGACCTGGCGGCCTTCGTGATCGACGCCTCCGCGCAGCTCCCGCTGCCGCCGGGCTTCGGCGAGATCCCGAGCCCCGACTTCGATCCGCAGGTCTTCGGCTTCGACGCGTCGATCGTCTCGAGCGGCGTCGGCGCCTTCGTCGAGCAGAAGGTCGCGCTCGGCCCGCTCGAGGTGACGGGCGGGCTCCGCGTCGATCACTACCGCTACGGCGAGGTCTCGACGGCGCTCGTGCAGCCGCGGCTCGTCGCGCGCTACGCGGTGACGCCGAAGCTCACGATCAAGGCGGCGTCGGGCCTCTTCTCCCAGACGCCGCAGCCCTTCCAGCTGCTGCCGACGCTCGGCAGCGCGAGCCTCGCGCCGAACCGCTCGTGGCAATCGTCCGTCGGCGTCGAGCTGACGCTGCCGCTCGCCATCGAGATCGAGTCGCAGCTGTATCTGAATCGCATGTACGGGCTCGCCCGCCCTTCGACGGGGATCGTCCCCGAGGGCGAGGGCGCGCGGCGGCAGTTCTTCTTCGACGACGGCGAAGGGCGCGCCTACGGCCTCGAGCTGCTCGTGCGGCGCAAGGTCGCCGAGGGGCTCTACGGCTGGCTCAGCTACACGCTCTCGCGGAGCGAGCGCTTCGTCGAGGGCGGGCAGGCCGTGCTCTTCAACTTCGACCAGACGCACATCCTGAGCGTCGCGGCGAGCTACAAGGTCTGGCGCTTCCGCTTCGGCGCGCGCATGCAGGTCTCGACGGGGCGACCCGCGCAGACCGTCACCGGCGCGGTCTACGACGCGGACTCGGGGCGCTATCGGCCCGTGCTCACCGGGCTGACGGGGCGGCTGCCGACGTACCACCAGCTCGATCTGCGCGTCGACTACGAGTTCCCGCTCGGGCCCTTCGAGGCGTCCATCTACCTCGACGGAATCAACGTCTACAACGCGCCCAACGCCGAGGGCACGCTGTACCAGTACGACTTCCAGCGGAGCGCGCGGCTGCCCGGCCTGCCCGCGCTCGCGACCCTCGGCTTCCGGCTGATCTACTGAGATGCGCGCGAACGCTTCACGACACACGGCTCCGCTCCTCGGGCTCGCGCTCATCGCGCTGCTCGCCGCGTGCCTGCCCGATCCGGGCTTCGACGAGCGCGACCTCGTGAAGACGCCGCGCATCCTCGCGGTCCTCGCCGACAAGCCCGAGCTCGCGCCCGGCGAGTCCGCGACGATGTCCGTGCTCTTCGCGGATCCCCGCGGCGGCGGGCGACCCGTGCGCTTCCGCTGGAGCGCGTGCGTCGGGCTCGAGTCGCTCGGCGGCGGCGGGCCGGGCTTCAGCGGCGCGCAATTCGGGATGATGGAGGCGCCGCCCGGCTGCGGCGATCCGGGCGCGCGCCTCACGCTCGGCGAGGGCGAGACGGCCGTGCTCGCCGCACCGCCCGCCGCGCAGATCGACCTGCTCGTCGCGCAGTTCCGCGCGCGCGTCGGCGAGGCGATCCCGGTCGAGTTCATCGAGAAGCTGCTCGACGAGGTCGGCATCCAGATCACCGTGCAGGTCGAGGCGCTGACGCCCGGCGATGCGGGCGACGTCACGCTCATCACGGGCTTCAAGCGCGTCTTCGTGAGCCGGCGTGCCGAGCGCGGGACGAACCCGCCGCGCCCTCGCTTTGCCATCGGCGAAGATGGCGTCGTGAGCGCGTACGCGGCGGGCAGCGCGGGCTTCGACTGCGCGAGCGAGAGCGGCGCGCCGATCGAGGTGCGCGCGGGCGCGACGGTGGCGCTCCGCCCCGATCCGACGCCCGACATTCCGGACGACGACGCGGACGACGAACCGTGGGCGGGCGACCCGATGTGCACGGACACGGACCCGGTGACCGAGTGCTACGGCGTGCTCGATCCGCAGGGATTCTTCGCGCGGAAGCCGGAAAACGCCTTTTACACGTGGAACGTCACGGGCGGCACGCTCGCCGAGGGCACGACCTCGCGCCCGACGCGGGACAACGAGTGGACCGCGCCGACGACGCCGGGCGAGGTGACGATGTGGGTCGTGACGCGCGACGGGCACGGCGGCACATCCGCGTGCCGGACGACGATCACCGTGCGCTGACGACGCGCGCGATGGTGCACGTTCGCACCGGAGACGCGGCTACTCCCAGCGCAGTGTGCCGGCGCGCGCGGCGGCGAAGAGTTCGTCCTGCCCGTGCGCGAGCGGCGCGGGGAGTTCGTCGTCGCGGAAGAGCCGCACCTCGAGGATCTCGAGCGCGTTGACGGGCGGGCTCGTCGGCGACTCCACGAGCGCACCCACGACGACGGTGACGGCATGGAAGCGCAGGTCACGCGCAGGCGACGACCACACGCCGAGCAGCGCACCCGGCGCGACGAGGCGCGCGCCCGTCTCTTCGAGCAGCTCGCGCGGCAGCGCCTGCTGCAACGTCTCGCCCCATTCGAGCGTGCCGCCGGGCAGCGCCCACTCGCCCGTGTCGCCGCGACGCACGAGCAGATAGCGTCCGTCGGCCGTGCGCGCGACGGCGAGAAAGCCCACGACGGGCCGGCGCAGCACGTGGCGCGCGGCCTCCTTCACGATCCCCCACACCGCTCGCGGCACGCGCACGGCGCGAACGTAGCAGCGACGCTGCGAGGGGGTACCGACGCACCTCACGCTGCGCGCGCGGGGGCCCCGTCAGCCTGCCGAGACGGACTCGCCGAGCGCGGCGTACGTCGCGTCGCGATCGCGACGGATGTCGGCGAGGAGCGCCTCGACGGCCTCGACGCCGAGGCTCTTCACGGTGTCGAGGTTGTGCGCGGCGATGCGCTCGTGAATGGGCGGCTGCGGCGGCGTCGCGAGGAAGGCGGCGAGGTCGAGGGTGCGGAGATCGACGACGCCCGTGCCGTGGGCCGGATCGTTCGCGCGGACGCGGTCGAGGGCGCTCAGCCGCACGAGCTGGATGGTCGGGTCCGGCGTGCGGCGCAGGAAGGGCACGAGGCGCGAGGACTTGCTCAGCTCGGGCGCGGCGTCGGGGTGAAAGGCCGCCATCGCGAGGCGACCGCCGCCGTGACGACGCCTTGGCTCCATGCGCGCCTGCTCGCGACGCGTGTGCTCCTCGCGCACCTCGCCTACGAAACGCTCGAACTCGGCCCGCGTGAGACGGGCGCGCGGGAAGATGAGCAGGCCGATCTCGATCTCCGACGCATCCGCGACGCGTGTGGCCGCGGCCGCGGCATCGGCGACGTCCGGTGTGCGTCCGAGGAGCACCTCCTCACGCACCTGCCCCTCCTGCCGCGCGCGCGCCGCCCAGGGGCAGAGGTGCAGCCCCTCGACGATCTCGCGCTGGTACCTACGGTAGACACGCAGCGCGGCCGCGACGAGCGCGGCGTCCTCGGGGGCGGGCGTCGGCGGGCCTTCGTCCACCGCGCGAAGGTGCCACGCAACCGGCCCCGAGAAATCGGGAATTCGCCGTGATCGGATCGCGGAGCCCGCTGGTATCGTGCCGCGCGCGTGCCCCCTACCGACCGTCGAGGCGAAGAGACCATGGACAAGAACGCCCGTTCCGACGAGACGACGCAGAGCAGTGATTCCCTCCCCGCCGTCGAGGACGCGCGCTTCGCGCAGCTCCTCGCCGAGACACGCGCGGAGCCGCATCGGCCCGAGCGCTGGGATGCCTTGGAGGCCCGCGCCGCCGATCTGCAGAGCCCGGACGAGGTCTCGGACCTCTTGGTCGCAGTCGTCGAGGGGGACATCGCGCCCGCGCTCGCCGTCACGCTCGGCGAGCGGGCCGCACGCTTCCACGCGGAGTGGTTCGGCGACGACGCGCCCGCGCTCGTCCGCGTGCTGACGCGCGTGCTCGTGCTCGCGCCGACGGCGACGTTCCCGCTCGAGCGGCTCGCGGTGGTCCTCACGGCGGCGTCCCGCTTCACGGAGCTGCTCGACCTCTACGACCGCGCGATCGCGGCCGCATCGACGCCCGCGCGGCGACTCGAGCTGCTCGACGAGGCGGCGCACGTCGCCAAGGACTTCGCGGCCGACGCCGACCGCGCCATCGGCTACCTGCAGCAGCTCGCGGCGGCACGCCCGCTCGACGCGCAGGTCTTCGCGTCGCTCGAGCGGCTCCTCGACCGGCAGGAGCGCTTCGTCGCGCTGATCCAGGCTTGGAAGGCGCGCATCGACGCAGGCGTCGGCGCCGACGAAGCCGCCACGCTGCGCGCGCGCATCGCCGCGTGCTTCCTCGATCGCCTGCGCGATCCGTCGGCTGCGCTCGCCGAGATCCGTCAGCTGCTCGACGCAGGCGAGGAAGGTCACGCGCTGCCGCTGCTCGAGCGCGTGCTCGGCGCTGCAGAGGCGGGTGCCGAGGTCCGCGAGCGCGCGCTGACGCTGCTGCGGTCGCGCTACGACGAGCAGGGCCGCAGCGCGGACGTCATCCGCGTGGTCGAAGCCGCGCTCGCCCGGGCTGTGGGCAGCGAAGAGCGCGCGCTCCGCCGCGAGCTCGGCGCGCGGCTCAAGGCCGCTGGCGCGCTCGAAGCGGCGATGGGCCAGCTCCTCGCGCTGCTCGCGCTCGCGCCGGACGACGCCGCCGCGGAGCCGGAGCTGCACGCGCTCGCCGACGCGACGGGCGCACACGCGCAGCTCGCCGATGGCTTCGTCGCGGCCGCCGAAGCCGCCACGACCTCCGCGCGCAAGGTCGCGTTGCTCTCGGCTGCGGCCGAGCTGCGCGCCGCGCGACTCGGCGATCTCGACGGCGCAACCCGCCTCTACGAGCGCGTGCTCGACGTCGCCGGAGCGGACGCGCAGATGGCCCTCCCCGCCGCGCGGCGGCTCGCAGCGCTCTACGCGCAGGCCGGCCGCGCCCGCGAGCGGCTCGATGCGCTCGATCGACTCGCCGCACTCGAACCTGCGGCCGGGGCGCGCCGTGACGCGCTCGCCGATCTCGCGGCGGAGGCCCTCGCCCTCGGGGACACGGAGCGCGCCCTCGACGCGCACGCGCGGCGCGTCGCCGCGAATCCACGCGATCTCGAAGCGCTCGGCGCCTCGATCACGCTGCTCGCGCAGACGTCTCAGTGGACGCGCACGATTGACGCGCTGCGTCAACGTGCCGGGGCGGACGTCTCTGCGCTCGAACGGCGCGCCGATCTCACGCGCATCGCGCAGATCCAGGCGAGCGAGCTCGGCGATCTCGACGCGGCGATCGGCACGTGGACGAACCTCGCCGCGGCCTACGGCGAGGACGCGATCGTCGTCGATGCGCTCGCGGCGCTCTACGAACAGGCCGGACGCAACGAGGATCTCGCCGCGCTGCTCGAGCGTGCGGGCGCCCGCGACACGACCCGCGTGACGGAGCTGCTCGCGCGCCTCGGCGCGGTGTTGCACACGCGGCTCGGCGACACGGCGCGCGCCGCACAGGCACTCCGCAGCGCGCTCCGCGCCGATCCCACGCTGCCGCTCGCACGCGAGGGGCTGCGCGCCCTGCTCGACGACGCCGGCGCACGGGCCACGGCCGTCGAGGGGCTCGTCGCCGCCTGCGAAGCGACGAACGACGGCGCCGGGCTCCTCTCGCTCGTCGAGGCCCGCTACACGCTCGCGTCGAGCGATGCCGAGCGCGCGCGCATCCTCACCGAGGCCGCACGCCTCGAAGAGCAAGTGCGCGGCGACCTGCACGCCGCGCTCATGGCGACGGGCGGCGCGCTGACGTTGTCGCCCGACGACCGCGGGCTCGAGGAAGCGCTGCTGCGTCTCACGGACGCGACGGGCGATCACGGCACAGCGGCGAAGTTCCTCGAGGACGCTGCGGTCGCTGCGGGCGAAGGTCCACGCGCGCACGAACTGTGGCTGCGCGCCGCGGCGCTGCTGAGCGGACCACTCGGCCTGCCGGACCGCGCACGCGACCACGCCGAGCGCGTCGCGCAGGCGGTCCCCGCACGGCGCGACGTCGCGGCGCTGGTCGTCGACTGCGCGCTCCGCTCTGGCGACCTCGAGACGGCGATCCGCCGCGTCTTCGCGCTCGCAGGCGCGACGGGTCGGATCGACGCCACCTTGCTCGACGCGATCGAGGCCTCGGCCGCGCAACACGGCGCGTGGGCACGGCTCGCGCAGGGCGTCGAGCTCGGCGCCGCCGACGCCGAAGCGCTCGACGCGACGCAGCGACGGGATCTCGAGCGCCGCGTCGCCGCGTGGTACCGCGACCGCGTCGGGGATGCCGCGGCCGCGGAGGCGGCCTTCGTGCGCGCCCTCGCCCACGATCCGGACGACGCAGCCTCGCTGCGCGCGCTCGTCGCATTGCGGCGCTCGTCGCCGTCGCTCGCGCTGCACGAGGCGCTGCTCGCGCTCGCGGCGCTGACGCCGGGCGACGTCGCGGCGCTGCGCGAGGCGGCTGTCCTCGCCGTCGAGACGCTCGGCGACACCGCGCTCGCGCGCACGACGCTCGAGCGGCTCTTCGAGCGCGCGTCGCTGCTGCTGCGCCGCACGGGTGCGGAGGCCTCTGCCGCGCTCTCCGACGCGGCAGCGTGGGCGCAAGCGCAGCTCGTCGCGATGCGCGACGCGGCCGGCGACACGCGCGGCGTCTACGCGCTGCTCCTCGAGGGCGCGACGCTCCCGCTCCCGGCTGCGCAGACGCGCGCGATGCGTGTCCGTGCCGCAGCGCTCGCGGCCGGTCCGCTCGGGGACGGAGCGCGGGCCATCGACCTCTACCGCGGCGTGCTGGCCGAGACGCCCGACGACGCCGACGCGCAGGCGCAGCTCGCGGCGCTCTTCGAGCGGGAGGAGCGGCTCTCCGATCTGCTCGTGCTGCAGAAGCGCGCGCTCGAGACGGCGCCGGACACCGCGCGCAGGCTCGCGCTGCGGCTCGACATCGCCCGTCTCGTCGGCGAGCTCGAGGCCCGCGGCGGTCGGCTCGAGGCACTCCGCGCGAACCTCGACGAGCAGCCGGGGCACGCCGCATCGGTCGCGGCCATCTCGGCGATTCTCGAAGAAAAACACGCGTTTACGCAGCTCGTCGAGCTGCTCACCGCGCAGGCGCAGCGCGTGGAGAAGGCGGGCGACACAGGCCGCGCCGCGACCCTCTACGCGAGCGTCGCGGACGTCGCGGAGCGCGGGCTCGGAGATGTGCCGCGGGCGCTCGTCGCGCTGCGCAAGGTGGTCGCGCTCGCGCCGACCACCGACGCGCTCGACACGCTGGCGCGGCTCCATGCGGCGCGCGGCGAGCATCGCGCGGCGATCGATTGGCTGGAGCGGCGGCTGGCGAGCGGCGACGCGAGCGAGCGCACCGCCGGTTCGCTGCGTCTCGCCACCGCGATGCTCGCGGCCGGTCAGCGCGAGCGCGCGGTGCAGCGGCTCGAGGCCTCGTTCGCCGAAGATCCGGCGAGCACCGAGACGCGCGAGCTCCTCGCGCGCCTCTACCGCGAGAGCCAGACGTGGGCGCCGCTCGGGCGGCTGCTCGCGGAAGACGCGGCGCGCATCGCCGACGACGGCGTGCGGCTCGAGCGGCTGCGCGAGGCGGCCGACATCTACGTCGTTCGCCTGCGGCAGCCGGAGCTCGCCGTGCCGCTCCTCGAACAGGCCGTGCAGCTCGCGCCCGACGATCGCGGGCTGCGCCGCCTGCTCGCCGACGGCTACCGCGTGAGCGGACGGCTCGACGACGCGCGCACCGTGCTCGACGGCCTCGTCGCCGAGTTCGGGCGGCGGCGCACGCCCGAGCGCGCCGGCTTCCACTTCGAGCTCGCGCGGGTCGCACGCGCCCGAGGCGAGACGGACACCGCACTCGAGCAGCTCGACCTCGCCGCCTCGATGGACGCGGGCAACGCGAGCGTGACGCTCGAGCTCGGCCAGCTCGCGAGCGAGGCGGGCCAGCTCGATCGCGCCGAGCGTGCGTACCGCGCGCTGCTCTTGCAGGCGCGCAAGTCGCAGGATGACTCGCTCGAGACCGTCGGCGTGCCCGAGGCGCAGCTCGAGTTGTCGCGTCTCGCCGCGAAGCGCGGGCAGGAAGAGCAGGCGCGCGAGCTGCTCGAGTCTGCCGTCGCCTCGGCCGCGCAGAGCAACCTCGAGACGCTCCGCTTCGTCCGTGCCCTCGACGCGCGCGGCGAACACGCGCTCGCACGCCGCGTCCTCGATCTGCGGCTCGCCGCGACCGCCGACGCTGCGGAGCGCGCCCCCCTGCTCGGCACGCTCGCGAACCTGCTCGACCATCACCTCGGTCTGCCCGAGGCCGCCCTCGACGCACGTCTCGAGGCGCTCACCCACACGCCGAACGACGACGCGCTGCACGCGGCGACGCGCGAGGTGGCATGCCGCGCCGCGCGCTCGACCGATTACGTGTCCGCACTGCACGCGCACGCGGAGCACCAGCGCCGGGCCGAAGAGCACGCGGCGATGGCGCGCACGCTGCTGCGCGTCGGCACCGTGCTCGAAGAGGACGTCGGCGATCTCGCGCAGGCTGCGGCCGTCTACGGACGCGTCGAGCAGGGCGGCGACCTCGTCGGCGAGGCCCGCTTCGCACTCGCACGGATCGCAGCGCGCGCGGGCGATACGGCGGAAGAGCTGCGCGTCCTCGCGCTGATCGTCGCGGACGAGTCGGGCGGCGCGACGACGGACGCGCTCTATCGGCTCGCGGAACTGCGCCTCGCCGGCGCCACGGACGAGGCCACCCTCGACGATGGTCTCGAGCTGCTCGACCGCGGACTCGCGACGGATCCCCGCTGGGGGCGCGCCGCCGCGATCCTGCGCGCTGCGGCGACGAGCGGGAGCGAGCGCGTCCTCAACACGCTCGAGCGCGTCGCGCGGCAGTCGCAAGACGCCGCCATCCTGCTCGATTACCTCGAGCTGCGAACGGCACGCGAGGGCGCGACCCTCGACGAGATCCGCGAGGGCGTCGCCGCGGCAGACGGCCTTGGGGCGAGCGAGCGCGCCGAGCAGCTCCTCGCGCGCGGCGTGGAGCTGGCGCGGGACGGCGCGGAGGGGCTCGCGAGCGCCCTCTGGACGGCGACGGAGCTCGGCGCACGGCGTCTCGCGGCGGGCGACACGCGCGCGGCGCTGCACTGGCTCGGCCTCGCGTTCGAGGCGGCCCATCCGGACGACGCGTTCGACCTCGGTGTCCGCCTCGCGCAAGCCGCGGAGGGCCCGGATGGCGACCTCGAGATCGCGGCCGCGACGTGGGAGCGACTGCGCGAGCGCGATCCATCCGACCGTGCCGTGTGGCTCCCGCTGCTCGGCGTGTATCGACGACTCGGCGACGCCGCGCGTCTCGGCGCGCACGTCGCGAGCACGCTCGATGCGCTGCTCGATCCGGCGGAGCGCAACGCGGTGCGCATGGAGCAGGCGCGCTTCCTCCTCGCGGAGGGTCGCGACGCCGAAGCGGCCGGCCTGCTGCGCGAGATGCTCGGTGAGGAGCCAGCACACGCGGAGGCCGGTGCGCTCCTCGGAGAGGTGCTCACGCGCCTCGGCAGCTCGACGGAGCTGCTCGAGCTGGTCGAGCGCCAGCTCGATGCCGCGAAGGACCGCGGCGACACGGAGGCCGTCGTCGAGCTCACGCTCCGCCTCGTCGGGCTCTACCGCGTCGAGGCGCGGCGGGACGATTCGCTCGACGCCGTGCGCTCGGCGCTCGACTTCGCCCCCGGGGACCGCGCGCTGCTCGCGCTGCTGCTCGAACTGCTCGGGCCCGATGCCCACCCGCGCGACCGCGCGGAGGCGATGGAGCGCCTCCTCGCGAACGAGACGGGCGCCGAGGCCGCGACGCTCGCCCTCGCCCTCGCGGACCTCTACGTCTCGCTCGAGGAGGAGTCGGCGGCGGAACGTGCACTCGCGACCGGTCACGCCGCAGCGCCCGGTATCGATGCGCTCCGCGCACGCCTCGACGCCTGGTACCGCGAGCGCGGAGACCACGCGCAGCTCGCCGGGATGCTCGCGCTCGACGCCTCGCGCACCGAGGATGCGACGCGTGCCGTCGCCTTCTATCGCGAGGCCGCGGCGCTCCACCGCGATGCGCTCGCCGACGCGGCGGGGACCGCGCGCGCGCTCGACGCCGCACTCGCGCGCACGCCGGACGATCACGCCCTGCTCGCCGAGCTGGTCGCGGCCCACGTCGCGGCGGGCGCGCTCGAGGATGCGCTCGCACGCGTCGACGACGCCCTCGCGCGCGGCTCGGAAGGTGCTGCGCGCGCCACACTGCTCCGCGCGCGGGCTGACCTGCACGCGCAGCGCGGCGACGACGACGCGGTGCTGCGCGATCTCGAGGCGGCGTACGCGCTCGTCGGCGCCGAGGCCGCAGGCGCGCTGACGAGCGGGCTTGCGGTCGCCATCGAGCGCGCGGCTGCACGCGGCGCGATCGACACCGAGCGGGCGCTCACCTTCCGGCTCGTCGCCGTCCTCGAAGCCCACGGCGCCGCCGAGCGCGCACGCGACGCCCTCGCTGCGTGGCTCGCCCGTGTGCCCAACGACGTCGAGGCCCTCCGCGCCGCACTCGCGCTCGACGCGGCGGGCGAGCGCTGGGCAGACCTGGCCGAGCTCTGCAACCTGCTCGTGCAGCTCGAGGAGGGCGACGCGCAGGTCGAGATCGCCCTGCGCCTCGACGCCGCCGCAGCCGCGCTCGCGCAACCCGAGCTCGCCCGCTCGGGGCTCGAGCACGCGTTCTTCGCGCAGCCCGGCGACGAGCGCGTACGCGAGCGTCTGCGCGCGCTCTATGCCGCCGTCGGCGCGGACCGCGAGCTGGCCGCCGTGCTGCTTTCGGACGCCGAATCGGCGACGGAACCCGCGGCGCGCTTCGAGTCGCTTCGTCGCGCCGGCATGCTGCTGGTGCGCGCGGACGATCCCGCCGGGGCGCTCGCACCGCTCGTCACGGCCTACGATCTGCGCCCCGACGATCACGACGTGACCTTCACGCTGGTCGATGCCTACACCGCGACGGGCGCGCACGCGGAGGCCGGTCAGCTCCTCGAGATGTCCATCGCAGGGCATGGCAAGCGACGCTCGCCCGAGCTCGCCGTGCTCCAGCAGCGGATGGGTCGGCTCGCCGGCGCCGCGGGTGCGCGCGACACCGAGCTCGAGTGGTACAAGGTCGCCGTCGACAGCGACAAGAACAACGGGGACATCGCCGCGGACCTCGCCGAGCTCGCCATGGCGCTCGGCGACTCGGACACGGCACTCAAGGCGCTCCGCGCCATCACGCTGATGAAGCAGACGGGGCGCATGTCGCGCGCCGTCGCGTTCCTGCGGCAGGCGCAGATCGCACACCACAAGGCGGATCCGCGCCGCGCCGTGCTCTGGGCACGCAAGGCGAAGGAAGAAGACCCGGAGCTCGCCGAGGCGGACGACTTCCTCCGCGAGATCGGCGAGAGCTGACACGGAGAGGACGTCCCGACGCGCGCGCCCGAGCGGAGCGCGCACGTCGTGACGCTCACCGAGGAACGCGTCCGCGATGAGCATCGACGCAGCAGCGCGCGAGCCCGGCGACGAGGCGCTCGAGCCCGGCGACGACGCGGGGGTGCCGCCATCCGGCGCGCCCTGGGATGCGCCGCTCGACACCGCGCCGCTCGCCTTCCTCGACCTCGAGCTGACGGGCCTCGACGCGCAAGCGCATCACATCTGCGAGATCGCCATCCGACGCGTGCGCGGCGGCACCGTCGAGGGCGAGATGAGTTCGCTCGTCCGCCCGGCGTCCCGCGTGGAGGCCTCCACGCGCATCCATGGGCTCACGGACGAAGCGCTCGCCGATGCGCCGTCGCTCGACGCGCTCGCCCCTCGCGTCGCTGCGCTGCTCGATGGCGCGGTGCTCGTCGGGCACGGGCTCGCCGCCGACGTCGCCTTCCTCCGCGCGGCCGCGGCACGCGGTGAGCTCGCGGCGCCCCCCGCCTTCGCGCTCGACACGCTGGTGCTCGCCCGGCGCGCACTCTGCCTGCCCTCGTATCGGCTGGGTGCCCTCGCGACGGCGCTCGCTCTCCCCGCGCCGACGCACCGCGCGCTCGGCGACGTCGAGACGACGCAGGCGCTCTTCGCGCGGCTCGCGACCGAGCTGCGCGCCCCGACGCCGCGCACGCTCTGGCAGGTGCGCGCGGGCGAGACCCGCGCTTCGATGCGCGACGACATCCGCGACGTGCTCGCGCGCGCCGCCGCGACGACGGGCCACGCCCGCGTCCGCTACCGGGTCCCGCGCCGCGCCGCGACCGAGGACATCCTCGCCGTCCGCGATTTCACGCCGCCACACGTCGAAGGGCGGCTGCTCCGCGCGCGCGCGACGCGGAAGCTGCGCGGCGATCGCATCCTCTGGGCCGAGGTCACGGAGCGCCCAAGCCCCTGATCCCCGCGCATCGTTCCGCATCCGCACGCACGACGAGGAACCGCCATGTTCGATCACCGACTCACGAACCGAATGGCACACTCACAGCCAGCCGGCTGGCTGTCTGCGGCAGTCTCCTGCCGCCACGCGTCCACCGCGCGCGGCCTGGTCCTCTGTGTGTTCGTCGTCGGGCTCGCGAGTGCGTGCGGAGGCACAGCGACGACGACGGCGCCCGCAACCGCGGGAACGCTGGGCGCGACCGCAGCGGGCGCTGACGGCAGCGAACGACGCTGGCACGAGCGCGCGATCGCCGCGTATCTCGAGGGTGATCTGGCGTCCGCGCAGCGCTCCGCGGACAACGCGCTCCAGCTCGATCCGAGCGATGTGCAGGCGCGCGAAGTGGCCGCACGCGCTGCGCTCGCCCGGCTCGACGACGCGCGCGCGCTGACCGTGCTCGCCGACGCCCGCGAGCCCCTGCTCGTGCGCCTGCGCGCCCGTGCGCACCTCGCGCGCGGCGATGTGCGCGCTGCCTACGCAGACGTCGCCGCCGTCTCGGGCCAGCCGCCCGAAGATGCCTGGGCGCTCGCCGCCGAGTCCGCCCTGCGCGCGACCGCCGAGAGCCCCATGGTCTACGCGATCTCGGGTGCTCCCGAGGCGGCGCTCCCCTTCGACGCACGCGAGCCGGGTGCCCTCGCGACCGTCACGATCGACCTCGACGGGCGGCGCGTGCACGCGCTCGTCTCGACGGCGGCCGGCCTGACGCTCGTCGACGACACCATCTCCGAGCGTGGCATGCGCATCGGCCGCCTCGCGCTCGGCGGCCTCGTGATCGAGGGCGTCCCGGCGCTCGCACGTGACCTCGCCGACGTCTCCGGCGCCGCAGGGCGCGAGATCGGCGCGGTGATCGGCGCGGATCTGCTGCTGCGCCTCCACGCCACGCTCGACGGCCCCGGCCGCGCGGTGACTTTCCGCGCGCAGGCCGAGACGCCCGCCGCGAACGGCCTCGTGCGCCTCGATCTGCACGCCTTCGATGGCACGCTGCTCGCCGTGCGCGTCGGCCTCGGCGCGGCGCCCGAGGCGTTCTTCACGCTCGATACGTCCGCGGCGCTGCCGGTCGCGCTGACGCCGCGCGCAGCCCGCGGTGAGGGCGTCGGCGCACGACCGCTGCCGACGCCGCCCAGCGCGCCCGAGGGCGTGTCGCTCGTCGCGCTCCCGGCGCTCCGCTTCGGAGGCGCGGTGATCGAGGATGTTCCCGCGCTCGTCGGCGTCGTGCCCGACACGCTCGCGCGCGTCGCCGGGACACGCATCGACGGGCTGCTCGGCCTGCACTTCTTCGAGCAGGTGGTCGTCACCTTCCTGCCCGAGGAGCGCACACTCGTCCTCGCGGCGCCGACGCCCCCCGCGCCTTGAGCCGATCGCGTCAGGGGTAGAGCGACTCGAGGCGCCACGCGTCGCCCTCGCGCAGGTAGACGTCGCGCTCGTGCAGGCGGCTCTCGCGTCCCTGCCAGAACTCGATGCGCGACGGCAGCAGCCGATAGCCGCCCCAATACGCCGGGCGCGGCACCGGGCTGCCCTCGGGGAAGCGCCGGTCGAAGTCGGTGACGGCCTCGGCGAGCACCTCGCGCGACGAGAGCAGGCGGCTCTGCTGCGAGGCCCACGCACCAAGCTGACTGCCGCGCGGACGTGACGCGAAGTACGCGTCCGATTCGGCATCGTCGACCTGCTCGACCGTGCCCTCGACGCGCACCTGCACGTAGACGGTCGGCCACAGAAATGCGAGCGCTGCGCGCGCGTTCTGCGCGAGCTCGCGTCCCTTGCGGCTCTCGCGGTTCGTGTAGAAGACGAAGCCGCGCGCGTCGGCGCTCTTCAGGAGCACGTAGCGCAGCGAGGGCACGCCCTCGGGCGTGGCGGTCGCGAGCGCGACGGCGGTGACGTCATTCGGCTCGACGCCGCGGGCGCGCTCGAACTCCGCGTGGAAGCGCGCGATGGGGTC